>ERZ1694701.3-NODE-3-length-218969-cov-28.795294_pt1 | contig 218969 bp, 198 predicted proteins | sample MGYA00581721_ERZ1694701 | MGnify/ENA primary metagenome ERZ1694701 (study PRJEB42213, sample SAMN07424528) | human gut metagenome | biome: ENVO:00009003; feature: ENVO:2100002; material: ENVO:00002003 | host: Homo sapiens | place: USA | collected 2014 ...
TTTACAAATGGGGATTCTTGGGTTACAAATGGGATTCTCGGGTTACTATTCACCTTTTTTAGCATTTTTGGGATTGTTAAAATTTGCAAAAACAATACAAATGTATTGAAATAGAAATGATTTAGCATTATAATAAAGAAAATGAATGGAAGTGGAGGTGCTGAATATGGCTAGTACAATTCAAGTCAGGGTAGAAGATGAGTTAAAGAATAAATCAGATGCATTATTTAAAGATCTGGGTACAGACACAACAACAGCAATCAGAATGTTTTTAACACAGGCTGTTGCTACAAATGGATTTCCTTTTGAAATCAAAAGACAGGCAGAAACAAATCCATATGCACCGATGACTGAGAAAGAGATGCTTGCAAAATTGAAAAAGTCCAGAGAGCAGGGGAAGTTCAGAGATGCAGATGATGTGATTTCTGATATGAGGTCAAAGTATGGATTATAAGATTGTTTTATCAAGGGGTGCGGAGGAGGATCTTGACGGATTCGTTGCATATCTTTTGTTTGAAAAGAAAAGTGAACAGGCTGCAAGAAATTTATTAAACGATTTTGAGGCAACAAAGACAAGTTTGTCAAATGTTGCCGGAAGTCTGAAACTCTGTGATAATCCCAAACTAAGAGAGTTAGGATACTACAGAATCAATTTCCTATCGCATCGATATTTTATGTTGTATCGTATTGAAAACGATACAGTTTATGTGGATAATATTTTTCATGAATTGCAAGATTATGAGAATAAATTAAATTAAATATTTAAAAATTCCTATCTATGGGGTATCTTTTAATTTTGAATATTATTTAGGAGATTACTCAAATGGGTAGGAATTTTTTATGGAAAAGAATCCAATTGCTGAATGTAATAAGATTCAAAAGAAATATTATCCAGAGTTGTTTGCCAAATTTTCTGGGGGTGAATGATCCTCGAAATCAGAGTTATATAGATTATCCAGTCAGGGTCATGCCGGGAACCATGTACTACAAATGCATAGGTGGAATTTCAAAAAGACTGCTTCTGTATCGATGACCGCTATGGAAGAGTTTTGTATATGCAGGACTATGCCAGTTATGTAAAAGATGACATGATTTCCGAGCTCTGTGATCTGAGCCGGGATCTGATGTTATCCATTGATATCCTGCCCGTACCAACGGATGAGGCAGTGCGGTTTTTATCATACTGATTTTAATTGTAGTATTATCGGCGGAGCTGCTTTTATGGGGAATTTCCAGAGCGCAGAGCCTCTAAGTGCAGAAGTACTGGCACATACCCCGACGATCCAGAGGTATGCCAGCGAATATGGAATCCCGGAGTATGTTGCGGTGATACGGGCAATCATGATGCAGGAAAGCGGAGGAAGGGGAACAGATCCCATGCAGTCCAGTGAGTGCCCTTATAATACCGAGTATCCCAATAGTCCGGGAGCAATTCAGGATGCAGACTATTCCATCAAGATGGGAATTCAGTATTATGCAGACTGTATCCGGGAGCATCCCAACAGCAGGAAGTATTATCTTTTTTGACTGGGATCATGATGGTGTTAGTGACCATGTGGGAATCGTGGAAAGCTGTGATGGAACGACAGTCTATACGGTAGAAGGAAACTCCGGAGATGCGGTTAAGGAGAATAGTTATACGGTTCATTCAGCATCTATTATGGGATATGGAATTGTTTCAGGGATGTGAGAGTCTATATCGTAGAGGCAAAAGCATATGAGAGAATTAGTTCTTTAGTTCCGGCACATCAGCTACTACTTCATATTTCAGTGTAATACGCTGGTTCATTATTTGCTTACGTGCATATTCTGCCACAGGCAGATTTGCTGTTTGGGCATTTTCTGTGACAATATCATATTCCATATCGTTGAGACGGAGCATGATGTGATGGTTTCGTTTTAGTTCCTTCTGTTTTTGTATTAGTGAAAGGATAGAGTTGAGATAATACTGCTTTAGAAGTAAAATAGATGGTATCCTATAGACAGGATAAAATTTAAAATTATAGGGTTTGTTTTTGAAAATGGTGCAAATAAGCACTTTATAACAGGAGATAGATATTTATGAAATATATTTTATTAGTTGAGGATGACCTGAGTTTAATAAGCGGATTGTCTTTTGCAGTGAAAAAAGCGGGATATGGACTGGATATTGCACACACCAAAAGTGAAGCGGATGAGATATGGGAGGATGGAAAATACGATTTAGTGATTTTGGACGTATCTCTGCCGGATGGTTCTGGATTTGATATATGTAAAAGAATCCGGGAAATATCGAAAGTACCGATTATGTTCTTGACTGCAAGGGATGAAGAAACAGATGTTATCATGGGACTGGACATCGGCGGTGATGATTATATTACGAAGCCGTTCAAACTGGCTGTGTTCATATCGAGAATCAATGCCCTGATCCGTAGAAGTGATAACTTTAATCAGGCAGATGTGGAGTTGAGTTCCGGTGGTATTACTATCCAGCTCTTAAAGCGAGAGGTATATAAGAATAATGAGAAAATCGACTTGACAGCGAATGAATATAAACTTCTGTGCCTGTTGATGGAAAACTCAGGACAGGTGCTTTCTCCGGAACAGATTTTGGGGAAACTCTGGGACTGCAACGAAGATTATGTGGACAGCAATACACTGACGGTCTACATCCGCAGGTTGCGTACCAAAATTGAGGATAATCCGGGAAAACCAGAACGGATTGTGACGGTACGCCGCATGGGTTATAAATGGAATTCGGTGGAGTGAGGTGAAGTGTAAGTGAAGATACTGGTAAACAAGAAAATCAAGAGTTTGTTCTGTAAAATAACGGCTTGTATCATGCTGTTTACCTTGATGGCTACGCTGCTTACTATTTTTGAGATAAGACCTACGGTGTTAGTTATCTTCTTGTGCATGATTGGAATGGGAATTGCTATTGTCGTTTTCTGCTATGGTTATTTTAAGGAACAGAACGAGATTATGGAAACAGCGGTGGCACAGATTACAGAATATATTTCCGGAAACCATAAGGCCCGCATTGACTGTGATGAGGAAGGAGAGGTGTATCGTTTTTTCCATGAGGTAAATTCTTTGGCGGCCATCTTAAATGCACATATAGAGCAGGAACGTAGATCAAAACAATTTTTAAAAAATACGATATCTGATATTTCCCATCAGTTAAAGACGCCACTGGCTGCATTAAATATCTACAATGGACTTTTGCAGGATGAGACCGCTGATATGCCAGAAATTCAAGAGTTCGCATTGTTATCAGAGAAAGAACTTGATCGAATAGATACACTGGTGCAGAATCTTTTGAAGATTACAAAGCTGGACGCAGGCTCTATTGTGTTGGAGAAAAAGCCAGAAAATGTGGCAGAGATGATGAAGGATGTAGAACTACATTTTGCGTATCGTGTTGAGCAGGAGCAAAAAGAATTGTTACTATCTGGAAGAGAAGATGTTTTGCTGTGTTGCGACCGTGACTGGATGCTGGAGACGGTGGATAATATTGTAAAAAATGCATTGGATCATACAGAAAACGGAGATACCGTGGAGATCAAGTGGCAGAAGTCTGCTTCGATGGTTCAGATTCAGATAAAAGATAATGGATGTGGTATCCATCCAGAAGATATTCACCACATTTTCAAACGGTTTTACCGGAGTCGTTTTTCTAAGGATAAGCAGGGATTAGGGCTTGGTCTTCCTCTTGCAAAGATGATTATTGAAGCACATAACGGTACGATAGAGGTAACTAGTGAACTTCAAAAAGGAACCACGTTTACACTCAATTTCTTAAATCCTACAAAATTGTAGGCTAAGAGTCATGTTACTGTAGGATTTGGGTGGTATGCTTTCTATAATAATCAAAGAAAGAGGTGCATAGTATATGGATTTATTAGAAGTTCAGTCTATTTCAAAAACTTATGGCAGCGGAGAGGCAGCCGTACACGCTTTGAAAAATGTTAGTTTTTCTGTACCAAAGGGAGAATATGTGGCGATTGTCGGGGAATCCGGTTCCGGCAAGAGTACGCTCCTTAATATGATTGGGGCACTGGATAATCCCACATCAGGCAAAGTATTGATTGAAGGCAAGGATATTTTTGCGATGAAAGAGAGTAAGCGGACTATTTTCCGTAGGCGGAATATAGGATTTATTTTTCAGGCATTTAATTTGATACCAGAATTGACGGTGGAACAGAATATTATTTTCCCGATACTGTTGGACTATCAAAAACCAAATCAAAAGTATCTGGAAGAATTGCTTGAGGTACTGAATTTAAAAGAACGCCGTAACCATTTGCCGGGCCAGTTATCTGGGGGACAGCAGCAGAGAGTAGCAATTGGACGTGCACTAATCACACGCCCTTCGCTGATTCTTGCTGACGAGCCAACAGGAAATTTGGATTCACAGAATAGCAGCGAGGTAATTGCTTTATTAAAAAATGCGTCAAAGAGGTATGCACAGACGATTATTATGATTACCCATAATCGAAGCATTGCACAGTCAGCAGACAGGGTATTGCAGGTATCGGATGGCGTACTGACCGATATGGGGAGGTGCAGTGAATGAAAAGCTATTTAAGCCTCGTGCCTATTTCGTCAAAGGTACATGGACGACAGAGCCGAATGACACGTATTTGTATTATTCTTGCAGTGTTTTTAGTGACTTCAATCTTTTCGATGGCAGAGATGTGGAATGAATCTGAACTGACAGCAATGCGTAGAAATCATGGAGATTGGCATATTGCTCTACAGAATCTTCCGGAGGAAAAAGTACAACAGATTATGAAAAATTCTGACATTGCATTTTCTTCATGGTATGATGAGATTAATGCAGACACGGATCAGGGCTATTATATAGGTGGTAAAAATGTAGTTTTATATGGTATCGAAGAGAGATATGTTACAGACATTATGAATTATCCATCTGAGGGCTCTTATCCGCAGACGGAAAGCGAAGTAGCCCTCAGTATGGACGCAAAAGAACTTTTTGGCAGTAAAATTGGGGATCGGGTTATCTTAAAGACACCTGAGGGCGATTTTGAATATACCATTTCCGGTTTTTATGAGGATGATAAGGAGTTCAATGATATGATTCAGGGATGTTGTGTGTATATGAACAGGACTTCCTTTGATGAAATCTGCAGCACAAATGGGGTGGAGGAGGATTCGCAGTTTTATATTCGGTTTCAAAAAGAAAATGGATTAAAGAAAACGATTGAAAATTTAAAAGTGCAATATCACCTTACAGATGAACAGGTCAGTGAAAATACAGCCGTATTGGGATTTTTGGGAGCCAGTAGCAGTGAAACATTTAATGGGCTTTATCCGCTAGCGGCAGTTTGTCTGGTAATCATATTGGCGGCAGGAGTTTTAATGGTTTCAGGCTGTATGAACAGCAATGTGGCACAGCGGACAAAGTTTTTTGGTATGATGCGTTGCATCGGGGCAAGCCAGCAGCAGATTTTACGTTTCGTAAGATTTGAAGCTCTAAATTGGTGTAAAACGGCGATACCAATTGGATGTGTGCTTGGAACGGTGATTTGTTGGATGCTTTGTGCGATTCTGCGATTTTTTGTAAAGGGCGAGTGGGAAGACATGCCACTTTTTGCAGTTAGTCCGGGAGGTATCCTCTGCGGAGCTATGGTCGGCATAGTCACTGTTCTGATTGCAGCCCATTCCCCTGCAAAGCAGGCGGCGAAAGTTTCTCCAGTGGCGGCAGTATCGGGAAATGCGGGAGAAACAAAAAAGATTGTTCGTGCGGCCAATACGAGGCTTTTTAAGGTGGAAACGTCTCTTGGAGTTTACCATGCGACAGGGAGAAAAAAGAATTTATTCTTGATGACAGGTTCTTTTGCCCTTACAATCGTGCTGTTCCTGACATTTTCTGCCTGCCTTGATGTGGTAAATAAGCTTCTCCCATCAGCAGTGAGCAAATTCACACCGGATATTACGATTGCAAGTGAGAATGATACAAATTCCATAGACGGGAATCTTTTGAAAGAAATTGAACAAATTGAGGGCGTGGACTGGGCTTTTGGTTTTGGGCTGTATGCATCATATCCTGTAGAGATAAATGGAAATGAGGGTACTATTGATTTGTTTTCCCACGATAAGGCATTGCTTGACAAGTTCAAAAATTCGGTAGTCAGTGGTGATATAGAGAAGGTATATGGAGACGGAAACTATGCGATGGCAGTATATAATCAAAGCAATCGATTAAGTGTCGGGGACAAAATAAAAATCGGAAATCAAGAACTTGAGATTGCCTGCGTCGCATCCGAAGGAATAGGAAGTGTCAGTAACGCACCGACTGTGGTATGCTCAGAGGAGACATTTACCCGTCTGACAGGAGACTGTGGTTTCGTTACAATAGGAGTCGTATTGAAAAAAGATGTATCCGAAACCGCAGTAAAGAAAATCGCTAATCTGGCAAACGGAAATCTCTTTTCAGATAATCGGGAAGTGAATAGTGAAAACAGTGGTTCCTATTGGGTGTTCCGAATTGCAGCATATGGTTTCTTAACAATTATTTCCTTGATAACCGTGTTGAATATTATGAACAGTATTTCCATGGGCGTGTCTGCAAGAGTGAAGCAATATGGGGCAATGCGTGCTGCCGGTATGGAAAGCCGTCAGGTCACAAAGATGATAACAGCAGAAGCTGTTACATACGCTGTCTGCGGAATGATTGTAGGAATTGTATTTGGGCTTATGTTACATTATTTGATTTATGCGAAAATTGTCATTACTCATTTTGGCGGCAGTTGGAATATCCCATTTAGCACCATTGGAATTGTATTTTTGTTGGTTACATTTTCATGTATTATTTCGGTTCATGGACCGGCAAAACGTATGAGAAACATGGCAATCACAGATACAATTAATGATTTGTGATTGAAAGGCTGGTTAAAAACTGTGGTACAGCGGACAAGAAAATCTGCTGTACCACAAAATGTTTTACACATCAAATTTAGAATGAGAGAATGGAGTATTTTGTCTTGGAAAGTATGGTGAAAAAGAGAATTACTCAGGAATACATCAAAAGAATTGAAAAGGAATAACAATTTAAGCTGTGCGAAGAAGAGATGCGATTTGAAAAAGATTGCATCTTTTTTTATATTTATATGTGGATAGAAATAAGCCTCAGTAATCATGATTATAAGAAAAAATTACAGCAGGGAACGGTTTTATTACAATGAAGGGAAATTGAGTGAGAAGTAATGCTACAATCTATTTCATAAAAAGAAAGAACAGGTGATGAAATGAAAATGATAAAAGATTACATGATGAAACTAGGATTTGTTTTTAAAGAAATTTTTAAAGCAGGTCCAAGTGTGTTTTTTCTTTCTGTAAGTTCAATGATAATTGCAGGTATTAGTCCGGTATTAATTACCTATTTGACAGCAGAACTGATAGAAAGATTAGGGCAAAATATTGGAAATAATTCTCAAAGCGTATATGTGAAGGTAATCGGCACTTTTGTTGTAATGTTTCTTCTTGTGGTAATATCGTATGCTACTGAAAGCGTAAAAACGGTGATATGTGCTGTAGCAGGACTAAAGTTATCGCATAATATTGAAAACATAGTTGCAGATAAATTCTATAGAATAAAACAGGAAAGAATTGATAATCCAGAATTTTTAGACTTACATTCAAATACGTTAAACAGATGTGGCTCTGAACCCTTGAATTTGATGGAAAGTTTATTTGGCACAGTTGCGAATCTAATAAGTCTTATAGGATATGTAGTTATTATAGCCCGATATAATTTTATAGCTCTTCTGGTTATTGTTATTTTTACTTTACCGATAATTGTTTTTAAACGAAAATACCAAGGATTAACATTTCGTTTTTATAATGAAAGAACAATGCAATTGAGAAGGATTATGTATTATCTGGAACTACTTACTGAACCAAAATATACAAATGAAGTTAGAGGATATAGACTGCAGGATTATTTTAGCAGTGAGAGAAAAAAGCTGTTTCGTGATTTTATCAAGGGAAATACCAAAATAGCAGGGAAAGAAATAACAGTATCGTTATTTACCAGTTTGCTTTCTATGATAGGTGCTATTTTAGTTGGAATATGGCTTGTTCAAAAAACGATAGAAGGAACTATAACGGTATCTGAGTTTTATTTGCTGATTACAGCAATTATGACACTTGCTACTGACTTATTGGCATTGTCGGATCAAATTGCATCTAATAGTAAAAGCATGATGTTTATTAATTACATATTTGATTACATGAAAGAGCCGAATGTAATAGAAAGCAAAAATCTGAAAATCGAAGAAAAATCTACACATAATATTCGATTTGAAAATGTAAGCTTCAGATATACAGGTGCGGAAAATTACGTGCTGAAAAACATAAATGTTCATTTTGATACAAGTGAAACGGTTTGCCTTGTTGGAGAAAATGGAAGTGGGAAATCTACATTTGTAAAATTATTACTAAGAATATATGATCCGACGAAAGGGCGTATATTGTTAGATGGAATTGATTTGAAAGAATATGATATTAATGAGATTCGGAAATTTTATGGAGTATTGTTTCAAGATTATGTGAAGTTCTCAGATAGCGTACATAATTGCATTGGTTTTGGCAATATAGAAGAAATCCAAAATATTGATGGAATAGCAGAAGCTGCAAGATTAACAGGAGCAGATGCCTTTATTGATAATTATAAAGATGGATATGAAACAAATCTAAGTAAAATGTTTTTCAATGATGCAGTTGAGCCATCTGGAGGGCAGTGGCAGAAAATCGCAATATCCAGGGCTGTTTATTCCAATGCTCAGGTGTTAGTTTTGGATGAACCAACTGCAGCACTAGATCCAAAATCAGAGGTAAGAATGTTTGATACATTTAAAAAAATAAGTGAATTAAAATCAACACTTATTATTTCGCACCGTATGTACATTACAAAATTAGCGGATAAAATCATTCTATTAGAGAATGGCAATCTTATAGAGGAAGGTAGTTTTGAAGAACTTATTAAGATGAAGAAGGAGTTCTATTCCATGTATAAAATACAATCAGATAGTTATTCCATGTCTGTTGAGTAAACAAAGATAAAAGAGGGTTATTGATTATTTATATGGTCTGCTATATAGATAATGTGAGAAAGGAAGTGATAATATGCAGAACAAGAAAGTTAATCTGAAAAAGATTAATAAGTCTAATAATTCAACTGTGAGAACACTGGATTGTCATTGCACATGTGAAGGTAGAGTAGGACAGGCTTTTATGAAAGGTTATGTAGGAAGTTTTATTTAGTCCAATCTACAAGTGATTATCATGTATGAAATATCTTACATATATTAAATGCAATTTGAAGTAGATTAGGGAGGTGAAAATATGACAAATAAAAAGGTTAATTTAAAAAAAGTTAACAAGGCGAATAATTCGACTGTAAAAACGTTGGATTGTCACTGTGGATGTGCAGGTAAGCCTGTATCTGCTTATAGCAAGGGTTATGTAGGAATGTTCTTATAATTCTAGCTGCGGTACATAGCAGATATAAACTCTGCAATAAAAAGTTATCTTGTAGCAGGCTATATAAATAATCAATAACACACTAATGAAAGAAGGAGAAAGCATGTATTTAGCAAAAGTAATCAAGTCAGAAAATCATTCATATGTCTATGACGCATTAAACAACAGGTTGGCTACAATTAATGCGGAAAAAGATTTGTTAGAAGATGAGAGATATGCGGAATTCTTACATGATAATGATTTTAGAGATATAAAAAAACCATGTGAATTTGAGGTGAAATATCCTTTCAGTAAAGAAGAATTAACGGAAATGTTTAACGGTAAAATAAAAAGTATTACGTTGGCACTTACAGAACAGTGTAATTTAAGGTGTAAATATTGTGGATATATGCCAAAATATTTGGATCATGATTATCATTTGAAGGAGATGCCAAAAGAGATTGCTTTTAGAGCAATAGATTTTCTTATGAAAAATTCGTATGAAAGTGATGTATGTAATATCGGATTTTATGGTGGAGAGCCATTGCTCAGGTTAGATTTAATAAAAGAATGTATTGCCTATGTGAAAGAACGATATCCGTTTAGACAGCCTACTTATAATATTACAACAAATGCCACATTACTTGATAATAAAGTAGCAGCTTTCTTGGTTGATAATGATATTAAGATAACGCTTAGCCTTGATGGACCTGAGAAGGAGCAGAATAAATATCGAGTTGATGGAAGCAACAAAGCCAGTTATGATAAAGCTTATCAAAATATTCAGGAACTTTGTAGAAAATATCCTAAATATTTTAAGGAAAGTGTTAACTATAATGTGGTTTTGTATAATGGGGCTAGTAAGAAACTTTTTGAGTCTCTGGATAATCTGTGGAAGTTAGATGTGACGCTGGTGGACTTATTTGAAACGGAATACTTTAGGAAGGTAAGAGATGAGAGTGATGGAGAAGATAAAGAGGAACAGTTTGATGCGGAAGCTTATGATTTTGCATATAGAAATATGTTGACAAATATGAAGAAATATTATAATGCGTTTAATACATCAGAGATTAGCAATGCCATTCTTCCAGGTGGTTTTTGTATTCCTGGTGTAAGAAAAAATTTTGTTACCACAGATGGAAAAATCATTGTATGTGAGAAAGTAGATGAAACCCAAGAACTTTTTGAAATTGGAGATGTTTATACCGGAATTGACATGAAAAAGATTGAAAGGCTTGTTAATGAGACTGTAAAACGCTTAGGAAAATGTAAACATTGTTGGGCTGCTAGATTTTGCAATATTTGTTTTATGGACATTTTGAAAGTAGGAAATGAATATTGTGAAGAATCACGGAAAAATGTGGAGAATGAGTTGGAATATTATCTTAATCGTATTTGCACAGATAGAGATTTGGTTAATTATATATCCAATATATCATTAGTTTAGGTACCAGGAGGATGAAAATGAAGGTTGCATTAATTGATATTGGAGTTTCTAGAAATGAAGTTGGAAATAAAATGCTGGTTCGACACTTCTCGTTTGACAATGGGAAAATAGTGGAGAAATATAAAGAGCCGGAAGAAGAACATGGTACACGTTGTTTTAAAGAAATTGTTTTAAATGTCAAGAACACGAATCTCCAGATTTTGGATTTAAATATAGTAGATGATTCAGGAACACTTCAGGTAAATCAGATGATAGCAGCAATAGAAAAAGCAATCAAAGAACAGGCTGATATAATCAATATCAGTTTGGGCCTGACAGAATATTCACAAGAACTGTATGATATATGCAAAAAGGCTGTGGAGAGCAATATTGTGATTTTATCGGCTGCATCACACAATAATACAATATCGTTTCCGGCAGATTTTAACAATGTGATTTGTGTAAATGTAGATCAGAAACAGAACGAAAAAATAAGAACAACGGGAGCTAATACTGTTACTATATCTATGAAAGACTATATCATAACAGAAAACGGAGAGGAATTTGACTTTAGCTCTTCTAGCATGGCTTGTGCAAGAGTATGTGGCTATTTTTGCGACGCACTTGGGGATAGACCATTAAATGATAAGTATAAGGTATTATTGAAAAAATATAATGTTAAGATTCAAAATTCGGACAACATTCATTGTGATAATACGATAGAAGCGTGCGAGATAAAAAATATTTTATCAAACAATAGGACGGCTGTTGTACTTTTACCAGAAAATGCAACATGCAAGATTAAAACGAATATGCTACATAAAAACATCGTGGCATATTATGATTATGAGAAGGGCGGTTTTTATGGAGTTGCCGATGGTAAGGAAACGGCAGATTTCGATGTGATAATGTTGTTAAGTTCATTATATTGTGATTTGCAGTTCCCAGCGACAATAAAAGAAAAGTATAGGGACTATCGGATTATTTGTATCGGGAATTTTCTTGAAAAAAATGATAATGAATACTTGTATGATTATGATAAGTATAAGGCATCGGAAATGACAGTTTTAGAAAGACCTGTTATCGCAGTTGTTGGATTGTGCAGTGGATTAAATAAGACGGATGTTCAAATCGGACTACTGAATAAATTAAAAGGAGACGGATTGGATATTAAAGCGATTTCTAATAACCCAATAGGATTGCTGTATGATATGGACGTGTTTACTTATCCGACAGAATTAAAATTTCCGGATATTGTTTATTCCATAAATAAATTCATGTATCTGTCAGAAGTAAATGAAGAGATGGATGCGTGGCTTGTTAATATTGGTGGAGCAATTGGGCAAGTAAATAATTTGAACACCTATAATTTTGGAAAGCTAGCAGATGCTTATTTCTCTGCTGTAAATATTGATGTGGCTGTTATGTGTGTAAATACTTTTGTAGATGTGTCGAATTTAAAATTACAACTAGCAAACCTATACAAGCATGGAATTGAAAATATTTTTATTGTTTTGTCTCACAATGATATTGATGCAACAACTATGGATTATAAAGATGGACTACAAACTTACTATGTAGACAATGAGAAGTATTTGCAGGCATTGAAATATCTAAAAGAAAATGTTAAGGAAAAGGTGTTCTCTTTGGAAGATGTACAAAACGGTATTCTCTATGAGAAGGTCATCGAAGTATTGAGTTGATAAGATATTAATTGTATTTAGAATAATGGTGGATGTTCCTGTTTTGCGGAAACAAAAATAATACAGTAGCGGGGGTTGTAATGAAAAAAGATTGCAATTACTTAGCTTTCTTCTGATATTGGTAATGATTTTTCCAGTATCCGTATTTGCAAGTGAGAATAATTATATAGCTTGCGATCTAATTGGAGCAGAGCAAAGTGAGTTTGAGAATTTGGTTGAAGAAATTCAAAATATCAAGGCTACACATCCAGAGTATAAGGCAGAAATGGTTCAGAATATTTTGGATGAACATCATCTGAGATATGGAAGAGGTATCGTTGATGTTTGGAATGTACTTACAGATTCAGAAAAAAGGTTGTGTATCCGTTATCCTTTTGATGCACTGAAGGTAAATACGGCAAAAAATATTGCTACTTCACAGACTGAGGCGAAATTTGAGGTAAATGGCTTAGGAGATAGAAGTGACGCTTTTCGTCACGGAATATGGAATGCTGAAATGACGGTTTTGATAGGAAAAGAAAAGGCAGAATTATTTGCAACGGCACATGAAGATAAAGATGTGACTGGAAACGAGCCGGATGGATATTTTAAAGTAGCACATCGAGATATGGATTTATATAATAATGAAGTCGGAAGGAACATAGGAGAAAATAATATCGTTGTATCGGAAAATGAGATGTCAGATATTATTTATCAGGAAATACAGTCACCGATAACACAGTTTATATGGTTACATGAGTAGTAAGAGAGCAGTGCATTTTGTACTGCTCGTCTTTGTATTTGATGAAAAGACGTAATTGATTACTTCTATTATTTGTATCACAAGAAGCCTATTAGGGTAGCATATATCTATAATATGCTTAAGAGGTAATCAATTATGGAGAGTCGTATCAAACAACTTCGTGAAAATAGAGGGCTAATACAGGAAATTTTGGCTTCTGAATTAGGAATTACACAACAAATGCTTAGTAAATATGAAAGAGATGTGTTGTGTATTAAAGTGGATGTGTTAAAGAGGATAGCCGAATATTTTAATGTGACAACGGATTATTTACTGGGAGTTTCAGAAGTGAAGAGAGATTTGCAAGGACAGATGAAAGTGAACAAGACATTAGACACCTATTATGATCTTATCGAGATATATAAAGGTTTAGATGAGTATGATCAGGAAATGGTATGGTCAATTATGCAAACGGTAAAAAAAACTGGTGAAAAACGTAAAAGAGACAGGGAAAATACAGAAGAGAGTTGATAAGAAATGCTGAATATAGCAATTTGTGATGATGATATTCAGACAACCGGAAGAATGGATATGCTGTTGCAGGAAATAGCAAAGCGAAATTTTATGGATGTTGAAATTGAAGTGTTTTGGAATGGAAAGAGTCTTGCAGATGCAGTTGCAAAGGGGACTTATTTTGACATGATTTATTTGGATATAGAAATGGACAAAGAAGATGGGATTTCGGCAGCTAAAAGAATTAGAGCCTATGATAAAAACGTTCTTATTATTTATGTTACAAGCCACGAAAATCATATGCAGGAGTCTTTTGAAGTCAGACCGTTTCGTTTCCTTGTGAAGCCAGTGAGTGAAAAACAGATTGAATCGTGTTTTAAATCAGCATACGAAGAAGTGTATTGCGGAGATTCGTATTTTCGGTATAGCTATCAGAGGGTAAACCATAAAATACCAATTCGTGAAATTTTGTACTTTGAGAGCAATAAACGTAAAGTATTTATTGTGACGGAAAAAGATACATTTGTCGCATATGGAAAATTAAATGATATAGAGGAAAGTCTTAAACAAAGCAAAGTGCCATTTTTACGTGTTCATCAGTCATATCTTGTAAATTATAAGCATGTGGAAGGGCAGGCATATGATTTCGTAGTTATGGATAATGGCAAAAGAATTTCAATCAGTGAAGACAGAAGAAAATTAATCGGAGAGCAGTACTGCTCAATGGAGGACACATTTTATGTCAATGAGTAAGACATTGTCATATGGAGTTGATATATTGTTTATCATATTTGCAGCATACCTGTTCTTTTGTTATTTCGATATATTTTTAAAAAGAAGAAAAAGAACAGTTTTGTCAGTGGTTGGATTGGTAGCATTTATGGCATGGCAATTTGAAATGTCGAGCGTTAATTTGCTACCAGCTTATGGCAATATTATTATTACGAGTATCACTACATTGTTTGCGGTTGCTCAAACTTATGAGGGAAAATTTTGGAACAAATGTATTTTTACAATTGCTTTTAATGCAATCTGGATGTTAATGGAAACATTAAGCAATTATATGCTTATGACCTATTGCGAACAATATGCAGAATCTGAAGCATTGGGTTCGGTTACTTCAAAATTGATTTTCTTGATAATAATTGTGGCATTGAAAAAAGTGTTTACTGATGATGAAATCAAGGAATTACCTGTAAGATATAGTATTATGTTTGTTTTGATTCCAACGGGAAGTATTTACATTATGAACAATATTTTTATGCTTGGATATAAAGTTCATAGCAACCGGGCAAGTTTCCGTTCTGCAATTACAGCACTTATTCTTTTGTTTATGAATATATTGATATTTTATATTTATATGAAATTGGCGGACGATTTGCAACTAAGAAGAATGACCTCTGTTTACGAACAACAATTAGATTTGTGTGAACGGCATCAGCAGGAGCGAGAACTGTCAATGCTTCAATTAAGAGATGTAAGACATAATATGAAAAACAATCTTGTGTCGATTCTTGCATATGCAGAAAACGGAGATAATGAAAAAATCATCAGATTTGTCAATGAAATAATGGAAGAAGGTGGAATAAAGACATCTGCAGTTACAAACAGTGGAAATATTGTTATAGATTCACTGATTGGATATTGGTATGTTGCAGCAAAGAAAGCTGGTATAGAGTTTTCCGTAAATTTAAATATTCCTATGGAAATGCCGTTTAGGGGAGCAGATATTTGCCTGATACTTGGCAATTTATTAGAAAATGCTGTAGAAGCAGCACAAAGAGCAGAGGGTGAAAAGTACATTAGACTTCACATGAAATATGATAAAAATAATCTGCTGTTATTTGTGGAAAATAATTACAAAGGTGTGCTTATAAAGACGAAAGATAAAAGGTTAAAGTCTACAAAAACAGATGCTGGAAATCATGGAGTAGGTATTCCGTCTGTATATCGAATTGCTGCAAAATATCATGGAGTGGTTACGATTGATGATAATGTGGCAAATCGTTTTTTGATCAGAGTAGTGTTATACGGAAAGCAGAAATAATTACATTAATAGTCGGTATTATTACATTATGCTTAGCATTATGGGAAAAAGAGATAAAATAAAAAGATAATTTTAGGGAAATGGTGAATGCTTTTTAGAATGGTATTGTGGTGGTGCAGTATGACGGAAGTGTTATTATTCAGTAATGATGAAAAGATTTTTAATTTGACAAATAGTGTAATAGATGGAAGATATAAATTAACATGGTGTACTTATAAGTCTTTAGAAAAAAAAACATATCCATATCCGGATATAGTTATTATGTACTTTGATAAAGAGATGGTTAAGAAAGGGACATTTAAAACAATTGTTCAGGTAAAGGGGAGACTAGGGCAAAAGATACCAATCCTTACGCTGATGGAAGAAGGAACACCGCAAAATATTTTTTCAACATTAATGGCGGGTGCCTATGATTATTTAGAAATTGTGAAAAATTCAAAAGAATATAAAAAGAAAATAGAGGATGCTATCCGGTGGAATTGGTATCTGGGAAAGTATGGACTGAGAGAAAAATAGTAGTGATATTGAACGTCACTACTATTTTTGCGTTACATGAAAAAAGGAGAAAGAGCAGTTTCAGAAAAAGTTACATGAATACTCGTTTTTTTTACAAGAAAGATATATTGGCTGATTTTTGTAGTAGTGTAAAGGAAACAAATGAAAGGAGATTCAAATCATGAATTCTAAAAAAGTAAAAAATCAGTCAGCAAAAGTATTGGCAAACGTATCTCTGAAACTCGGCAAAATGTCAGCAGATAGTGCGTGCTGCTATATTTATCATCAGCCTAAAATGCCGGAAGCCCTGAAAAAAATGAAAAATATTTAATATGAAATATTTTTCGGAGAAACTGACAGGTTATATTGTTAAATCTGGTGCTGTTCCAGAGGAATCATATGAAATATACCAATATGGGTTTCAAATAGGACTTGAAATGTTGAGCTGTCTTTTAGCTTGTTTTGGAATTGCGGTATATTTGCATATGATTCCGGAATTTGCAGTGGTTACAGGAATTTTTATGATGTTACGCAGTTTTGTTGGCGGAGTGCATCTAAACAGCTTTAGTGCCTGCTTTATGTGTTCTGTTACTGTGCAGACGTTGGTATTGGTTGTTAATCGTCTGTATACACAACCATTAAATGCTGCGTGGGGAATAATTGTGTTGAGCAGTATTCTGATATGGAATATGGCTCCGGTACAAAGCATTAACCGGGAACTTGATGCAGATGAAAAAAGACACTGCAGAAAGGTAGCTGTAAAAATTATTGCGGGCATATATGTGTTTGCGGGGATTTGTACACTTACTGGGATGAAAGCAATAGTGTCTTTGGTTGCAGTGACAATGGCAGTAGTTTTGATTTCACAATATATTGGGGTAGTAAAGTATAAAATAGAAAAGAGATAATAAGCGGGAATAGTAGAAATCTATTATTTCCGCTTATTTTATTTGAGGACAAAAGAATTGTTTATTTTTTCTAGGTAACACTGTTTTGGTAATAAAAAATGTCTGCTAGGCTTCGGCTCAGGAGGCGCTTCTTGTTATAAGGATAAAAAAATTCTTCCAGACCCGAAGATTGGGGACTTTCTATACGAGATATGGGTGAAAGGGAAAAAACCTTTACTCATATCTTGTGGACGGGAAGGCGGTGAACTCTATGGAGCAATCTTCTTTCTATGATGAAACAACGGTCAGACATCAGTTTGATAGGAAATGCAAACTGGCACTGGATGACGAAGTGGTAGATTATGACAGGCATATGGATTACCGGAGAAAGAATGAAGTACTGTTTTCGAAATTATCTGAATGCCAGGCAGGAGAATTTTCGGTATTGGATGAATATAATCTGGAAATATATTGACTTCAAGTAATGAGTTAGGACATTGAAGTAAAAGATGGGTTGATTGTTGAGACTCTGCGAATTCTCATAAAAAGAAGCGAAATGTAATTTTTCTTTTGTATTTTCCAGGCACACAAAGGAGCAGTACATATTTTAAAGAAAAATACAAAAGAAAAGAGTCTAACTTCAGAAAGAGCGTTTGGTGGTGTCGCAATTCTAGATAGGATTGCGGCACTTTTCTTTTCGACAAAATTCGAAGCGGGTTTACAGAATAAAGCCAGAGCGCCACCACATTCCGATTTGATTTCAAAAATTCAGATCGGAGGTTAAGAAAGGATGACTTTTAATAAAGCAAAGGCGGAGAAACAATGGCTGAAATGGAAAGAAACAGAAGAGGAAAAGCTTCGGCAACTCGGAATGGACGAAGAATCAATAAGAAAACTTCGGCAGATGGATTGGGAAGATTTCAAGGAGGAACGCAGATACCGGGAACATTTCGTAGAAAGCAGAGGAGAAGCAACTGGGGAGAAAAGAAGTTTCCTTATTAAAACGCTTATAGAAGGAAAGGAATGCGGAAATGAAATACGATAAAATAGTTGCCATGAATCAAGAAAAGAGTAGGAAAAAAGTGGACGTTGCTAAAAGAGAAATGAAGAAGATAAAGGAGTATGCAGAACGAGGATACACTCATGCGGTGGCACTTGATTTGTCGAAATACTTTGATACACTCAACCACGAAAAGCTCCTAAATCTGTTACGTAGAGATATAAAAGATGAAAGAGTGATACAGTGGATTAAGAGATATCTGAAAAGTGGTGTTATGGAGAACGGAGTAGTCATGGAAACAGAAGAAGGTTCGCCACAGGGTGGAAATATCTCGCCATTGTTAGCGAACATCTATCTGAATGAGTTCGACCAAGAGTATGAGAAACGCGGAGTTAAATTTGTCAGATATGCAGATGATATCGTTCTTCTTGCAAAGAGTGACAGAGCCGCAAAACGATTACTTGAAACAAGCACGAAATATCTTGAAGGAACACTGAAATTAAAGGTGAACCAAGAGAAAAGTCGAGTGGTCAGTGTGTTTGCAATCCGAAATTTTAAGTACCTTGGCTTCACATTGGGAAAGAACGGAAAGGGTATCTATATCCGCGTTCATGGGAAGTCATGGAAGAAAATGAAGTCAAAGCTGAAAGAACTTAGTTCCCGAAGGTCTTGCCAGAGTATACGCCCATCACTACAAGAGATAAAAGAGTATATGCGAGGGTGGCTGAATTATTATGGGGTTGCAGATATGAAGAAGAAAATAGATGATTTAAATAAATGGCTATATCACAGAATCCGTATGTGCATCTGGAAACAATGGAAGAAACCGAAGACAAAGATAAGAAATCTGCTAAAGATGGGAGTACCAAAGGACTTGGCATGGCAAGCAGGAAACAGTCGCAGAGGATATTGGTTTGTGACTCATACGATAGCGGTCAATTTAGCAATGACAAAAGAAAGACTGATAAACAGTGGCTTTTATGATTTAGCCACCGCCTATCAGTCTGTGCACGTCAACTATTGAAAGCGCCGTGTACCGAACGATACGCACGGTGCTGTGAGAGGACGGGAGTTAGTCACTCCCTCCTACTCGATTAAATTACGGCATTGTCGTCTAATCATTCTTCAATGGAACCAAATACTATCTTTGTAACAGAAACGCTCTTGGGTGCTGACATATTTTTTACTGGAAAATAAGAGGAAAATTAGCTATAATCGTAGTAAGAGCTAGGGGAGAAGAAACAACAGGAATATATAATGTGCGAAGGAGGAACGCTATGAAATGGAAAGGGCGAAGACTGCTTGCCATGGCACTTACCGGTATCTTGCTGGCAGGATGCGGGGCAGCCGGACAGGTCGATGATTATGCAACGAATGAGGGAAGTACACAGGAGGCTTCCACCAAAACAACGGGAACGGAAAGCGGAGGGATTTCAAAGGACAAGATCAAGGTAGGGGTTTTGCACTTATCGGATCCGGCAGAAGGCAGTGGATATACCTATACACATGATCTCGGCATTCAGGCAATGCAGCAGAATCTTGGATTATCAGATGAACAGATTGACAGAAAAATAAATGTTGATGATTCGGATAAAGAGGCAACCGAAAAAGCGATTCAGGAGTGTGTGGATGACGGATGCAATATTATTTTTACCACCAGCTGGGGATATATGGATGCCACGGAGGAGATGGCGGAAAAATATCCGGATATATATTTTGCACATGGAACCGGATATAAGAGCAACGGCAAAAATTTCGTAAACTATTTCGGACGAATCTATCAGGCAAGATATTTAAGCGGAATTGTAGCGGGAATGAATACCAAAACCGATAAACTGGGATATGTGGCAGCAATGGATTCCTCCAATTCCGAAGTGACAGGCGGTATCGATGCGTTTGCCCTGGGTGTCTATTCGGTGAACCCGGATGCAAAGATTTATGTGAAAGTGACGAACAGCTGGTTTGACCCGGATGCGGAGAAAGCAGCAGCACAAACCCTGTTAAATATGGGCTGTGATGTGGTCACGCAGCACTGTGATACAGAATATCCACAGACAATGGCACAGGAAAAAGGGGTGTATGGTATCGGGTACAATTCCGATATGAGCAAAAATGCTCCGGATGCCTGTTTGTGCAGCGTGATCTGGAACTGGGGTGCTTATTATACAGCAGCAGTGCAGAGCGTGATTGACGGTACCTGGGATGGAAGCAATTATTATGGCGGTATGAATGAAAATCTGGTAGGGATTACGTCACTTGCTGATTTTTGCGCGGATGGAACACAGGAGGCTGTGGATACTGCAAAAGAAGATATTTTATCCGGGAAAAACGGTGTGTTTGACGGTGTGATTGAAACAAATACCGGAGAAACGGTTGGGGAAGAAGGAAAAACGCTGGATGATGCCACAATTACAGGTGGAATCAACTGGTATTTTAAAACCGTTGAAGTGGTAGAATAGGGGGCATATATGAGTATACGAAAGAAAATTCTTGCAATCAGCATAGGGCCGGTGCTGGTATTAGGGGTAATTACCCTGCTTTTTATGCTTACGATGGTTAAAAGCTCCCTGATGGATGAGGTACAGGATGCATTAAAAGGTACCGCGGCAGCCACCCTTGCCGCTTATGACCAGAATACCGGGGATTATCTGGAAAGTACCAATGGGGATATCTGGAAAGGAAGCTATAATATATCAAAGTCGGAGAGTCTTGTGGACCGGATCAAAGAGAATACCGGTATGGATGTAACCTTTTTTTATGGAAACAAAAGGATTATGACATCTGCACTGGATAAAAAAGGAAACCGTATCCTTGGTTCAGAAGCCGGAGAGCGTGTGGTGAATCAGGTGATCAAAGGGAAAAAGCCGTTTTTCAGTACAAATGTTTCACTGGATGGGACGAGAAATTATGGATATTTTATTCCAGTGTATCAGAATGGAACGACAGATCAGGTTATCGGTATGGTGTTTGTCGGAACCAATAAGGCACGAAAAGATGCAATTGTCAATAAAATCCTTGGAAGTATTATGATGGCATTGCTTGTAGTGATGCTTTTGTGCATTGTTACGGCGATGCGCATGGCAGCCTCTATCAGTAAAAATATCAAAAACAGTGTTGCTGTTGTAGGAAAACTTGCAGATGGTGATTTAAATGTGTGGGTAGATGAAAAACTTCTGAAACGAAAGGATGAGATCGGTGATCTGTCTCGCGGAACCATGACATTAAGGGATGCCATGAAGTCCGTAATCCGGGATATTTCAGAAAATGCAAAGCAGCTGCTTTCAACGTCACAGATTCTGGGTACGGCAGCAGACAACACCAATGGAACAATGTCACAGGTACAGCAGGCGGTCAGCCTTGTAGTGGATAATTCCAGTGAGCAGGCGAAAAATTCGAGAAATACTTCGGATCATATGAAAATTATGGGGGAGAATATCACGGAAACTACAGCAGAGGTACAAAATCTGGATCAAAATGCCACATTTATGCATTCTTCCAGCGAAAATGCTTCCGCAACGCTAGAAAAACTCTGTGGGATCAATGAACAGGTGGAGCAGATGCTGGCACAGGTTCAGCAGCAGACCGACCGGACAAACGATTCTGTACAGAAGATCCAGCAGGCCACAACCATCATTTCTTCTATTGCAGAGGAAACCAATCTGCTGAGCCTGAATGCCTCCATTGAAGCTGCCCGGGCGGGAGAAAGCGGCCGCGGATTCGCTGTGGTGGCAGGTCAGATTAAAAAACTTGCAGAGCAATCGGATCAGTCGAGTCAGGAAATTGAGCAGATAGCGTCAACGCTGATCAGGGATTCTTCCCTTGCTGTGGAAAGTATGCAGAGTATGCAGCAGATTATTACCAGCCAGAGTGAGAGCATGGCAGAAACGCAGAATATTGTAAAAGAAGTGCTGGGCGAAATTAACAGTTCCATGCAGAGCATCAAACAGATCAAAGCAAGTACCAGACGTCTGGAAGATTCCAGAAATGAAGTCGTTCAGGCAGTTGGGGAATTGTCCGGAATTGCGGAAGAAAATGTGGAAAGCACGAAAAAAACCTACGATGGAACACAGGAAGTTGTGGGAACGTTCCAGCAGGTATATGTAAGTGCCGAGCAGTTGCGTGAGATTTCTGATAAACTGGTAAAAGGAATCGGGTATTTTCATATTTAAAAGAAACACAGAGTGTCGGAAAATTCCGGCACTCTTTTTATGTCATGAATCTGGTATAAATCCTGTGATTCTGATATTCATAAATTTGTGAATCCGTTACAATAGGGTAAAAGGCTTGAAAATTGAAAGGTTGGAGGTTTCACATGAATTTTGGATATTTTGATGATGAGAAAAGAGAGTATGTAATCACACGCCCGGATACACCGGCGCCGTGGGCGAATTATCTGGGGTCACCGGAGTATGGTGCGCTGATTTCAAATAATGCAGGAGGATACAGTTTTGCCAGATCTGGTGCAAACGGAAGAATCCTGCGTTATATTTTTAACCAGTTTGATCAGCCGGGACGCTATATTTATCTGCGGGATAATGAGAGCAAAGACTACTGGTCTGCATCCTGGCAGCCGGTAGGAAAAGATCTGGAAAGTTATAAAAGTGAGTGTCATCATGGAACAGCATACACAAAGATGCTTGCAGATTACAGTGGAATCCATTCTGAAGTATGTTATTATGTGCCGTTGAATCAGACATATGAGGTCTGGCATCTGAAAGTGACCAATGCGTCAGCGTGTGAAAGAAACCTGACCATCACCGGTTATGCGGAATTTACCAACAACAATAATTATGAACAGGATCAGGTAAATCTGCAGTATTCCCAGTTCATCACGAGTACGGTATTTGAGACAAACCGTATCCGGCATATTATTCACGGTAATCTGGACTGGGTGAAAGAAGGAGAGGAAGTGGATAACAAGCTTGCAATCTCCCGTTTCTTTGCACTGACCGGTGCACCGGTGGATAGTTACTGTGGAGATAAAGAATCGTTTCTTGGACGCTATCACGGATATCATAATCCGGTGGGGGTGGAAAACGGAAAATTATCCGGGGAAATGTGCTACAACGAAAACGGGTGCGGAGCACTGGCAGCTCAGATGCTTCTGAAACCGGGAGAAACAAAGGAAATTGCATTTCTTGTCGGAATGAAAGAACATGAGGAAGCAGAAGCAATCTGTAACCGCTATGCAGATGTGGCAGCACAGTGTGGGACGGAACTGAAAGAACTGACGGGCTACTGGCATGAAAAACTGGAACATTTTCAGGTACATACACCAAGCAGGAAATTTGATACCATGATCAATACCTGGAACGCATACAATTGTTTTATGACATTCATCTGGTCACGTGCGGCGTCGTTTTTCTACTGTGGTCTGCGAAACGGTTACGGATACCGCGATACCGTGCAGGATATTCAGGGTGTGATTCATCTTGCACCGGAGATGGCACTCGAAAAGATCCGGTTTATGCTTTCGGCACAGGTGGATAACGGAGGAGGACTTCCGCTTGTCAAATTTACACACAATGCCGGACATGAGGATACGCCGGATGATGCTTCCTATGTACAGGAAACCGGGCATCCGGCATATCGTGCGGATGATGCTCTGTGGCTGTTTCCAACGGTATATAAATATATTGCGGAGTCCGGAAATCTGGCATTTATCGATGAAGTGATTCCGTTTGCCAATAAAGATGAAGCCACTGTATACGAGCACTTGAAGAGAGCACTTGCGTTTTCTGTGAATCATCTGGGACCGCACGGACTTCCGGCAGGACTTTATGCGGACTGGAATGACTGTCTGCGTCTGGGCAAAAATGGAGAGTCCTCGTTTGTTGCACTGCAGTTTTATTATGCAATGACGATTTTAAAACAGTTTGCCGCATACAAAGAAGATCAGGCATATATGGATTATCTGGAAGAAGAACAGAAAAAACTTGGAACATTAATTAACAATCTCTGCTGGAATGAGGATCGTTTTATCCGTGGATTTACGGAAGCCGGAGAGGTGATTGGAAAACGCACGGATCCGGAAGCAAATATGTGGCTGAATCCACAGAGCTGGGCTGTGATCAGTGGACTGGCAACAAAGCAGCAGGCAGAACTTTCCATGGAAAATGTAAGAAAGCGGTTAAACACAGAGTATGGAGCGATTCTGATGGACCCACCATATCATCTGCATGCATTTGACGGAGCACTGGCTGTGATTTACAATCCCGGTACAAAAGAAAATGCCGGTATCTTTTCCCAGTCGCAGGGATGGCTGATTCTGGCAGAAGCATTGCTGGGGCATGGGGATCAGGCATTTACCTATTTTATGGAAAATGCACCGTCTGCACAGAACGATCGTGCTGAGATCCGGAAACTGGAGCCATACTGTTATGGACAGTTTACGGAAGGAAAAGACAGCCCGCATTTTGGTCGTTCCCATGTGCACTGGCTGACCGGAACTGCTTCCACTGTAATGGTAGGATGTGTGGAAGGAATCCTTGGCATGCGTCCGGACTTTGGAGGACTTCGTATTGCACCATCCATTCCGGCGGACTGGGATCAGTTTACCATTGAGAAGGATTTCCGGGGAAAACATCTTCATATTGTGGTAGAAAATCCAGAGCATGTACAGAGTGGATGCAAAGCGTTGTACGTGAATGAGGAAAAGATGGAAGACAACTACATTCCGGTAGAAAAAATGACCGATCAGACGAAGGTACGCCTTGTGATGGCATAGAAGGGAGAAGTTATGAAAAACGATATGCAGTTTACAGGAAAAAACGGAGAATTTCAAATCCGTCATATGGTTGAAAAAACACAGCTCAATTTTCCGGTGGCAAATGAAGAGGGAATCAAAAGCAGCGTGACGCAGACCTTCGGCGGCGATTGTAAGCTGGATCAGAACCATTTTCTGCTGGAACCGGTGAGCATCGAAAATCTGCACAATAACAGAAGTACCCGCAATGTCTGGTGTACAATCAACCGGAAGGAACATGTGTCACTGACCGGAGTTTCGGCGCAGGCAGAATATGCACATTTCCTTGGAAAAGAGGAGGAAGTGACATTCGATGCCGGATTTATGTGGCAGGAGACGAAGCGGGAATTAAAAGAACAGAAAATCGAGGCAGCCGTGCGGATCTTTGCTCCGCTTGGAGTACCGGCAGAACTGATGCAGGTGCGCGTTACCAATAAATCGGATATGGATATGTGTGTGCGCGTGACTTCTGCTATCCCAATTTACGGCAGAAGCGCGGATAATCTGCGCGATCACCGCCATGTAACTTCCCTGCTTCACCGGATCCGTACTACCGGACGCGGCGTGATCTGTAAACCGGTATTGTCATTTGATGAACGCGGACATCAGAAAAATCATATGATTTATTTTGAGATGGGCAGTCAGGGAGATGGAACAAAACCGGAATCGTTCTTCCCAACGGTGGAATCGTTTATCGGAGAAACCGGAACATTTCTGGCACCGGATGCGCTTAAAAATAAAGAAAAAGGCTGTCCGGCCGGTTGTACCGTGGATGGAAAAGAAGCAATGGGGGCGATGGTATTTCCGGAGATTACCCTTGCAGCAGGAGCACATGTTGATTATATTCTGCTTGGTGGCATGACAGAGGATCTGAAGCTGGCAGAACAGGCAGCAGAAATGTTTTGCACGACCGAACAGGCAGATGCTGCCTTTGAACAGGCAAAAAATTACTGGAATGGGCTGGTCAATATTTCCTTTGAAACCGGAAACCCCAAAGAAGACAGTTATCTGAAATGGATCTGTTTCCAGCCGGTTCTTCGCAGAATCTACGGATGTTCGTTTTTGCCGTACCATGATTATGGCAGAGGCGGCAGGGGCTGGCGTGATCTGTGGCAGGATTGCCTCTCCCTTCTGATTCTCGACCCGAAGGAAGTTCGCTCCATGATTTTAAACAGCTTTGCGGGTGTCCGTTTTGACGGGACCAATGCGACAATTATCGGGGATAAGCCGGGAGAATTTGTTGCAGACCGCAACAATATTACAAGAGTCTGGATGGATCATGCGTACTGGCCGTTTGTTACCACAAAATTGTATCTGAACCAGACGGGAGATCTGGATATTCTGGATCAGAAAGTGGCGTATTTTAAGGACCCACAGGCAAAGCGTGGAACTGCCAGGGACGCAGAGTGGACACCGGCATATGGGATGCGCCAGAAAGATGTAAATGGCAATATTTACGAGGGCACGGTTTTAGAACATCTGCTTTTGCAGAATCTGTGCGCTTTCTACGAGGCGGGAGAACATGGAATGATGCGTCTTCGCGGTGCTGACTGGAATGATGCACTGGATATGGCAGCGGAAAAAGGAGAAAGTGTGGCTTTTACCTGTGCGTATATCGGAAATCTCCGTGATTTGGCAGATACCCTTGAAAAATACGAAGCGGCAAGCGGAAAGAAAGAGATTACACTGGCAAAAGAGATGGAAATTCTGATCAGACAGGACCGCACATCGTATGATTCGGCAGAAAAACGGAATGTTGTTTTAAACAATTATGTGAGTCAGTGTGTGCATAATATTTCTGGAGAACAGATTTCTGTGGATATCAGTACTCTGGTGCAGAATCTGCGGGAGCGTGCTGACTGGTATACCGGATTGATCCGTACGCAGGAATGGGTAACGGATGAAAACGGAAATGGCTGGTTTAACGGATATTATGATAATCACGGCAGACCGGTGGAAGGCAAAAGGGATAATCATGTCCGCATGATGCTGACCGGTCAGGTATTTTCTGTTATGGGAAATGTCGCAGATGATGCACAGACCGCTGCGATTACAAAAAGTGCAGACCTGTATCTGTATAAAAAAGAGGTGGGAGGCTACCGGCTGAACACGGATTTTAAGGAAGAAAAATTTGATCTGGGACGAATGTTTGGATTTGCTTATGGCGAAAAAGAAAATGGTGCGGTTTTTTCCCATATGACGGTGATGTATGCAAATGCATTGTATCAGAGAGGTTTTGTAAAGGAAGGATATAGGGCATTGTACACTCTGCTCGAACAGGCCATGAACACACCGGTGAGCCTGATGTATCCTGGAATTCCGGAATATTTTGATGCGGACGGAAAAGGCAAATATCCGTATCTGACCGGGGCAGCCAGCTGGTATATGATGACAATGGTTACACAGATTTTTGGATTCCGCGGAGAATGGGGAGATCTGGTACTAGAACCCAAAATTCTGTTGCGGCAGTTTGACGAAAGTGGCAATTATTCGGCACAGTTCCCATTCCGTGGACAGACATACGCAGTGGTTTACCAGAATCCACAAAAGAAAGAATATGGGGATTACCGGATCACGGAAGTATGGCTGGATGGTCAGCGGTATGCCGGAGAAACAAATACAGGCATCTGCATTCCGTTTGCCGTACTTGAAGGAAAAGAAAACCATACACTTCGGATCGTTCTGGGATAGCAGAATTTTACCATGTGCTTTTGTACTTGGAACTGCGGTATTGTTTTGGGGTCATACCGACATAGTGCTGGAATGTCTGGATAAAATGACTCTGGGAAGAAAATGATAAATAGTTTGCAATCTGAATGTAGGTAAAATCGGAAAAGCGCAGAAGATTCTGCGCTTTTTCGATTTTTTTTTCGCGGATATAATCACTGATCGACACACCGAGGTTCTGCTTAAACAACCGGGACAGATAGCTGGCAGACAAATTGGTGTAGACCGCAAGATCTTCCACGGTGATTCTTGCACTGATGTGGGCATAGATATAATCAATACACTGTGCAACCGGTTTGGATAATGCGGCATTCTTCTGCAGAAGGCGCATTTTTCCAGTGAAGTCAAGAGCCATCTCATGATGCAGATCTGATATTTCCTGAATGGTGCTGCAGGCATCCATGTGAATAATGTAAAAGTCGCTAAGACGGTAGGCCTGCTCTGTTTCCATGCCGCCGTCAATGCAATACCGTGTGACCAGTGCAACGGTAACAACAAAATGATATTTTAAGTTTGTCAGGGGATTTTTGGAAAGAATTCCCATGCCTTCGGGATTGGTAAACGCTTCTTCCTTTAAATTTTTACTGACTGCTTCGATGTTTCCGTCTTTTACGGCTTCAAAAAAGGAATATTCCTCGGAAAGCGCACGATGATGGATTGCGTATTCGCTGTCTTCGATTTCTTTTTTGCTCCATTGATTTTTCAGCATGACAAGACCTCCTATTTATATCTGTAGATTATGTCATGAATCTGATATATTTGCAAGCATTTTTGTATCAGAACCCATTGGAAAACTCTATAATAAAACCATGCTTAAAGCAGAAAAGAAAAGGAGGAAATTTACTATGAAAAAGAAAGCAGTCAGTGCATTATTATGTGCAGCCATGGTAGCAGGAATGCTTGCAGGTTGCGGAAAAGGAAGTGATTCCGGTACACCGTCAGATACATCCAAGGGGGATGCGTCAAACGCAACAGAAAGTGCTTCATCAAATCTGAAAGATGATGGAAAGGTATTAAATATTTACTGCTGGAACGAGGAGTTCAAGAGCCGTATTACCGCACACTATCCGGATTACAAGGAAGTGGATGCAACACACGGAAAAATCGGAGATGTAGATGTTGTATGGAACATCACACCGAGTGATGACAATGCATATCAGAATAACCTGGATGCAGCACTGTTAAATCAGCAGGATGCTCCGGCAGATGACAAGATTGATATTTTTCTGGTAGAAGCAGACAACGCATTAAAGTATGTAGATACGGATTACACAGCACCGGTAAAAGATCTTGGAATTACCGATGCGGATCTTTCCAAGCAGTACCAGTACACAAAGGATATCGTAACCGATTCCAAGGGAGTGTTAAAAGGAGTTTCATGGCAGGGCTGTCCAGGCGTTCTTTTCTATAACAGAGAGGCTGCAAAGGATGTACTGGGAACCGATGATCCGGATGAAGTACAGAATTATGTATGTGACTGGGATACTTTCAATGATACTGCTGCAAAAATGCAGGCAAAAGGTTACAAGATGATTTCATCTGTAAATGATACATACCGTGTATACTCCAACAATGTCTCAAGCAAGTGGGTAGAAGACGGAAAAGTACAGGTAGATGACAATATCATGAAATGGGTGGACGATTCCAAAAAACTCGTAGATGCAAAAGAGGCAGGAACCTTTGATATGTGGTCCGATGACTGGTCAAAGGGATTTTATCCGGACGGAAAAGTATTCTGCTACTTTGGACCGGCATGGCTTGTAAACTTCTCTATGGCAGCTGATACCGAAGGATCTATCGGTTACAACGGCGGATGGGGTGCAGCCCAGGGACCACAGGGATTCTTCTGGGGCGGTACATGGATCTGCGCAGCTCAGGATACAGATAATGCAAGTCTTGTAAAAGACATTATGTTAAAGATGACAACCGATGATGACGTCATGAAAGACATTGTTTTAGATGATGATGATTTCGTAAACAACAATACCGTTATGAACGGACTGGCAGACGGATCGATTAAGGCAAAAGACGGAAAAGAATATAGCAGCAAGATCCTTGGAGGACAGAACCCACTGTCTATGTACTGCGCAGGTGTTGAGACACTGGATCTGAGCAACATTTCCGCATATGACCAGGGCTGCAACGAAGAGTTCCAGAAAGCAATGAAGAATTACTTTGAAGGAAAGGCAACCAAGGACGAAGCATTAGAGTTATTCTACAAAGGTGTTACCGAGAAATATCCAGAGCTTACTTACTAATTTTTGTTACACATAAGGTCTGAAGCCGGAGTCACCTCTCCCATATTATGGCTCCGGCGGGACGACCGCCAATACCGCGGAGGTAGAAATATGAATAAGAGTAAAGGAAAGGTCGTTCGTTACAACAAATGGGGCTACATTTTTCTGATCCCGTTTATTGTTGTATATGTCGTTTTTCAGCTGATACCATTGATCAGCACAATTTATAACAGTTTTTTCGAAAATTATATGTCCGGTCTCAACCAGGTTGGACCGACATTTGTAGGTTTAGATAATTACAGAGAGTTATTCAAAAGTGGAGACGTGTGGATTTATTTTAAAAATACAATGATCCTCTGGATTATGTGTTTTATTCCGCAGATCTTTTTTTCACTCCTGCTGGGCGCATGGTTCTCCGATGTACGCCTGCGATTGAAAGGATCACGTTTTTTTAAGACCGTGATCTACCTGCCAAATCTGATTATGGCATCTGCATTTTCCATGTTGTTTTTTACACTGTTTTCAGATGCAGGTCCGATTAACTCTCTTTTGATGCAGATTGGATTTATCTCAGAACCATATAAATTTTTATCCCATACCGGAAGTGCCAGAGGCCTGATTGCACTGATGAACTGCCTGATGTGGTTCGGAAATACAACCATTCTTCTGATGGCCGGAATGATGGGAATTGATACTTCTTTATTTGAAGCGGCAGAAGTGGATGGAGCAACTTCCACACAGGTATTTTTTAAGATTACACTGCCTCTGCTTCGCCCGATTCTGATTTATGTAGTGATTACTTCACTGATCGGTGGATTACAGCTTTTTGACGTGCCACAGATTCTGACAAACGGAACCGGAAATCCGATGCGTTCTACCATGACACTGATCATGTATCTGAACAAGCATCTGTACAGCAAGAACTATGGTATGGCAGGAGCACTTTCCGTGGTACTGTTTATCATTACAAGTCTTTTGAGTCTGCTTGTATTTAAAGTATCCGGAAACGATAAGAGAAAGGGGTGATTGTGATGGCAAAAAGTAAGAAAGATATGGAAGGCGGACTTGGGATTCATGCCAGACGTGCCATCGCATATATTGTTTTAATTATAATTTCATTTTTCTGCCTGTTCTGGTTTTATATCATGTTTATCAATGCGACGCGTTCTAAAGGTGAGCTGAAAGCAGGGTTTACGGCATTGCCGAGCGATCATTTGCTGACAAACTGGAACAATCTGGTACATGGAACACTGCCGATCTGGTCGGGCATGTTTAACAGTCTGATCATTGCAGCAGCAACCGCAGTTTTGTGTGTATATTTTTCTACCATGACTGCATATGCCATTCATGCATACGATTTTAAATTAAAGAAATTTATTTATCCGTTTATTCTGATGATTATGATGATTCCGACACAGGTTACGGCACTCGGATTTATCAAACTGATTACAGGCATGGGACTGATGGATTCCTTTATTCCACTGATTGTTCCGGCCATTGCATCTCCGGTTACGTTCTTTTACATGAAACAGTACATGGAGAGTGCGCTTCCGCTTTCGCTGATAGAAGCTGCACGTATTGATGGTTCCGGAGAGTTTCGTACGTTCAACAGCATCGTTCTGCCGTTGATGAAGCCGGCGATCGCCGTACAGGCAATTTTCAGTTTCGTCAGCAGCTGGAACAATTACTTTACACCGGCACTTGTGCTGCATGATGACAAGAAAAAGACACTTCCGATTCTGATCGCGCAGCTGCGTGGTGCAGACTGGCTGAAGTTTGATATGGGGCAGGTATATGTCATGATTACATTCTCGATCCTGCCGGTTATCGTTGTGTATCTGATTCTTTCCAAGCATATTGTACAGGGGGTTGCTCTGGGAAGCGTAAAAGGATAATAGAAAAAGAAAGGGGTTTTTACAGTGAAAAACAAAACATTATGGAAACAGGTGGGAGCGGCAGCAATTGCCGCTGCCATGGTAATGAGTACCGTACCGGCGACACCGGTACAGGCGGCAGGCGGTAAAACGCTTGCCGTTTCTTCTCAAAAGCAGCTGAATCAGGCATTAAAAACCGTAAAAGGGAAGAATGCGGTCATTACCGTAAAAGCAGGGAAAAACGTAAAGATTACGATTCCAAAGGGAACTTATAAAGTGACCATTCGGGTGGTCGGAAAAAAGGCAGCCGTTGTAAATAATGGTACCGTCAAAGAAATTGTTGTAAACAGTAAGGGAACGGTTGCGATCAAGAACAATGGTACCATAAAGAAAGTGACGGTACAGAATGCAAAAAGTGTTTCCTTTTCCGGAAACCATAAAAAGGCAGTGCCGGTTGTTGTAAATGCCGAAGACGTTTCGATGATTCTGGCAGCACCGGCGAAAATAACCGCAAAGAAAGATGTGAACATTGTGCTCAAAAAAGGTGCGGAAAAATCATCCATAACGTGTACAAAAAATGTACAGGCACAGGTGGATAATCAGACAAAGAAAGCAATATCTGTAAAAATTGCGGATGGAACAACGCTGAAAGTGGAATCCGGTGAATCCTGCACCATAACTCCGAAGGGAAAGAAAGAAGACACTTCCGGAGAAGACAAGACGGATGGAAAAGACCAGAAAACAGACGATACCTCGGACGGAAATGCTTCTTCCGGCAGTTCTTCTTCGGGCAATTCTTCTGGTGGAACAACAGTTGAGACACCTTCAAAGCTGACCGAAGCGGATCTCTTAAAACAGGGCTATCAACTGAAGTGGCAGGACAACTTTGACGGAAATTTTTTAAACCGTGCAGACTGGAATGTGGAACTGCATGAAAAAGGCTGGGTCAACAGTGAGTGGCAGGAATATGTGGATTCTGACAAAAATATTCAGGTCAAAGACGGAAAACTGCTGATCAAGCCGGTGGAAACGGTGAATGCAGACGGAACCAGAAGCTACACGTCCGGTCGTATTAATACACAGGGAAAACATGATTTTAAGTATGGATATTTTGAGTGCCGTGCAAAAGTTCCGACCGGAAAAGGTTATCTGCCGGCATTCTGGATGATGCCGACGGACGAAAATCTGTATGGACAGTGGCCAAAATGCGGTGAGATCGACATCATGGAAGTGATGGGGCAGGAAACAAATAAAGCATATGGTACCATTCATTACGGAGAACCGCATGATCAGAGTCAGGGAACCTGTACGGTAGATGTAAAAAATAATTTTGCAGATCAGTATCATACCTATGCCTGTGACTGGGAGCCAGGAAAGATTACCTGGTATATTGATGGTGTGAAATTTCATGAAGAGTCCGACTGGTTTTCTGCAAAGAGCGGGCAGGGAGAAGTGGCTTATCCGGCACCGTTTGATCAGCCGTTTTATATGATTTTGAATCTGGCGGTCGGTGGCAGCTGGGTAGGGTATCCGGATGATTCGACCACCTATGCCGATCAGCAGTTTGCAGTGGATTATGTGAAAGTATATCAGAAAGACAGTTATGACGAAAATGTGGAAAAACCGGTAAAGAATGTTATTTTAAGAGAGCCGGATACAACGGGAAATTATATTAACAACGGTGATTTCTCCATAGCAGAGAATTTAAGTGATGACAAAAACTGGAAATTTCTTACCACTTTAGATGGTGATGGAAAAGCAGAAATTAAGAATCATGAGATGGTTATTTCTACAGTAAATATGGGAACCGCAGATTACAGCATTCAGCTGGTACAGCCGGATGTGCCGTTACAAAAAGGCGGAACATATAAAGTAACCTTTGATGCTTATGCGGATGAGGCGCGTACAATGATTGCAGATATTTCCGGACCGGATCATAATTATACGAGGTATTGGAAGGATACAAAAGTGGAACTTGGAACACAGAAAACGACATATACTTATGTGTTTCAGATGACAGGTTCCGATGATGCCAACGGACGTCTGGAATTTAATCTGGGAAATGCTGCTTCTACAGCAGCAGTGCACCTTTCCAATGTACGCATTGAAAAGACCGGATATGAAGAAATCAAAGAAGACACCACAAAGAAAGTGCTTGCAGACGGAAATTATGTCTACAACGGTTCCTTCCAGGAAGGGAAGAACCGTCTGGGTTACTGGGACATCACGAAACCGGAAAATGCAACCACAGAGGTAACCGGTCTGGAAGATGGACGCCGTCTGAAAGTGGTAAGCCCAAAAGGAACTGTGGTAACAGCAGGACAGCAGGGGCTTGCTCTGAGCGAGGATACAGAATATGTGCTCAGTTTTTCGGCTCAGGCAAACGAAGCAGAAACTATGACAGTACATGTTGCCGGACAGGAATTTCAGGCAAAACTTACCAATGAAAAGAAAAATTACAGTTTTTCCTTTCATACGGCAGCGGATCTGACAGATAAGAATATTTCCTTTGATCTCGGGCTGGGGACAACCGTATATCTCGACGATGTGCGGATTGATGAGGATAGTCTGATCAAAAACGGAAGTTTTAATGCAGGCATGGCAGGTTTTGAAGTCTATTGCTATACACCATCCAATGTAACGTATGTTGTTGACTCCTTAAACGAAGACAATGCGGCAGATTTCACAATTAACGATACCGGAGAAGCTGACTGGCATATCCAGTTAAAGCAGACAGGGGTAAAACTCGAACAGGGACAATGGTATCGACTCTCCCTGAAAATGAAATCTTCTATCGACCGTAAAGTGTCTTATGCGTTGCAGAGAGATGGAAGCACCCATAAGGATGCAGATGGAAATGAGGACTGGACTCCATACTGCCAGGAAACCGTAGATCTGACCGACGAATATCAGACGATCACGAAAGAGTTTCAGATGAAAGAGGATACAGATCCGGAAACGATCTTTAATATTGCCATGGGTGCAGTCGGTGGAGAACAGATCACACAGCAGCACAGAATCTGTATGGATGACATTGTGCTGGAAAAGATAAAGGCACCGGAGATCAAGCCGGAGGAAACCGGAAAGAATCTGCTGACCAATGGAGATTTTTCGGATGGAACGAGTGGATGGGGCATTAATACAAATGATGGTCAGGGTGGTCAGACGGCAACAACAGTAGTTACTCATGGCGGTATTGTGTTTCAGGTGAAAAATCCGGGCGAAAAGGACTGGGATGTTCAGCTTAATCAGCATGGATTTACACTTGAAAAAGGATGTAAATATCGTGTAAAATTCAAAGTCACTTCGACGAAAGCACGAACCATAAAACTCGGCTTAATGGATAACAATTGCAATAAGTGGTATGGCGGAGAAGATATTTTTCTGGCGGAAGCAGAGGAAAAGGAAGTTAGTTGTGAATTTCTGATGCCGGAGGACACAGATAATGATTCGAAAATGTTTATTTCCATGGGAAAAATCAGTGGTAAAAATACACCAGCTTCAGACATTACGCTGACGAATTTCTCTCTTGAGAAGATCACAGAGTAGTACCAGAAAGATAGTTTAAAAAGAAAACAGAAAAGACACCATGACAGAATCCATTTTTACGACAGGGGGCGTGTCATGGCGTTTTTCTGCATATTGGGGGGAGAAGAGGAGTAACAAAAGGAGACATTTGAATGAGAAAGAAGAGTTGGAAACAGGTAGCGGCAATTGTCATATGTGCGGCATTATTAAGTGGATGTACGGGAGAAAACGGACAGAAAAAAAATACCGGGCGTAAGGAAGGACAGGTTGTAAATATTTATTGCTGGAATGATGAGTTTAAGGAAATTTATGACAAATATGCATCAGATCTTGCTAAAAAACACGATGTTGAAGTGAACTTTGTCATAATTTCCAGTGATAACAATGCTTATCAGATCAATCTGGATGAAGCATTAAAAGAGCAGAATACATGTATTGATGATGACAAAGTGGATTTGTTTTTAATTGAGGCAGATTACGCATCAAAATATGTAAAGTCAGATAATTCCATTGATGTAAAAAAAACAGTGGGACTGACCGATGAGGATCTGAAGCAGCAATATGATTATACAAAGAAAATTGTATCGGAAAATGGAATACAAAAGGGAGTGACCTGGCAGGCAACGCCGGGGTTGTTTGCGTATCGCAGGTCCATTGCAAAAAAGGTATTGGGTACAGACGATCCGGATCAGGTACAAAAGCAACTGAAGGATTGGGATAAGTTTGATCAGGTTGCACAGAAGATGAATGCCGCCGGATATAAAATGTTATCGGGATATGATGATTCCTATCGGGCATTTTCCAACAATGTCTCACATCCCTGGGTGGTCGGTAACAAGATTGTTATAGATGAAAATATCAAGAAGTGGATTCGTCAGACGAAGGAATATGCTCAAAAAGATTATAACAATCATACCACACTGTGGAGTCCGCAGTGGACGCAGGATCAGGGACCGGATGGGAATGTTTTTGGCTTTTTCTATTCGACCTGGGGCATTAATTTTACTCTGATGGGAAATGCATTGGCAGACAGTAGTAAACCCGCAGAAAAAGGAAATGGAATTTACGGAGATTATGCCGTGTGTGAAGGTCCACAGGCATATTATTGGGGCGGTACATGGATGTGTGCGGCGCAGGGAACCGATAATATTCCTTTTATCAGGGATTTGATGAAGCGTCTGACGTGTGATATCAAAACCATGAAGCAGATTACATTGGATACGCAGGACTATACCAATAATGAGAAAGCAATGGATGAGATTGCAAAAAGTAACTATCAGTCGGATTTCCTTGGTGGACAAAATCATATTGCACTTTTTGCAGAGGCTGCAAAGAAAATTGATATGAGTAATATATCAGATTATGATAAGGACTGCAATGAGCAGATTCAACAGTGTCTGCATCCGTATTTTGAAGGTAAAATTTCACTTGCGCAGGGAATGGACGATTTTTATAAAAAGATGGAGCAATTGCATCCGGAATTATCCCATTAATTTAGGCAGAAAGAGAGGAAATACCTATGAAGTGGTTGAATCAGATCAGTATTAAAGTAAAGGTTATGCTGCCAATTTGTATTTTGGGAATTGTTATTCTTTTGGCAAGTATTTCAAGTCTTGTAAATTCGAAAAGGCTGTTGCAGGCGGGGGTTGTAATTTCGCAGGATTGTTCGAAGAGTATTGAACTATTGATGGATATGTCATCCGAGCTGGAATCCATGGGGAAAAATATGTATGGACACTGTGATGCGGAAAATTCTATTTCCAAAGAAAGCTTTGCAACAACCATCCATGAAAAGCTGGAATCTATGGATAGTTATTTTAAACAGTATAAAAAACAGAAAAAAACAGCGCGGGAAAAAGAATATTTCGGGGCATTACAAAATCGCTTTAAAAAGTATAAAGAAGGAATGGAACAGGTCCTTACCGCAAGTTCAAAAGGCGATGCGGATGGTGCAACGGAGGCAATCAATGTGATACAGAAACCTTCGGAAGATTATCTTGCAAAGAAAATCAGCAGTCTGATTGCTATGCGGAAACAGGCAATGAATGATTCATTACAAGCACAGCAGGCAGCATATGAATTTTCAAGAGATTCTGCTATTGTATTCGTTGCAGTTTCAATGCTTATGATTTTGTTTTCTCTTTGGATTTGTCTGAAAGGGATTGTAGCACCGATGCACTATATCAGTCAGACATTGCAGAAAATGGTGGCAGATATTGAAAAAAATCAGGGAGATCTTTCTGTAAGATTAAAGATTTCAGGAAAAGATGAGATTGGTAAAGTCGGAAGGAATGTAAATGCATTTATTGATACGCTTCAAAATGTTATGGGACGGATTACAGACAGTTCTTTGCGTATGAACCAGATTATCCGGGAGGTGGATGATAAGGTACGTAGTTCAAACGAAAATTCGGATGATATTTCCGCTGCCATGGAAGAATTATCGGCATCCATGATTTCCGTTGCGGATATGGTTTCCGGGATTACAAAAAATATGAAAGAAGTGGAAGATCGAACGAAAGAACTTTCGGAAAAATCGGATGGTCTTTTATCCTATTCAGATACGATGGATCAGAACGCGGATAAACTCAAAAATGATGCAATTTTAAATAAAAAAAATACGGGAGAAATTGTCACTGATATTATCGGAAAACTGCAAACAACAATTCAGGAAAGTAAAAAAGTAGAAAAAGTCAGTGAACTTACTAACGATATTTTAAATATTGCAGATCAGACCAATCTGCTTGCATTAAATGCATCCATTGAGGCTGCACGTGCAGGGGAAGCAGGACGTGGTTTTGCAGTAGTTGCCTCTGAAATTGGTAAATTATCGGAATCCAGCAGGGACGCAGCGGTTAATATCCAGTCCATCAATAGTACCGTGATTGGAACCGTGCAGGAATTGATAAAAAATGCTAACGCGCTGGTAACTTATATGGAACAGAATATACTTCCGGATTATGACAATTTTGTGTGTGCTGGTGCACAGTATAATGATGATGCAGTCTATATTAATGAAGTGGTTGAGAAGTTTCATCAGATGGCGGCAGATTTAAAACAGCGCACCGAGTCAGTAATGGAATATATTTCACAGATTCAGAGGGCGGTAGAAGAAGGCTCTGAAGGTATTAATCTTGCTGCAAAAAATACAGCCACGCTTTCCGAAGAAATTTCACACATTTCCAGCCAAATCATGTACAATAAAAAAATAGCTGATGTACTCAGTGAAGAAGCAGAACACTTTATTTAATAAAGGACACAGATGGAGAAGGCATGAAACGAAAAATTGCAATTATTGCAGACGGATGGCGCAGACATATTACATATGTCTGGATCCGGGGATGCAGGAATTACATCAAAGAACATGAGCTGGATATAGAAATTTCGGTATTTCACAGTTTCGGAAATTTCAGCAGGGACGAAAAATTCAATGCAGGAGAATACAATATCATCCATCTGCCGGATTTGTCACAGTTTGATGGTATTATTCTGGAAGTTACGAATATGCTGAATCAGAAAAAGAAGCAGCAGATCATACGGATTATTCAGGAGTCCGGGGTACCGGCAGTATCGCTGCTTGAAAAAATTCCGGGATTGTATCATGCAGGACCGGACAATTACGCAACAATGGAACAGATGGTGGAGCATCTGATAGTGGCTCATTCCTGCAAAACATTAAACTATGTGGGAGGACCGGCAGACAGCCAGGAAAATCTTTTGCGTTGGCAGGCTTATGAAGATGTCCTGCAAAGATATGGAATTCCGCTTGAAAATGACAGAATCTGGAATGAAAGCTATGAAGTGGAGAGCGGTGTCCGTGCATTCATACATTTTCAGGAAAAACATCTGCTGCCGGATGCCTTTGTCTGCGCAAATGAGAATATTGCGGTGGGGCTCTGCCATCAGGCACAGCAGGAAGGATTTAAAATTCCGGCTGATTTTTGTGTGACAGGATTTGATAATTTTGATAAAGCATCTTATTACAGACCGCGGATTACGACGGTGTCATACGAGAGAGAAGTCATTGCTGAGGCAGCCATGGATCTTCTGGTACAGATCTGGGGGCAGAATACAACAGCTGACTGTAAAACGGTTCCTGTACAAATGTTGTTTCAGGATAGTTGTGGCTGTAAACCAGAACAGGTAAGAAGCAGGAGTGAATATATTGAAGACCGGATTTTTCAGGAAGTGAGGGAAATTGATCTGCACAATGAGATTATGGAATTAAAGCACAATCTTATTGAGTGTGAAGATTATAAGCAGATGGCACAGTATTTTACAAAATGTGTCTGTGGTCTGCGTTGTAAAGGCGTGCGTATCTGGATGAATCAGGATCTGGTGGAGGAATCATTGAGCGATTCCATGGGTGAGGCTTCTTATATTACAGATGGATATCCGGATACCATGCACGTGATCTGTGAAAAGGGAATGGAGCAGGAATATTCATTGTATGTGTATGCACCACTGCATTTCCGGGAGCGGGAAGTAGGGTATGTTGTTCTGGCAGACTGCGATTATATGCTTGAAAATCAGTTCTTGTTTGAAACAATGAATACGTATCTGGAATCCCTGGAATATCTGTATCGCAAACTCAGGCTTCGAAAAGCAAACGAAAAATTATCCCGGTTGTATGTGCTGGATTCTCTTACAGGGTTGTATAACCGTATGGCATACCAGGAGTTTGCAGAGCCTTTGTATGAAAAATGCAGATTGCAAAAAAAACCGGTGACGGTTATGTTCATTGACGCGGATCATCTGAAATATATCAATGATACGTTTGGGCATGATATGGGGAATCTGGAAATTCGTGGGATAGCAGATGGGATTCGTAAAGTATTTCCGCCGGAAGCCGTTTCCATGCGGTACGGTGGAGATGAGTTTGTTGTATTGCTTCCGGGATGTGAAAAAACGCAGGCTGAAAGTTTAAAGGCAGCGTTTTTAAAAGCATTGGATGAAATATCGAAAAGTCTTCATGCTGAATTTGATGTGGAAGCGAGTATCGGATATGAGGTAGTTCTCTGCGGGGAAAAAAGTCTCAATGAATGTATCAATAATGCGGATGAAAAAATGTATCAGTTTAAAAAAGCGCGGAAAGCACAGCGCAAATAAGTGCTGTTTCTGGGAACCGGATGTCCGGTTCCCATTTTTTCTGAAATGATTGCAAAAGTACGGAAAATACCGTAAGATATAGGAATGAAGATCCCCGGAGTATGGCACGGATGGTTCATTTGCCAAGTGTTGGATCAGACTTCCCTATGCAGTGGAACCGGACGAATTTACCTACGGTGGTACTTATTACCGGGAGCATGGACCGCGGATCGGTGACAACTGGGTAAATGTAGCGGTGGCATGCTAAAAGTAGTTTTCAGAAAGAGAGAATAGAACATGAAGAAGCGAATCATTTCCGTGCTGCTTGCAACAGTGTTTGCGCTGTCTGTGATTGGATGCGGAACGAAAGATACAAAGGAACAGGATGCCTATCGGCAGTATGGAATTACCTGCATGGAGAGCGGAAAGTATGAAGATGCGGTCAAGGCATTTCAGAATGCGCTTGGAGAGTCGATCGGACATATCGGGGAGAAAGAACTGGATATCTGTTTTTACAAGGCAAAAGCACAGGCACTGGACGGAAAGACAAAAGATGCACTTGCAACGTATGATGCCATTATCAAATACAATAAAGATGCACGCGCATACTATCTGCGCGGAGATCTTTATATGGATATGGGAGAAGAAAAAAAGGGCAAGGCAGATTTTGAGAGTGCTGTGCAGCATGGCAAAAAAAATTATGAAATCTACATTGGAATCTATGAGTCTTTGAGCCGGCATGAGAAAAAGGACGAGGGACAGAAGTATCTGTCTGCTGCGATGGAGATCAAAGGGGATAAACCGGAAGACGAACTGTATAAAGGAAGAATCAGTTATTTGCTCGGTGAAAACAAAGATGCCATCAGTTATCTGGAAAAAGCAAAAGAACATAAGCAGATGCTGGCATCGTATTATCTGGGACTTGCATATGATGCCAATGGAGATTCGGACAAGGCAAAGAAATGTATCGCGGAGTATATAAAGAGTGGAGTGGCTACATCCTATGATTTGTATGAACTTGGCATGCAGGAGATGCAGGATGGAAATTATAAGAATGCACTGACTTATTTTAATTCCGGTCTGGAACTGGAGAAAGTGCCGAATAAGCAGAATCTCATGAAAAGTGCCATTGCGGCATATGAGTACAGTGGCGACTTTGATTCCGCGAAAAAGATGATGAAGGAATATTTAAAGGCTTATCCGGATGATGAGGAAGCAAAACACGAAAATACATTTTTGGAGACTAGATAATGGGTGAACCAATTGTTTTAGAAGATTTTAAAGAGAGAGTTATTCTGGTGGGTGTAAGTGAGCAGGATGGAGACGATGCAGAGGATTCGCTCGCTGAGCTTGCCGAACTGGTAAAGACTGCGGGGGCATCGGTTGCCGGTACGCTGATTCAGAAACGGGAGCTGATCCATCCGGGAACCTATGTGGGAACCGGAAAAGTAGCAGAGATTGCAGAACTTTTAGAGCACACGGGGGCAACGGGAATTGTCTGTGATGATGAATTGTCCCCTGCGCAGTTAAAAAATCTGGAGACGATGTTAAATACCAAGGTGATGGACCGGACGCTTATCATATTGGATATTTTTGCAGCCCGTGCAACAACCAGTGAGGGAAAAATTCAGGTGGAACTTGCTCAGCTGAAGTACCGCCTGAGCAGATTAACCGGACTTGGCAGATCCATGTCCCGTCTGGGTGGCGGAATCGGTACCCGTGGACCAGGAGAAAAGAAGCTTGAGATTGACCGCCGTCTGATCAATGACCGGATTGCACAGCTCAACCGGGAATTAAAAGAAGTGGTCAAACACCGCGAAATTGCCAGAGCAAAAAGAGAGCGCAATGCAGTTCCGGTTGTGGCAATTGTCGGATATACAAATGCCGGAAAATCCACCCTCCTGAATCATCTGACGGACGCAGAGGTTTTAGAGGAGGATAAACTGTTTGCAACACTGGACCCGACGACGCGGATGCTGGAACTGGAAGGACACCAGCAGGTGCTGCTGACGGATACGGTAGGTTTTATACGGAAACTGCCGCATCATCTGATTGAGGCATTTAAAAGTACACTGGAAGAAGCCAAATATGCGGACTATATTATTCATGTAGTGGATGCTTCCAATCCGCAGCGCGACAAGCAGATGTATATCGTCTATGAGACACTTGATCATCTTGGAGTTAAAAATAAAAAAATTCTGACGCTTTTTAATAAGATCGATATCAGAACCGATGATGACCCACTGCAGGATTTTCGTGCGGATCATGTTCTTCAGATTTCTGCAGCGGAAAATGCCGGACTGGATGCAGTAAAAGATGTGCTGCAGGAAATGTTAAGAGAAGATAAAATTTATATTGAACGCGTGATTCCCTATGCGCAGGCAGGTGTATTGCAGCTTGTACGAAATAAGGGAGAACTTGTCTCAGAAGAGTATGTGCCGGAAGGAATTTCCATTCGGGCATATGTCCCTATGGAGGTATACGGAAAACTGTAATCGCTGTGTGTGAAATTTTATAATCCTTTCTTTTGGCTATGGTTTTAATGGAAATAAATGAAAAAATAAGTAAACAACAGGAAATACAAGTCGGAACAGGTAACTTTTTGGGAAATTAATGGGAATAGGAAATTGTGGAATATGGATGGATTTCCTAAAATATAGGCATCTAATGATAATATGATTTTACAGGAGGACAGTCAGGATGTCAGATGTTGTTGAAAAACAGCCGTTAACCGAAGATTACCTGAAGAAGATGGATGCCTACTGGCGCGCAGCCAATTACCTTGGTGCCGCACAGTTATATCTGCTGGATAATCCACTTCTTCGAGAGCCGCTTACCAGAGATCAGGTAAAGAAAAAGATTGTTGGTCACTGGGGAACCGTACCGGGACAGAACTTTGTCTATGTACATTTAAACCGTGTGATCAAAAAGTATGATCAGGATATGATTTTAATTTCCGGTCCGGGACACGGTGGAAACTTCTTTGTTGCCAATACTTATCTGGAAGGTACCTACAGCGAGGTATATCCAAATATCGGAGAAGATCTGGATGGATTGAAGAAACTGTGTAAGCAGTTCTCTTTCCCGGGAGGAATCTCCAGCCATGTAGCTCCGGAAACTCCGGGCTCCATCAACGAAGGTGGTGAGTTGGGATATTCCCTGGCACATTCGTTTGGTGCGGTATTTGATAACCCGGATCTGATTGCTGCCTGTATCGTGGGAGACGGTGAGTCCGAGACTGGACCTCTTGCAACTTCATGGCAGTGTAATAAGTTCTTAAATCCGGAGAGCGATGGAGCGGTTCTTCCGATCCTTCATCTGAATGGATATAAGATCAGTAATCCAACCATTCTTGCACGTATTTCTCATGAAGAACTTGAGCATTTCTTTGATGGATGCGGATGGAAACCATATTTTGTAGAGGGCGATGATCCAATGACCATGCACCGCAAGATGGCAGAGACGCTTGATACCGTTATGGACGAAATCAAGGCGATCCAGAAGAATGCAAGAGAAAACCACGATACCACAAGACCAAAGTGGCCAATGATTGTACTTCGTACTCCAAAGGGATGGACAGGACCAAAGGTTGTAGACGGAAAGCAGATCGAGGGATCTTTCCGTGCGCATCAGGTTCCGATCATGATGGACAAACCGGAGCATCTGGAAATGTTAAAAGAGTGGTTACTCAGCTACCATCCGGAAGAATTGTTTGATGAGAATGGAAAACTGATTCCGGAACTGAAAGCACTTGCACCGACCGGAGACCGCAGAATCGGTTCTAACCCACATGCAAACGGTGGTAAGCTCTTACGTGACTTAAGACTTCCAGATTTCCGTGATTATGCACTTGATGTTCCGGCGCCGGGAAGCGTTGAGGCACAGGATATGGTAGAACTTGGCGGATTTGTCCGTGATATCTTCAAACTGAATGAGGATTCCAAGAACTTCCGTATTTTCGGACCGGACGAGACAATGTCAAACCGTCTGATGAAAGTCTTTGAGGAGACAAACCGTGACTGGAACAATGAAAAACTGGATTCCGATGAATTCCTTGCTACAGATGGCCGTGTTATGGATTCTATGTTAAGTGAGCATATGTGTGAGGGATGGTTAGAGGGATATCTTCTGACAGGACGTCATGGATTCTTTGCAAGTTATGAAGCATTTATCCGTGTGGTAGATTCTATGTGTGCACAGCATGCAAAGTGGTTAAAGGTATGTAATCAGCTTCCGTGGAGACAGTCCATTGCTTCCCTGAACCTGATTCTTACATCCAATGTATGGCAGCAGGATCACAATGGATTTACCCATCAGGACCCGGGATTTTTAGATCATATTGCAAATAAGAAGGCAGATGTGGTACGTCTTTATCTGCCACCGGATACCAACTGTCTGCTGTCCTGCTTTGATCACTGCATCAGAAGCCGCGATTATGTGAATGTGCTTGTTACATCCAAGCATCCGAGACAGCAGTGGCTGACTATGGAACAGGCAGTAAAGCATTGTACACAGGGTATCGGCATCTGGGAGTGGGCAAGTAACGACCAGGGACAGGAGCCGGATGTGGTTATGGCATGCTGTGGAGATACTCCGACACTGGAGACATTAGCAGCAGTTACGATTTTAAGAAAGGCAATGCCGGAGATTAAGATTCGTGTGATCAATGTTGTCGATCTGATGAAACTTGAGCCAAGCACCAAGCATCCGCATGGTCTGACAGATGCAGAGTACGATGCACTGTTCACCAAAGATAAGCCAATCATCTTTGCATTCCATGGGTATCATACACTGATCCACGAGCTGACCTATCGTCGTACCAACAGAAATATTCATGTATACGGATATCAGGAGGAAGGAACCATCACGACACCATTCGATATGCGTGTACAGAATGAGATTGACCGTTTCCATCTGGTAAAGAGCGTAATTGAGCATCTTCCACAGTTAGGAAATCGTGGCGCTTATCTGACACAGAAAATGAATGACAAGCTTGTAGAACACAAGCAGTACATTCATGAGTATGGTGTTGATATGCCGGAGATCCGTGACTGGAAATGGGATTTATAAAATAAAATATCAACAGGATTCTTTGCGGAACTGTGCCGGAGTCATCCGGTGCAGTTTCGTAAATATTTTGTAGAAATATCCTTTGTTTTTGTAGCCGACTTCGGCAGCAATCGCATCGATTGTCAGTCTGGTGTGCAGCAACAGTTCTTCGGCTTTCTGCAGACGCAGATGCTGCAGATATTCCGTATAAGTCATTCCGGTCCGGTTTTTCAGTAACCGGTTGAAATAATCTTCCTGAAAATGGAATTCTTCACAGAGCATTCGTATGGAAATGTTTTTCATATGCTGCTTCATATAATCAGAAATTTCTTCATATAAAATCCAGTTCATTTTCTGTCGCAGTTTTTTTGACAGCGAAAATTCATATTGTGTACTTAAAATACGAAAAATGCGCAGGAGAAGTCCCCGACAGATGATCGGAGAAGCCTCATCATGACGCTGCAATTCCAAAAGAAGTGATGTCATGGTTTCATCCATCTGTGAGACTGCCTCCTCTGCCTGAGGGCGAAAATGCAGATATTGCTGGAGCGATTTCTGTTCCATCAGTGCCATCTTCAGGAACGAGCTGATACGCTCTGTTGTAATCTGCCGGTTCATAATGTCCTGAAACATCACATTGGTAATGCCAAGAAACAGAAGTGTGGCAGAAGTTCCTTCCATGATTTCCTGATGCAGACAGTTTTTGTCGATCAGGCAGACTTCACCCCGGTGAAAAGTAAATTCATTGCCCAGAATTTTCTGCCGGTATTCTCCGTCAATGATATAAAACAATTCCAGATATTCGTGTGAGTGCATCTGCGTGCGCATGCCGGGTGTAAACTCTTTTTCATAAAGGAACGAGGGCTGGGAGGGCAGAATCGTTGCAGAAAGCATATGTCCGTCATGAATATCCCACAGCAGGGAAAACAGATGTTCATTTTCCGGAAGTGGATAGGTTTTGACAACGCTTTCATGAGCCGAATATTCCGGATGTAGAATCTGAAACCGGCTGAAGTTATCCGGGATCTGTGTATTTGCACTCTGATAAATCAAATGTTTTGTAAAATTCTTCAAATCCATGGAACGTCTCCTGTAAAAAATTACTCCACCATGGAGGTGGAGTAATTGTAAGTGTATGTTTTTGCCTGTTATTTATTTCATGGCATTTTTCTTGGCGATGGAAGCACGCTTGCGCATCGTAGGATCCAGAATTCTCTTGCGGATACGCAGGCTTTCCGGAGTTACCTCAAGAAGCTCGTCGGTATCAATGAAGTCAAGAGCCTGCTCTAAGCTTAATTTGCGAGGCGGAACCAGAGTCAGTGCCTCATCAGCAGAAGAGGAACGTGTATTGGTCAGATGCTTTTTCTTGCAGACATTTAACTCAATATCTTCGGCTTTGGAACTCTGTCCGATGATCATACCGGAATATACTTTTTCGCCAGGTCCGATAAAGAGCGTACCACGCTCCTGTGCGGAGAACAGACCGTAAGTTACGGATTCACCGGTCTCAAATGCAATCAGGGAACCGGTAGAACGGTAAGCGATCTCACCGCGGAATGGCTCATATCCGTCAAACATGGTATTGATGATACCGTTTCCTTTGGTGTCGGTCATGAACTCACCACGATATCCGATCAGACCACGGGAAGGAATCTTGAACTCCAGACGGGTATAACCGCCGGCAATGGAACCCATATTTAAAAGTTCACCTTTCCGCTGCTGCAGTTTGGAGATGACGGCGCCGGTAAATTCATCCGGTACATCCACGTAAGCAAGTTCCATTGGCTCAAGTTTTTTGCCATTCTCATCGTAGTGATAGAGAACCTCGGCTTTGCTGACTGCAAATTCATATCCTTCACGGCGCATATTCTCGATCAGGACGGACAGATGCAGCTCACCACGGCCGGATACTTTTAAGCTGTCCGGGCTGTCGGTTTCTTCGACACGGAGAGAAACATCGGTATTTAACTCACGGAACAGTCTGTCGCGGATATGGCGGGAAGTGACATATTTTCCTTCCTGACCGGCGAGAGGACTGTCGTTTACGATGAAATTCATGGAGATCGTCGGCTCGGAAATCTTCTGGAACGGAATAGCTACCGGATTTTCCGGAGAGCAGATGGTATCTCCAATGTGAATGTCCGCAATACCGGAGATGGCTACGATGGAACCGATCTTTGCTTCACTGACATCTACTTTATTTAAACCATCGAACTCATACAGTTTGCTGATGCGGACTTTCTCAAGTTTGTCCGGATCGTGATGGTTGACAACGACTGCTTCCTGGTTGACTTTCAGGGAACCGTTGTCGACTTTACCGATACCGATACGGCCAACGTATTCGTTGTAATCGATGGTACTGATTAAAACCTGTGTGTTGGCATCCGGATCTCCGGTCGGGGCCGGGATATAGTTTACGATCGTCTCGAAAAGAGGAGTCATGTCCTTCTTTTCATCGTCGAGATTGTACATAGCGTATCCGTCTCTTGCGGAAGCGTAGATGAACGGGCAGTCAAGCTGCTCATCGGAAGCATCCAGATCCATGAAAAGCTCTAACACCTCATCAATCACTTCTGCAGGGCGCGCTTCCGGACGGTCGATCTTGTTGATGCAGACAATAACCGGGAGATTTAAAGCAAGTGCTTTCATCAGTACGAATTTGGTCTGCGGCATGGTTCCCTCGAATGCGTCTACGACGAGGACTACACCATTTACCATCTTAAGAACACGCTCTACCTCACCACCGAAATCGGCATGGCCAGGCGTATCGATAATGTTGATTTTTGTATCCTTATAAAATACAGCGGTATTTTTGGACAGGATAGTGATACCACGCTCACGCTCGATATCGTTGGAATCCATGACACGTTCCTGTACTTCCTGATTGGCACGGAACACACCGCTTTGTTTTAACAGCTCATCGACCAATGTGGTTTTACCATGATCGACATGGGCGATGATTGCGATATTACGAATGTCGTCTCTTGTTGTTACCATAAATTTAACCTTCTTTTTAATATTGTTTAACTTTACATAAATAACCTATCCTATTTTATCATAAAAAGCTGATTTCGCAAGCTTTTTTCAACGTACACCGGCGATTTAAGCGTTTTAGATAGTTTTCGCCGGCCTTATCGACAAGGTTTGATGATTTCTACCAACCATTAAATGGTAAAACAGAAGCCTATCAAAAATTTCCACAAAAGGAAGGAGTATTCATGGCAGATAAAATGTGTGAAAACAATCAGGTCACTATTATGGGAGAAATTGTATCGGACTTTTCGTATAGTCACGAGGTATATGGGGAAGGATTTTATATGGTGGAAGTATCTGTCCACCGCCTGTCCAGTTTCGTCGATTATATTCCGGTGATGGTATCGGAGCGTCTGGTCAATGTGCAGGAGAGTGCGGAGGGAAAATGCGTCTATATTACAGGACAGTTCCGTTCATTCAACCGGCATGAGGAGCATAAAAACCGTCTGGTGTTATCGGTTTTTGCGAGGGAGTTTGAACTGGTTGAGCAGTTTGAGGAAGAAAATGCAGCCAACCAGATTTTTCTGGATGGATTTATCTGTAAGGAATCGGTATACCGAAAAACACCTCTGGGAAGGGAGATCGCGGATCTTCTGGTCGCAGTCAACCGGTCATATGGCAAATCGGACTATATTCCCTGCATCTGCTGGGGCAGAAATGCAAGATTTGCATCCGGATTCGAGGTCGGATCACATGTGCAGATCTGGGGAAGAATCCAGAGCCGCGAGTATGTAAAGAAAGTCAGTGAGACACAGGTGGAGCAGAGGGTTGCTTACGAGGTATCCGTCAGCAAGATTGAATTCCTGGAGTAGACTTGATTATTTGACGCTTTTGTGTTATCTTACATAAGATTTCATTTGGTTAAGAGATATCATGGAGGCTGAAATGGACAGAGGAGTGATTCAGGTTTATTATGGAGAGGGACATGGTAAATCGACCGCGGCAATCGGGAATGCAATTCGTATTGCCAGCGAGGGAAAAAGCGTCATTATCATTCAGTTCTTGAAGGGAAAAAATGAAAACGAACTGACATTTTTAAGCCGGCTGGAGCCGGAAATAAAAATATTCCGTTTTGCAAAATCGGATGAGTGTTTTGAGGCACTTTCCGAGGAGGCAAAACAGGAAGAAAGTATGAATCTGCGCAATGGATTCAATTACGGAAAGAAAGTCGTTACGACAGGTGCCTGCGATATGCTAATCTTAGACGAGGTACTTGGAATTGTGGACGAAAAGGTGATAAGCCCTGAAGAAATCTGTGAGCTGTTTGCCGCAAAGCCGGAAGAAATGACTCTGGTCTGCACAGGACGCGTTCTGGATGAAAAAATCCGTGAGGCAGCAGACGAGGTTTATAATATCGCACCGGAGAAATAGATTGACAGACTATGCCGGTGGTGGTAGAATGAAAGAAATACATGGGATAGAGGTCGCGTAATTCATGAGTAGCCTGTTGGATGTGGCAGACACAGTCGAATGCAGGTAAAAGGGGAAAGCGCCGAAAGAACCGGATGACTGCAGTCTGGTTTTTGGGCATGCGGTGAATAATCGTATGACTGTCAGAAGCGTATGAGCGTGGATGGAGAGCTATCAGATCTAAAAAAGGTTAGATTGACCAGCTCGTTTTGAGCTGGTTTTTTTATTTAGAAAGGAGAATAAAACAGTGGCAATTTTTAAGGGAGCCGGAGTCGCAATCGTGACACCAATGAAGAACAATGAGGAAGTTAATTATGATAAACTTGAGGAACTGATCAACCAGCAGATTGACGGTGGTACAGATGCCATCGTAATTGCAGGTACGACAGGAGAAAGCGCAACACTTACGATGGAAGAACACCGTGATGTGATCAAGGCAGCCATCGAGTTTACAAAACATCGTGTTCCGGTTGTGGCAGGTACCGGTTCAAACTGCACACGTACAGCCATCCAGCTTTCACAGGAGGCAGAAGAGGCAGGAGCAGACGGACTTCTGATCGTTACACCATATTATAACAAGGCAACACAGGCAGGCCTGATCAGCCATTATTCACAGATCGCAGACAGCACCAAGTGTCCGATCATTATGTATAATGTGCCGGGACGTACCGGATGTAATCTTCTTCCGGAGACGGTTGCCGAGCTGGTCCGCACCAAGAGTAATCTCGTAGGATTAAAGGAAGCAACCGGAAATCTGGCACAGGCTTCCAAGACGATGGCACTTACCGACGGAAAACTGGATCTGTATTCCGGAGAAGATGGACTTGTCGTACCACTGATGTCCATCGGAGCTGTCGGTGTTATTTCGGTATGGAGCAATGTGGCACCGGGCAAAGTACACGCAATGTGTGAAAGCTTCTTCAAGGGTGATATTAAGACAGCAAGAAAACTGCAGCTGGAGGCGCTTCCACTGGTAGATGCACTGTTTTCCGAAGTAAATCCGATTCCGGTTAAGAAGGCATTAAACCTGATGGGTATGGAAGTAGGACCTCTTCGTTCCCCACTCTGTGAGATGAGCGAGGCTAATGCAAAGAAACTTGCAGAAGTAATGAAAAATTATGGAATTTTAGCATAGATCAGGGAGGCACAAAAGAAAATGACAAGAGCGATCATGAATGGCTGCAACGGGAAGATGGGACAGTGTATCACAGGAATCTGTGCGCAGGATGAGGACATTGAGATTGTTGCAGGAATTGATACTTATGATGGAATCAAAAATGATTATCCGGTATTTGCCAGTCTGAAAGAGTGTACGGTGGATGCGGATGTAATCATTGATTTTTCCAATGCAAAAGCAGTGGATGCGCTGCTTGCATATGGTGTGGAAAAACAGATTCCGATCGTGCTTTGTACGACAGGACTTTCCGAACAGCAGCTTGCCGATGTGGAAAAAGCATACGAAAAAGTTGCAATTTTAAAATCCGCAAATATGTCTCTCGGAATCAATACTCTGATGGAACTGCTCAAAAAAGCTGCGCAGGTATTTGCGCCGGCAGGATTTGATATGGAGATTGTAGAGAAACATCATAACCAGAAGCTGGATGCACCGAGCGGCACGGCACTGGCACTGGCTGATTCCATGAATGAGGCACTGGATGAGGCATATACCTATACCTATGACAGAAGCCAGAAGCGCAAGAAGAGGGATAAATACGAAATTGGACTCTCTTCTGTTCGTGGCGGCAATATTGTCGGAGAGCATGAAGTGATTTTCGCCGGACAGGATGAGGTGATTGAATTCAAGCATACGGCATACTCCAAGGCGGTATTTGCAAAGGGCGCTGTGGAAGCAGCAAAATTTTTAAAAGGAAAGCCTGCAGGACATTATGATATGGCAGATGTCATTGCGGCAAAATAAACGGGAAGAGAGGCACTGATAATCAGTGCCTTTTTTGCGCAAAATGTTTGACAGTGCAGCTGGTTCATATTTATAATGGAAAGAAGAAAACTGACGATAAGAAAGAGGTAGAAAATGAAAAATAAAACCAGAAGGCTTGCAGCATTTTTGCTTTCTGCAGCAGTTGTCATAACTGCTGTTCCGGGAATGCAGGAACGGGTTTATGCCCAGAAAACCGGCGGATACACAGAGTCACCCAAAAGTGAAAATGTTCCGGTGGTACAAGAAACAAAATCCAGGCTGAAAAAGGCAGAAGCAGTGCCGTCCGCCTATATGAACAAGTTGTCGGAACTTACGATCCGCTATCCTGGCGTGCGTGATCAGGGAAAATATGATACGTGCTGGGCATTTTCCGCAATCGGACTTGCGGAGTTTGATCTGATTGCAGACAATCAGACGGCAGACAAAAGTATTGATCTGAGTGAATTGCAGCTTGCCTATTTTACTTATAATAATGTAGAAGACCCGCTGGGTGGAACATTTGGCGACTCTTTAAATATTATGAACCATAAAAATTATCTGACCATGGGCGGAAATCTGGATTTCGCGAGCCGGACGCTTCTGCAGTGGGAAGGGGTGACGGACGAAAACCGTGTACCGTACGCCCTGGCACCGACCACCACGACACTGGCAAAAAGTTATGCTTTTGATCAGGATGTGGCACATCTGCAGAATGTATACATTATTAATATTCACAAAAATGCTACCCAGGTGAAACGTGAGATTATGCAGCACGGATCTGCCGGACTGGGACTGTATATGGACGGAACGGCCAACTATGTGGGATCTGCAGTCTATGCAGAAACAGGAGAGAATGTGGCAACCTATTACTGCCCGACAAGCAGTGTTGCATCGAACCATGCCGTAAATATTGTGGGCTGGGATGATAATTTTCCGGCATCTTCGTTTAAGAATAAACCGGCAGGAAACGGAGCATGGCTTTGCAGAAACAGCTGGTCGGACAAGACGGAGAACAGTATCAACAGTTATTTCTGGCTTTCCTATTACGATAAGGCAATTGAGGATGCTGCATGGATCTTTGATTTTGAGTCCGCGGATAATTATGATTATAATTATCAGTATGACGGCGGAGCGGATGTGGGAAAACTGCTTGGAATTTCGACTTCTGCGAATATTTTCAAGGCAAAAAAGGCAGATAATGAACTGGTGAAAGCAGTTTCGATTTCTCTTTCCAAAGATGCGAATGTTCCATATACGATCCGTGTATATACCAATCTGACAAACCTGCATAATCCTAAGAGCGGCGTGCTTGCTGCGAAGGTATCCGGTACGACAACCTATGCCGGAACCCATACCATCAGGCTGGATAAAGCGGTATCCGTACCAAAAGGAACCTACTATGCTGTTGTGGTAAATCTGCAGAAAAGCGGTGCCGGACTCGATATGGAATATGCAGTCAGTGACAGCAGTTTGACCAGCAGGGTATATTGTGATTATAATCAGAGTTATCTCTATCGTTACGGCAGCTGGGAAGATGTGGCGGATGTAAGCACCAGTTACGGCGGCAGAATCGGAAACATCTGTATCAAGGCATATGCGGACAATGCAGGGACAAGTATCGGTGCGGTAAAGAATATAAAAGCGGTCCGAAGTGCAAAAAATGCGGTACGCATTTCCTGGAGCAAAACGGCAGGTGCGAAAGGGTATGAAATTTATCAGGCATCCAGCAAGAATGGAACCTATAAAAAGATTGCAACAACGACATCCGCAAATTATAAAATTAAGACAACTTCAAATAAGTCGGTATATTATAAAGTACGCGCTTATAAGACAACGCAAGGCGTTCGGATCTGCGGAAAATTTTCCGGATCTGTCGCTGTGAAACGTTAAAAGAAAGGAAAAAGAATGACCATTTTAATCAAAGGGGGACATGTCATCAATCCGGCAACACAGATGGATGAGGTGGCAGATGTCCTGATCAAAGATCAGAAGATAAAAAAGATTGGAAAAGAACTTCCGGAAAAAGAAGCCGAACGTGTGATCAATGCGGACGGATGTTATGTGATGCCGGGATTTATTGATATGCATGTACATTTCCGCGATCCGGGATTGGAACAGAAAGAGGATATTTATACCGGGATGCAGGCCGCTGCGCATGGTGGATATACGACCGTGCTGACCATGCCAAATACGAAGCCGGTAGCAGACAATCCGGATATTATCAATTATGTGCACAACAAAGCAAAGTCCGGGAACTGTATTCATGTCCTGCAGGTTGGTGCGGTGACAAAGGGACAGCAGGGAAAAGAGCTTGCGGATATTGAAGGAATGGTTAAGGCAGGAAGTCCGGCAATCAGCGAGGACGGAAAATCTGTCATGGATGCCGCTTTGTATCGGGACGGTATGCTTGAGGCAGCGCGTCTGGGCATTCCGGTACTTGCCCATTGCGAAGATATCCATATGGTACGCGGAGGTGTCATGAATGCCGATGCAAAAGCGAAAGAACTGGGACTTCCGGGAATTACCAATTCCGTGGAGGACGTGATTGTTGCAAGAGATATTATTTTGGCAAAAGATACCGGGGCACAGCTTCATCTGTGTCATTGTTCCACAAAGGATTCCGTGCTCATGGTAAAAGTGGCAAAGGAAGAAGGCGTCCGGGTGTCGGCAGAAGTGTGTCCGCATCACTTTACGCTGTCCACAGACGATATGAAAGAAGCGGATACCAATTACAAGATGAATCCGCCACTCCGCACAAAGGAAGATGTGAAAGCACTGCGTGAGGGATTGCGGGATGGCATTATGGAAGTGATTTCCACAGACCATGCGCCACACACGTTTGAAGATAAAAACCGTTCGATGCAGGAAGCACCATTTGGAATTGTCGGACTGGAAACCGCCGCATGTCTTACACATAATGAACTGGTACTCGGTGGATATTTGACGCCGATGCAGATGGCAGCGTGTATGAGTTACCATCCGGCACAGATTGTCGGTATTGATAAGGGAGATATCCAGCCGGGAAAAGCGGCAGATGTCGTGATCTTTGATCCAGAGGAAACCTACCGCATTGACAAAAACACATTTGCTTCCAAGGGAAGAAATACACCGTTTGACGGGAAAGAAGTTACGGGACGTGTAAAGTGCACGATCTGTGACGGCGAAGTTGTATTTAATGAATTAAATAAGTAATAAATTAAGAAGGGAAATCAATCACATGATCAACAAATTAGTAGAAAAAATTAAAAAGACCAACGCACCTATCGTTGTGGGACTCGATCCGATGCTTTCTTATGTGCCGGAGCACATACAAAAAGCAGCGTTCGCTCAGTTCGGTGAGACGTTAGAGGGAGCAGCAGAAGCCATCTGGCAGTACAATAAAGCTATTGTCGATGCAACATACGACCTGATTCCTGCAGTGAAGCCGCAGATCGCGATGTATGAGCAGTTTGGTGTGGCCGGTGTAGCGGCATTCCAGAAGACGGTAGATTACTGCCACGAGAAAGATCTGGTTGTGATCGGAGATGTAAAGCGTGGGGATATCGGTTCCACATCCGCAGCCTATGCGACCGGACATCTCGGAAAAGTACAGATCGGAAGCAAAACATATACCGGTTTTAATGAGGATTTTGCTACAGTAAATCCATATCTGGGAACCGATGGTATCAAGCCGTTTGTGGATGTATGCAAAGAAGAAAAGAAAGGAATCTTTATTCTCGTAAAGACCTCCAATCCATCCAGCGGAGAGTTCCAGGATCGTCTGATCGACGGTCGTCCGCTGTATGAACTGGTTGGTGAAAAGGTAGCAGAGTGGGGAAGCGAATGTATGGGAGATTCCTACAGCTATGTTGGAGCAGTTGTCGGAGCAACGTATCCGGAGCAGGGGGAAATTCTTCGTAAAGTGATGCCGAAATCGTTCATTTTGGTACCGGGTTATGGTGCACAGGGAGGACAGGGCAAGGATCTGGTACATTTCTTTAATGAGGATGGATTAGGAGCAATTGTAAACTCTTCCCGTGGTATCATCTGTGCTTACAAACAGGATAAGTATAAAGAGCAGGGAATTACACCGGAGAACTTCGCAGATGCCTCCCGTCTGGCAGTCAAAGATATGATCGCAGACATATCCGGAGCACTTGCACAGAGATAAAAATAAAGTCGTGATTTTACAAAAGGGAGACAGTTGGATTTTATGAGCGAAAAATTTCAGGAAAATGTTACGGTGCTGAAGCAGCAGTACATCGGAAAAGATATCTATGACATGACAATCCAGACGAAGCATATTGCAGGACATGCAAAGGCAGGACAGTTTGTATCATTGTACAGTAATGATGCCAGCAAACTTCTGCCACGCCCGATCAGTCTGTGTGGGATTGATGCAGAGGCAGGAACACTTCGTCTGGTATACCGGGTAACGGGAGAAGGAACCGGAACGGAAGAATTCTCCCGGTTAAAAGCGGGCGATAAGATCCGGGTACTGGGACCGCTTGGAAACGGATTTACCGTGGAGCCGGGAAAGCAAGCTTTCCTGATCGGCGGAGGAATCGGAATTCCTCCGATGCTTGAACTTGCAAAGAGCATCAAGGCTGCAGGCACCTGTGAATTTGTCAGTGTGATGGGATACCGGGATGCACAGACGTTTCTTCTGGATGAATTTAAAGAACAGGGAGACTGTTACGTGGCAACGGAAGATGGAAGTGTCGGTGCAAAGGGAAATGTGCTGGATGCCATCAAAGAATATAAATTAAATGCAGATGTAATATATGCGTGCGGACCGACACCGATGCTGCGGGCGTTGAAAGCATATGCAGCAGAGCAGGGCATGACCTGTTATATTTCCATGGAAGAACGGATGGCATGCGGAATCGGTGCATGTCTGGCATGTGTATGCGATTCCAAAGAAAAAGATGCACATTCCAATGTGAAAAACAAGAGAATCTGTAAAGAAGGGCCGGTATTTCTGGCTGAGGAGGTGGATCTGTAATGAATACAAGTGTGGAATTATGTGGTGTTACCTTAAAAAACCCGGTAATGACGGCATCCGGAACCTTTGGCTCCGGAGCAGAATACAGTGAATTTACAGACTTAAACCGGCTTGGTGCGGTGGTTACCAAAGGTGTGGCAAATGTACCGTGGCCGGGAAATCCGACTCCGCGTGTGGCAGAAGTCTATGGCGGGATGCTCAACGCCGTGGGATTGCAGAATCCGGGAATTGATCTGTTCTGTGAGAGAGATATTCCATTCCTGAAAAAATATGATACTAAAATTATTGTAAACGTATGCGGACACTCGACAGAGGAATATGTGGAAGTGGTAAAACGGCTGGCAGAAGAGCCGGTGGACATGCTGGAAATCAATATTTCCTGCCCGAACGTAAAAGAGGGTGGAATTGCTTTTGGACAGGATCCGAAAGCGGTAGAAGCAATCACAAAGGAAATGAAAAAGTATGCAAAACAGCCGGTGATCATGAAACTGAGTCCGAATGTCACAGACATCACAGAGATGGCGCGTGCAGCGGAAGCAGGTGGTGCGGATGCCCTGTCTTTGATTAACACGATCACGGGAATGAAGATTGACATCAACCGGAGAAAATTTGTTCTTGCAAACAAGACCGGTGGGATGTCCGGTCCGGCCATTCATCCGGTAGCCGTGCGTATGGTTTATCAGACGGCACAGGCAGTAAAGATTCCGATCATTGGAATGGGAGGAATTATGAATGCTGCAGATGCGATTGAGATGATACTGGCGGGTGCGACAGCTGTATCTGTCGGCACCGCCAATTTCCGGAATCCGGCAGTGACCATGGAAATTGTAGAAGGCATTGAGCGCTACATGGAAAAATATCATGTGAGCGATATCAAAGAACTAATCGGTGCCGTTTCGGAATAAAGATATGGTAACTGCTTACTGTTTTTGAATATATTGTACCAGGGATTTCATTTTGGCAGCAATGTTTTCCAGAATCTGTGTGTTTACGGTCTCTGCATCCATTGTTTCGGATGCATGGGCGGTCAGTTCTTCAGAAACTGCGGAAATTGTCTGTACGGAATCTGAAATTGCCTGATTAGAGTTACGCAGATCTGTGGTATTGCTGGTCAGTTCCTCGCAACACAGTAAAAGTAACCGTTAAATAACAGCCGGATCCGTATTTAAGAACAGCATCCGAAACTTTGCGGGGCGGATCGCCTCGCAGGGTTGGGGATGCTGTTTCTTTTTATGATTCGCGCATTGAAAACCCACCGGAAGTATGCTAAAATTTAATAGAAAACTGCGAAATAACAAGGGCAGAATGCTTTTTGATACAGGAGGAAAGTATACAATGGAAAGTTACAAGAGTGAGTTCATTGAGTTTATGGTAGAGAGTGATGTTCTCAAATTTGGCGATTTTACACTGAAGAGTGGAAGAAAATCGCCATTTTTTATGAATGCAGGTGCATACGTGACAGGTTCCCAGTTAAAGAAACTCGGAGAGTATTATGCAAAGGCGATCCACGCCAGTTACGGGGATGATTTTGATGTGTTATTCGGACCGGCATACAAGGGAATTCCACTGGCTGTTGTTACCGCAATTGCATTCAGTGAATTGTACGGAAAAGAGATCCGTTACTGCAGTGACCGCAAGGAAGCCAAGGATCACGGGGCAGACAAAGGCGGATTTTTAGGAAGTAGCTTAAAAGATGGAGACCGCGTGGTGATGATCGAGGATGTGACGACATCCGGCAAGTCCATGGAAGAAACTGTTCCAAAAGTACGTGGGGCTGCAAACGTTGAGATCGTTGGTCTTATGGTCAGCTTAAACCGCATGGAAGTCGGACAGGGCGGCGTAAAGAGCGCACTCGATGAAATTCATGAGAAATATGGTTTTGAAGGAAAAGCAATTGTTACCATGGAAGAAGTGGTAGAACACTTATATAATCGGGAATGTCAGGGCAGAATTGTAATTGATGACACGATCAGGAAAGCAATCGATGCCTATTATGAGCAGTATGGATGCAAATAAGCAAAAAGGTTGTAGGAAAGAGAGACGCATATGAGAAACCGGAGAAGACGTGGCTATAAGTTTACCGAGAAAAAACATTCCAGACAGGGAATACTGGCCACGGTATTAGCACTTGCTCTTCTGGTATGGTATCTTGTGTTCCTGAAGCTTGCTTTTCAGGGAGGCGGTTCGCTGTCTGCTTATTATGGGAGCGCAGGAGTCGTTGCGATGATCGCAACATTTGTTGTTCTTGTCATCGCAGCCAAAAGTCTGCGGGAAGAAGATTCCTTCCAGTTGTTTCCGAGACTGGGACTGGGACTGACCCTTTTGGATATGGTATGCTGGATCGGAACCTATATCTGGGGATTTTTGAGCTAAAAATTATAAGAAGGAAACAAACTATGAGCTTTAGAGAGATCAATCACAAAAATAACGAGGAATACTGGGAACGGCTGGAACTTGTGATGGAGCGCATTGAGGCGGTCAGCGAGGAGGAAGCCTCCAGTGTGGAAGAACTGTACCGGAGATATTTCTTTGAAATGTCGGAACTGTTTCTGGTTTTGTATAAATTAGCAGAAGCGTCCCTGAGTGGAAAACTGGCAGAAATTTCCACGCTGGAAGGGAAAAAGATCAATCGCCGTCTGTATCTGGATGTGCAGGAAGATTATGCGGACAGTTATGCAAACCCGGCATATGCCGTCAGTAAGATGGGCTGGGAATACGGACCGCTGCTCTCGGCATTGGATGCCAGACTGCATGGAATTTATACCAGCTGTATGGAAGGAAATATCCGTTATCTGTGTATTTATGCGGAACTGTTTGTGGAAATTTACAACTGTTTTGAGGATGCACAGAATCTGAATGTGCACGAGATCAGAAAATGCATTTATTCTTTTATGCATGATTACACAGAAATTTTTAATGCGGATGCGATCTGCAGACTGATCGATCCGGAATATGATTATTTCACCCAGATCGTGATGGAAGCGGAGCTGGATCATCCGGCATATCTGTACCGTTATGGTCTGTATATTGGAAAAGATGAGACGGAGTCCGCACATTTTCTGCATTCCTTGACAAAGCAGCAGATGCAGGCAATGGCGGATACATTTACCGAAGGATACCGGATCGGATTTGAAACAACCGGAAAAGATATTTCTAAAAAGTCGGTAGTGGAGATCCGTTATCCGCTGGGATTCGAGCGGATGGTACGCGCCGCCGTACACAATTTTAAAAAGATCGGATTGCAGCCGGTGCTGCGTCCGTACTCTATTTCCCTGAACAAGCAGTTTACTTACGATCACAAAGAGGACCGCGGGCTGTGGCTGGATAAGGCACTCATCGAGCGGGGACTCGAAGTTGACCGTACTGTCTGGGAAAATCACAAAGCGATTGCTCCAAATTACGGAGGACCGGCAGTGATCGAAATTTTCGGGACAAAGCCGTTTTCGCCGGAGCAGAAAGAGGAGCGCGTTACCTATACCGACAAACAGAGGGAAATCGATGTGTATGAGCGCAGCGAGAAGAGCCAGCTGATCAATCATTACATTCACGGGGAGGAACGCAGTTTTACGATTATCGCTTACCCGGTTCCGTCCATCGGAGAAAAATACGAAGAAATCTTTGCGGAAACGGTGCATATCAATACGCTTGATTATATGCTTTACCGCAATATGCAGCAGAAGATCATTGATGTGCTGGATACGGCGGACCGTGTGCACATCAAAGGCTGTAACGGAAACCGCACGGATCTGTATGTAAAGATTCATCCGCTTTCCGATCCTACCAAAGAGACCGCATTTGAAAACTGTGTGGCAGATGTCAATATTCCGGTCGGGGAAGTGTTCACATCTCCGGTATTGCAGAAAACAGAAGGAAAGCTGCACGTCACACAGGTCTATCTGGGGGAATTCCTTTTCAAGAATCTGGAACTGGATTTTGAAAACGGAAGAATTACAGCTTATTCCTGTACAAATTTTGATTCTGAGGATGAAAACCGCAAGTATATAGAGGACAATATTCTGTTCCATCACAAAACACTTCCGATGGGAGAGTTTGCAATCGGAACAAATACCACCGCATACCGGATGGCACGGAAATATCAGATCGCGGATAAGCTTCCGATTCTGATTGCGGAAAAGACAGGTCCGCATTTTGCGGTCGGAGACACCTGTTACACGTACGATGAGGACAACATGACATACAATCCGGATGGAAAAGCGATCATCGCAAGGGACAATGAAATTTCGATCCGGCGCAAAGAAGATATTTCAAAAGCATATTTTAACTGTCATACCGATATTACGATTCCGTATGATGAGTTAGGAGCGATTACGGTAGTACGTGCAGATGGCACGACGACAGATATTATAAGAAACGGGCGGTTTGTCGTTCCGGGAACGGAACCGTTAAATGAGCCGCTGGATGCAATGGAACCATAAATTTTTTCACATATAGGAGGATATTTAAAATGGCACAAGTAGGAATTGTAATGGGCAGTGATTCAGATATGCCGATCATGGCAAAGGCAGCAGACATCTTAGACCAGCTGGGCGTCAGCTATGAGATGACGATCATTTCCGCACACCGCGAGCCGGATGTATTTTTTGAATATGCAAAGAGTGCGGAGGAAAAAGGATTTAAAGTGATTATCGCAGGTGCAGGTATGGCAGCACATCTGCCGGGCATGTGCGCAGCAATCTTCCCGATGCCGGTCATCGGAATCCCGATGCACACCACTTCTCTTGGCGGAAGAGATTCCCTGTACAGTATCGTGCAGATGCCGACCGGTATTCCGGTAGCAACCGTAGCAATCAACGGCGGAGCAAATGCCGGTATTCTTGCAGCAAAGATTCTTGCAACCAGTGATGCGGATTTACTTGCACGCCTGAAAGAGTATTCTAAAAACTTAAAAGAGCAGGTTGAGGCAAAGGATGCCAGATTGCAGGAAGTGGGATATAAGAACTACTAATTAGATTTATTAACATTTATGATTGGTAAAATCGAAAAATACCCGATATACTATAAGCGACAATAATAGATTAAAACACAGATATTAGGAGGAAAAATAAATGGATTACAAGAACGCGGGCGTAGATATCGAAGCAGGATATGAGTCAGTGGAACTGATGAAGAAGTTTGTAAAGGGAACCATGCGTCCGGAGGTATTAGGCGGACTTGGCGGATTTTCCGGTGCTTTTTCGCTGGATGCGATCAAGAATATGGAAGAGCCGGTTCTTTTATCCGGAACCGATGGATGCGGAACCAAGGTAAAACTGGCTTTCCTGATGGACAAGCATGATACGATCGGTATTGATGCCGTTGCAATGTGTGTCAACGATGTAGCCTGTGCCGGTGGTGAACCGTTATTTTTCCTGGATTATATTGCATGTGGAAAAAATTATCCGGAGAAAATTGCAACGATCGTAAGCGGTGTGGCAGAGGGTTGTAAGCAGTCCGGATGTGCACTGATCGGTGGAGAGACTGCAGAGCATCCGGGACTGATGCCGGAGGATGAGTATGATCTGGCCGGATTTACCGTAGGTGTGGTTGACAAGAAGGATATCATTACCGGAGAAGACGTAAAAGCCGGGGATGTGCTGATCGGTATGGCAAGTTCCGGTGTACATTCCAATGGATTTTCTCTCGTGCGCAAGATTTTCCGTATGGACAAAGAAACCTTAAATACATATATTGATGAGCTTGGAACAACGCTTGGCGAGGCTCTTCTTGCTCCGACCCGTATCTATGTAGGCGCATTGAAGTCTATCAAGAACGCTGGAGTACGTGTGAAAGCCTGCAGCCATATTACCGGTGGTGGTTTCTATGAGAATATTCCACGTATGCTTCCGGAAGGAAAGCATGCCGTAGTGGAAAAGAACAGCTACCCGGTTCCTCCAATCTTTACCCTTATGGCAAGAGAGGGAAATGTAGATGAGCATATGATGTACAATACTTACAACATGGGACTTGGAATGGTTCTTGCAGTCGATCCGGCAGACGTGGACAAGACGATGGAAGCAATCAAAGCAGCCGGAGATACTCCATATGTGGTTGGTAAGATCACAGACGGAGAGAAGGGTGTAACATTATGCTAAAAATCGCAGTATGTGTATCCGGCGGCGGAACCAATCTGCAGGCCATTATCGATGGAATTGAACAAAAAACAATCACAAATACAGAGATTGCGGTAGTGATCAGCAATAATCCGGGAGCATACGCTTTGGAACGTGCAAAAAAGCACGGAATTGAGGCAGTATGCATCAGCCCGAAGGAGTATGAGAGCCGTGCGGCATTTAATGAAGATTTTCTGCGCAGACTTGATGCGTATGAGGTGGATCTGGTTGTGCTGGCAGGATTCCTTGTCGTCATTCCGGAACAGATGATTGCAAAGTACAGAAACCGCATCATCAATATTCATCCGTCTTTAATTCCGTCTTTCTGTGGAACCGGATATTATGGGCTGAAAGTGCATGAAGGTGCACTTGCCCGTGGAGTCAAAGTCACAGGTGCCACCGTGCATTTTGTGGATGAGGGAACGGATACCGGTCCGATCATTCTGCAGAAAGCGGTAGAAGTGCAGGAGGGCGATACGCCGGAGATCCTGCAGCGCCGTGTCATGGAGCAGGCAGAGTGGAAGATTATGCCACAGGCGATCGACCTGATCGCAAATGGAAAAGTGACGGTGACGGGCAAAACCGTACATATCAGTAAATAGGAAATGCATCACATATAGGAGGATAATCATGAAAGTTCTTGTAATTGGAAGCGGTGGACGTGAGCATGCAATCGTAACAAGTGTTGCCAGAAGTCCGAGAGTTGACAAAATATATTGTGCACCTGGAAATGCAGGAATTGCAGCTTTGGCAGAGTGTGTGCCGATCGGAGCCATGGAGTTTGACAAGCTCGTTGCATTTGCAAAGGAGAAATCCATTGATTTTACCATCGTTGGTATGGATGATCCGCTGGTTGGCGGAATTGTGGATGTCTTTGAAGCAGAAGGCTTAAAGGTATTCGGACCGCGCAAAAATGCAGCGATTCTGGAAGGATCGAAAGCATTCTCCAAGGATCTGATGAAAAAGTATCATATTCCGACAGCTGCTTACGAGAACTTTACTGATCCGGAAGAAGCTTTAAAATATCTTGAGACAGCAAAGATGCCAATCGTGTTAAAAGCAGACGGTCTGGCACTCGGAAAGGGTGTGCTGATCTGCAATACACTCGAAGAGGCAAAAGAAGGCGTGCGTACGATCATGGAAGATAAGAAATTCGGAAATGCCGGAAATACGATGGTAATCGAAGAATTTATGACCGGACGTGAAGTATCGGTTCTGACCTATGTGGACGGAAAGACCATCCGCATCATGTCTTCCGCACAGGATCACAAACGTGCCAAGGATGGAGATCAGGGACTGAATACCGGCGGTATGGGAAATTTCTCTCCAAGTCCGTTCTATACAAAAGAAGTAGATGAATTCTGTAAGAAGTATATTTATCAGCCAACTGTAGATGCTATGGCTGCGGAGGGAAGACCATTTACCGGAGTTATTTTCTTCGGACTGATGCTGACAGGGGAAGGACCAAAGGTTCTTGAGTACAATGCCCGTTTTGGAGATCCGGAGGCACAGGTCGTTCTTCCACGTATGAAAAATGATATCATTGATGTCATGGAAGCATGTGTCGATGGAAAACTTGACACGATTGATCTGCAGTTTGAGGACAATGCAGCTGTCTGTGTTGTACTTGCATCTGACGGATATCCGGTTTCCTATGAGAAAGGATTCCCAATCAGCGGACTTGAAAAGTTCGAGGGCAAGGATGATTACTTCTGTTTCCATGCAGGAACTGCATTCGATAAGGAAGGACGCATCGTAACAAACGGCGGACGTGTCCTTGGCATTACTGCAACCGGAAAAGATTTAAAAGAAGCAAGAAAGAAAGCCTATGAGGCAACCGAATGGGTGGATTTCGCAAATAAGTATATGCGCCATGATATCGGAAAGGCAATTGACGAGGCATAATGAAAAAAGGAATCATATTTGATATGGACGGAACACTCTGGGATTCCGCTGCGGAAGTGGCAGAGTCCTGGAATGAGACCGTAAAAAGAGCCGGCTACGACAGAAAACCGATTACGGTAAAGGACATCCAGTCAGTAATGGGAAAGACGATGGATGTGATCGCACGGATTCTGTTTCCGGATCTGGAAGAAGGCGAACGCCAGAAACTTCTGGCACAGTGTGGGGAAGAAGAAAATGAATATCTCCGGATACACGGAGCAACTCTCTACCCGGATATCCGCAGGACAATGGAACAGTTGAAGAAAAAATATCATCTGTATATTGTAAGCAACTGCCAGTCCGGATATATAGAGGCTTTTCTGGATTATTACAAACTGCACGATCTGATAGAGGATACTGAGTGCTACGGAAATAATGAAAAATCAAAAGGAGAGAATATCGCGTTACTGTACAGGCGGAATGCATTGGATGATGCGGTATATGTAGGTGATATTCAGGGAGATTACGATGCAAGCATGGATGCGGGGGTTAAATTTATTCATGCGGCATACGGGTTTGGTACAATAGAAGACAAGGTTCCTGAAATTCACAAATTCTGTGAATTGGAGAACGTGGCAGATCAGGTTCTGCTGTAGATAAGAGGTTACTATGCGGGAGCAGAAAGAACAGGAAAAGCAAAATGAACTTCTCAGGGTGGTTGCAGAGCAAAACCATGAGAGATTGATAGAATATGATGTAAAAGAAGACCGGGCAGTGGTTTATGCGATAGAAAATGACCGGTTCGAGGTCCTTTTTGATATCGAAGATTATGTAAAGAAGAACCATTATGGATCTGTTTTTATTGATCCGGAAGATAAAAAGGTATTTCGCAGAGCGATGCATGCCTGCCTGCAAAAAGAAGGGACTGTTACGGTCGATGTCCGTTATTGCGAAAAAGAAAATCAACCGGAATGGTACCGTTTTTATCTGGTGAGTATTGCGGAAGAAGATGGAAAAACAGACCGTATGGTGGGGCGTTTTTGCTGTGTGCAGCAGGAGAAAGCCATCACGGAACGCATGCGGCGCCGGGCAGAGATTGATGTACTGACGAATGTGTATAACCATAAGGCATTTGAGGAATACTGTGCAAAAGAGCTTGCGGAATGTACAACAAATGCCTTATTTGTCATGCTTGATATTGATGATTTTAAAATGATCAATGATACGCAGGGACATGCGGTAGGGGATATGGTCTTAAGCCAGACCGGAAGTATTTTAAGTGAAGTGACCGGTGACCGGGGAATTGTCGGCAGGCTTGGGGGAGATGAATTCGCGGTGTTTGCTTCCGGCTTTCAGAATTCTGTTGAAATGGAAGAATTTTGTGTCTCCCTGCGTGAAAATTTGAAAAAGATTATCTTTGATATGGAATATTCCGTATCTATCGGTGCTGCGAAACTGGATGGACGAAGAATCAGTTTTCCGGATTTTTATTATGAGGCAGACCGGGCAGTTTACGCGGCGAAAAGAGGCGGAAAAAACCGGATTGTTTTTTATGATCAGATCAAAGAAAATCAGGAGCCGGAAACGGCAGATCCGGTGGAACCGATTCTCGCACAAGGCAATGAAAAATCCATGTTAAGACAGCTCCGTACCTGTATGGAAGCGCTTGGAAGAGAGGGAATCGGAGATGCCCTTATGCAGACATTTGAAGCGCTGCGCCAGTATTTTGACGCGGACTGTGTTGTGCTTGCCTATGCAAAAGAGGGCGGTATCCGCTATGTGGAAGAGTGTCACAGGGATACGGCACAGATGATGGCAAGACTTGTGACCGAGGAAATTGAGTCAGGAGATGCAGAAGGAGTTATTCAGGAAATAGGACAACTCGGGGACGTGGTGATTCCGGATATCAAGTCGCTGAGAGAAAGTCATCCGGTGATCTATGAATATCTGGCAGAACTACGTGCATGGTCTGCAGCCGGGATTTCTTTGTATACCGGAGATCATCTGCTTGGAATTTTAATGGTTTTAAACCCACACAGACACCTCGAGGAGGCCGATGTTCTTTCCATGCTTGGCACGACACTGGCTGCGCGGATTGAACTTCGCAATCTGCAGGAACAGCAGGAATATGACCGCACACATGACAAACTGACCAATCTCTGGAACCGGGAGGGATTGTCCGTTATGGCACGCACCGGGGAGGACAATATGTTCTGTTCACTTGGCGTGATTACAACCGATGTGATCCATCTGTCGGAGATTAATAAACAGTTTGGCTATATCAGCGGCAACCGCAGACTGATGGAAGTTGCGGATTTATTGAAATCCATGTTTCCCAATTACCGGATTTACCGGTATGATGAGGATGAGATGCTGGTTTTGTGTATCAACATTAAACGGCAGGAAATGGAGCAGCAGGTGGAAAATCTGCAGAAAAGGCTTGCCGGACTTGGCTTTGGCGTGGCGATGGGATACAGCTGGAGTGCACATCCGCAGACACGCAGCCAGATTGCAGAGGCAGAGGTTCTTATGAGCAACGATAAGCTTAAGCTGATGCATGGCACAACCGTGATGAAGCGCATGGAGCAGAGCGTGATAGATGAGATCAACGATCTGATGGAGCGTGGAAGGTATCTGGTATATCTGCAGCCGAAAGTGGATATCCACACAGGGCGCACAGAGGGCGCGGAGGCGCTGATCCGGCAGCTGGATGATGAACTGGGCATTGTGGGACCGGGGATGTTTATTCCGGTGCTGGAACATTACAATCTGGTGCATATGATTGACCTGTTTGTTCTGGATGAAGTATTTCGTTATCAGAAGGAACAGATCCGGGAAGGACATCGTACGGTGCCAATATCCGTGAATTTCTCGAAGATGACGATCATGTATCCGGAACTTATTGAAAAAGTAACGCAGATGGTTCAAAAATATGATATTCCGGTGGAACTGATCCATATTGAGGTAACGGAGACCGTGGGAGACATGGATCATGTTCTGATTGAAAATGTTGCAAACAGCCTCAAAGAACTCGGATTCAGACTGTCAATGGATGATTTCGGAAGTCATTATTCCAATCTTGCGGTACTGATCCAGTATGATTTTGATTCTGCAAAGATTGACCGGTCCATGGTAACCGAAATTACCAATAACCGCAAAAGCCGGATTCTCCTCGACTATATGACTTCCATGATCAATGATCTGGGAATTCACTGTATCGTCGAGGGAATCGAGACAAAAGAGCAGGTAGATATTTTAAAGAAAACAAAGGCAGAGATGATCCAGGGATTTTACTTTGGAAAACCTGTGCCAAAAGAAAAATTTTATGAAGCCTTTATCGCAGAGTAGTGGAGAGGATTACACAAACGTCAGGCTGCTGCTGACGCAGAGTGCTCCGTATCCGCTCTGCGGATTGGGGTAGGAAACGGAAAATGGAAGCTGTCTGGCACCTCGGATCAGATATGCTTTCATTTTTTCGCCATATAGAAAGGGATCATTGTTCTGTAGAATGCCCCACTGCATGAGCAGTGCGCAGCTGCCGCTTACAAAAGGAGCAGCCATGGAGGTGCCGCTTCGGGATTCGTAACCGCCCCCGACAGCACAGCTGGTGATGTCGACACCGGGAGCGACCAGATCCGGTTTGACCTGTCCGGTATTCCAGGTATATCCTCTGCCGGAAAAAGGGGCGAGCGTATTGGTGGAAGAATCGTAGGCACCGACGGTAATGACATTTCCGGCGGTGGAAGGTATCGTGAGAGTGGTTTCCGTTGTCGGCGTGAGAAATTGTGTGGCAGTCCCGCGGATAGCGGCCGCCGGCATCCACAGATCAATAATTCCTTCGATGACAGACCGTGCTTCTGCGGTAAAAAACCAGACACCTCCTGAAATATAGTCCCGCCGCGGCAGCAGATCGATGGCAATTTCCTGATACAGACTATAAGGGGAGGGAAGTCCGTAGTACACCAGAATCTGTGTGGTGCCAAAGGAAAAGCGCCAGCTGCCGGGCTGATTGGGAATTTTAAATGAGGTTCCGAGTCCCGGAGGAGTCAGCTGAAAACGAATATCATCCCAATAATTTTTCCAGATCTGAATCGAAAGAGAAGATTCATAATTTCCAACGGCAAATTCAATTCTGGCAGATTCTAAAGAAGCCAGTCGGGCGCTGGCATGCCCGCCGTTGTTTCCCTCATTTCCACTTCCGACAACAATATTAATGCGTCCGAGATTTGAGACATAGTCCAGGTAGGTTTCCAGAAGGGATGTTCCGCTGTGGGAGCCGTAAGTATTTCCAAAACTCAGGTTGATGACAAGAGGCACGGTATGTTCGAGGGCATATCTTACGGAAAAATCGACCGCCTGCATCAGTTCGAGCGTGTTTGGAAATCCCTTTGGATCGGGCGAGCCGAGTTTGACGGCAAGAAGTGAGGATTCCGGGGCAACTCCGCGGTAGAGTCCGCCGGAGGCACGGCCGTTTCCGGCGGCAATACCGGCGACATGGGTTCCGTGCCCTGTGACATCTGTGCTGGGTACAAGTTCCATGCGCTGCTCAAAAGTGTCTGCCTGAAGTGCCGCATTGATCTGTTCCGGAGAAAAAAGTGTACCCTGTGAATAACCGGCGGGGGCAAAGCGTCCAGCAGAAGGATCAGCGAGGATGGTCTGGTCCCAGAGAGCAACCAGCCGTGTGGTTTTGTCCGGATTGCAAAAATCGGGATGCGCATAGTCAATACCGGAGTCTATCACAGAAATCAGAATGCCTTTTCCGGTCAGACCATAGCTGCTGTTTTCCTGAATGGCACTCAGACAGGAAGCCTGCCGGGCAGAAACAATCTCAAAGAAAAGCTGTCTTGGACGTTCGATATATATTACTTGTGGAAAGGCGGCAAGTGATGGAATGTCGTCCTCGGAGATTTTCACTATGGCATAATTTCCAAGGAGAAAGGTAAAGGAAGAGGAAGGAAATTCATTCTGTAACGTCTGTGGAGAACCGGTGTACAGAACAATCAGATCCCAGAACCCGTCAGAGCTGCTCCCTGTGGACAGATCATCGGAAGCGTTTCGTTCGACGGGAGTTGCCTCAAGCGAAGCGCGCAGAGAAACATCAATTTTCTGATTGAAGTCCATCGTATTCATATTATCCATAAAATCGCACCGTCTGATGTATTTTGATAGATACATCTATAGCTTTTTAATGAAAATTTATGTACAATAAGGACATATTATGCTTAATAGAAACCACGAAAAAACAAAGGAGATTTTATGTACGCTGATGAAAATGTAATCAAGATCAAGCATGCGGTTCTGCGTGAAGTCGCAAAACTGGCATTTGAAGGGACTCTTGATGCTCAGAGAGACCACATCGCGGTTCGTCTGATTCCGGGCCCGACACCACAGTTCCGTTGCTGTATCTACAAAGAGAGAGAGATTATCCGCCAGCGTGTCCGTCTTGCAGAGGGCAAAGCCCCAGGACCGGAGGATAATGGAAATGTGATTCAGGTAATCAGTGCAGCCTGTGAGGACTGTCCGATTTCCAGTTATACCGTTACAGAAAACTGTCAGAACTGTATGGGAAAGGCATGTATCAATGCATGTAAATTCGGTGCCATTGAGGCGGGACGTCATCGTTCCCACATTGATCCGCAGAAATGTAAAGAGTGTGGACGATGTGCAGCTGCATGTCCTTACAATGCAATCGCGCATTTGAAGAGACCATGTAAGTTTGCATGTCCGGTCAACGCTATTACATACAATGAATATGGTATTTCCGTGATTGATGATTCCAAGTGTATCCGCTGCGGAAAATGTATCCATAGCTGTCCGTTCGGAGCAATCGGATCTAAGACATTTATGGTTGATGTCATCAATGCCTTAAAGTCTGATAAGAAAGTATACGTGATTGCAGCACCTGCTACCGAGGGACAGTTTGGTGCAAACATCACAATGGGAAGCTGGAAGAAAGCTATGCAGGAAGTTGGATTCAACGGATTTATCGAAGCCGGATTAGGTGGAGATATGACCGCTGCTTCCGAAGCCGCAGAGTGGGTAGAGGCATACAAGGCAGGAGAGAAGAAAGTAACTTCTTGCTGTCCGGGATTTGTCAATATGGTGCGTCTGCACTTCCCGGAGATGGCAGATAAGATTTCCACAACCATCTCTCCAATGTGTGCGGTATCCCGTATGATCAAAGCACAGGATCCGGATGCTGTGACCGTATTTGTCGGACCATGTGTAGCAAAGAAATCTGAGGTTGTCGATCAGAAGATTGAGGGCAATGCAGATTATGTGCTGACATACAGTGAGATGCGTGCCATCATGAGTGCCAAGGGCGTAGAACTGCAACCAAGCGATACCAGCTATCAGGAGTCTTCTGTATACGGCAAGCGTTTCGCAAACTCCGGTGGAGTTACCGCAGCAGTTGTCGAGAGCATGAAAGAGATGGAAGCTGGCATTGAACCGAAAGTATGCAAGGCAAACGGTGCCGCAGAGTGCCGCAAGTTCCTGATGCTTATGAAGGCTGGCAAGCTGCCGGATGACTTCATTGAAGGTATGGCATGTGAAGGAGGCTGCGTCGGTGGACCAAGCTCCTTTAACGATATGCTTGTGACAAAGAAGTTCCGTGACGAACTTCTTCAGAAAGCAGATGATCGTCAGATTCTTGACAATTTGAAGAATTATCATATGGAAACATTCTCCATGCACAGAGAAGAAGAGTAATATTAAGATGGGGCCGTCGCTTGCGATGGCCTCGTTTTTTATTCCACAGTGGTTAAGGACAATAACAGTAGCTGGTGAGCAGATGCAGTCCTTTGTAAATGTACTGGCAGATAATGAGAACGCATGGCTTATTACAGAAAAACAAAGTGGAGCATGCATCGGATATGTTACGATGGATATTCCGTATCCACAGCTTGCAATTGGGGAGATCGGTTATGTGATTGGCGAGAAATACCAGAGGAAGGGCGTGGGCAAATGCGCGAAGAGATATTAAGGAAGCGTTAAGGTTTTTTAAGGAAAAGAAGATGGTTTGCAGCAAATGAATGTGATATCGTAAACACATGGAACATGTTAGTAAGAAAAAGAAAGGGAAATGGTTATGTTAGAAGTTGTACATGTGACAAAACGATACCGTAAGGTGCTTGCAAATGATGATATCAATCTTACCATAGAGGATGGGCGCATCGGAGTACTGCTTGGACCTAACGGTGCAGGAAAAAGCACGATTATAAAATGTATTATGGGATTTCTGAAATATCAGGGACAGATACAGGTAAACGGTCTCGAAAATAAGTCCATCGAGGCGAAAAAGATCATGGGATATATTCCGGAAATTCCATCGTTGTATCCGAACCTGACTGTGGATGAACATATGGAATTTATTGCACGGGCATATAAATTAAAGGATTATAAAGCCTATAAAGATGCATTGCTGGAACGGTTTGATCTGACAGATAAAAAGAAAAAATTCGGGGATGAGCTGTCAAAAGGGATGCAGCAGAAACTGTCCATCTGTTGTGGACTTTTGCCGAGACCACGGCTGGTACTGTTTGATGAGCCAATGATCGGACTGGACCCACATGCCATCAAAGAACTGAAAAAGGTGTTTGAGGAATTGCGGGACAGTGGCTGCATGGTACTGGTCAGCACGCACATGATTGACAGTATGGAAGAATTATGGGATACCACGTATATCATGAAACAGGGGCGGGTAGCCGCTGTGGTTGAACGTGAAAATTTAAAGGATAACAATAAAAGTCTGGAAGATATTTTCTTTGAGATTACAGAGGGCGCGGCTCTGGAGAGAGAGGTGTAGGCGATGCGGTTATGGGGTTATTATGCATGGCATACCTTTTGGAACACGATAAAAAAGATGTTTCGAAGTACATTTCTCGTGATCATTCTTGCCATTTTTGGATTTGGAATCATATTTGGACTGATTGGTGGCGTGGTCGGTTCCATGGTAGAAAAGCAACAGTCGCTGGAAACTGTGGAATCGTCTTCGGAGGCGGATCGCGTACAGGAAGAAGCAATGGAAGAGGAAGAAACGCAAAAAACGCCACAGGAGATTGCCGCAATCAAAACCTATGTGGAAGCCGGAGTGATGATTGTTTTTCTTGCGATATTACTTTGGGGAATGTATTCCGGTTCTAAGAACGGTACGGATATTTTCCAGATGGCAGACGTGAATCTGTTGTTTACAGCACCGATGAAACCACAGTCCGTGTTGATGTTTCGACTGAGTTTTCAGATGGTGGCAACAGTTTTCGCGTCCATATATCTGGTTTTTCAGATTCCAAATCTCGTTGTAAATATGGGATTGGGGGCATCGGCAGTTGTAGCCATTTTTGCAGGGTGGATTCTGCTTCTGGTGTTTCAGAGACTTATGATTGTATTGACATATACGGTCTGCACCACACACGAAAAATTAAAACCATATGTGTTTCCTTTGATCGTGGGAATTGTTGTACTGCTTGGAATGATTGCAGGAGGAACATATCTGGCGAATGGGCAGAACCTGCTTGAAGCAGCACATATGACTTTTGCCAGTCACTGGCTGCGGTATCTTCCGGTAATCGGCTGGTACAAAGGCATGATTATGTGTGCAGTGAATGGGGAACTGTTTTCGTTTCTGGTTTATCTGGGATTGCTGCTTGTAAGTGTGGCGGTACTGATTTTTGCCATCTGGCATATGAAAGCGGATTTTTACGAAGATGCGCTGGCTTCCGCGGGAAAACGTGCACAGATGCTTGAGGCAGCAAAAGAAGGACGGGTTATCGCAGGAAAAGCACATGCAAAAAAGCAGCAAAAGGAAGGAAACTTAAAGGGCTGGGGCGCATCCGTGTTTTTTACAAAGGAAATTTATTGCCGTAAACGTACGGCAAAATTTGGAATCATAACCAATACGATGCTGTTTTACCTGCTGGTCAGTGTCGGTATTTCCCTGTTTTGTGTCAGGATCATGGAGGTGTCCGGATTTCTGGTGCCGGGCTGTATTTTGTTTTTTGTACTTTTCTTCCGGAATATGGGAAATCCGATTGCACAGGAGACTGCGCGAAACTGGCTGTTTCTGGTGCCGGAGAATCCATACAAGAAAGTTTTCTTCGGAGTGCTTGCAGGAACATCCCTCTGTGCGATGGATCTGCTTCCGGCACTGGTGGTTTCGGCATTGCTTCTGCATGAAAAACCGGGAATTATGCTTCTGTGGTATCTGACGTATCTGGTGGCGGATTTTATGTTTTCGGAAGTTGGGCTTTTGCTGGAAGCTCTTGTTCCGGCGTCTGCGATGGATACGGTTAAGAGTATGATCCAGATTTTGCTGCGTTGCATTATTTTAGTAATTGTTGCCGTTTTTCTGGCAATTGGATATTTCTTTGGCGGAATTGCAGGGGCTTTAGTGTTTACCTGTGCAGCTTCTGCCGGAATCGGCGGAGCGATTTCACTGATTTATCCATGGATGCTGCATCAGGGCAGATAGGAGACTGCTCGCAGGTGCCTCTGTAAACCGCAATACAAAGAGTACATTACGGTTCAAGGGTTACTCTGCGAACAGTAACTTCGCAGCCCATATAAAATAAAAGAAAAATTGCACTTGCCGAACATTTGTTCTTGTGATATGATGTAAAAAGAACGGATGTTCGGCATTTTTGCGGAGGGATACTGGATATGAGAGAAATTTTGCAGATGGATCGTATCATGGAAAAACTAACCATACTTTCGGCAGCTGCCAGATATGATGTTGCGTGTACTTCCAGCGGGGTGCAGCGTGGAGGAGATGGTACACATACGGGAAACGCATATGCAAGTGGAATCTGTCATGCATTTACCGGGGATGGGCGCTGCATTTCACTGCTTAAGATTTTATATACCAATGATTGTATCTATGACTGCAAATATTGCAGGAACCGTTGCAGCAATGATGTGAAGCGTGTCAGTTTTACACCGGAGGAAATCTGTAAGCTCACGATGGAATTTTACCGCAGAAATTATATCGAAGGATTGTTCTTAAGTTCCGGAATTTTACATTCTCCGGATTATACCATGGGACTTTTATATGAGACCCTTTATTTATTGCGCACAAAATATCATTTTAACGGATATATACATGTAAAAGGAATTCCGGGAGCATCGGCGGATCTGCTGGAATTAACGGGGTATCTTGCAGACCGCATGAGTGTAAATTTAGAACTTCCCACGGCCGATGCGCTGCGGCAGATTGCGCCTAACAAAGTGCGTAAAAACATTCTTTCCCCGATGCGCCAGTTACAGAATGGAATTCGGCAAAGCCGCGAGTTTCACGGGGTATCGAGTATGAAAAGCCGGATGTATCTGGATGAGAAAACCTATTATAACCAGATGGCAGAGATGAAGGAAAGTTATGCTCGTCTGCAGGACTACCACGACGGAATTGCTGCCATCCGGGAGCATAAAGCGCGACAGAGTGCAGTACAAAGCTGGGGAGAAGAAATTGCCGGTGGGGAGAATTCCAGCAGAGTGAGAAACGTGCAAAAGAAGCTTCCGCAGATAACACGGGGATTGATGCGGCCGGATCATTATTTTGTGCCGGCAGGACAGAGTACACAGATGGTGATTGGGGCATCGGATGAAAGTGATTATCAGATCATTTCGGTTTCAGAAGCTTTGTATCAGAAGTTTGAGATGAAGCGGATATTCTATTCTGCATTTATCAATGTGAATCATGACAGTTCCCTGCCAGATTTGCCCGGACCACCATTGTTACGTGAGCACAGGCTCTATCAGGCAGATTTTCTGTTGCGGTTTTATGGATTCCGCGCAGATGAATTGCTGTCAGAGAAAAATCCGAATTTTAACGAACAGATTGATCCGAAGTGTAATTGGGCAGTGCACCATCTGGAACTGTTTCCGGTGGAAATTAATCGTGCGGATTATTATACGCTGCTTCGTGTGCCGGGGATCGGAACAAAAAGTGCCCGCCGGATTATGGCGGCCCGGCGGTACGCAAAGCTGGATTTTTCAGATTTAAAGAAGATCGGTGTTGTTCTGAAACGTGCAGTGTATTTTATCACCTGTAAAGGAAAGATGATGTATCATACCCGTATGGAGGAAGGATATATTACACGGAATCTGATGTATCAGGAACGTCCGATGCAGATGCTGCTTTCGGATGGAACGGTGCAGACCTATGAGCAGTTATCACTGTTTGATGACAGGGGGAAAATTGTAGTATGAGTGAACAGATTGTGATTCGATGTGAGGATTCTCTGGAAGGAATTTTTACAGCACTTTTCGATGCGTTTGTGTGCAAAAATAAAATGAAAACTCCTTATACAGACAGTATTTCCATTGCGGCCGGTGAAGGAGAAATGACTTTGTTTGCCAGGGAGATCGAAGTACAGACAGATGCGCAGAAAGTGCAGAAGACGGTTTACAGTATACAGTCGAGACTGGGGTATCCGGTGTATGATACACTGCTTCATGCATTATGCCATTTTGAAGGGGACCGGGGGACAGCAGTTCTTGGATATCTGGTGCGTGCATTTGCACAGGGACGTGGTATTTCCGATCAGCTTGCCGATCCGTTTGCACTTCGGGTGATGGAGTTGTCCCGCAAGGTAGACAATGAGCTGGATAAGCTGCTGGGATTTGTGAGATTTCAGGATCTGGGAAGTATTCTTGTGGCGCAGCTTGCACCAAAATGCAATATGGTTCCATTGATGATGGATCATTTTTCGGATCGTTTTCCGGATGAAAATTTTATTCTCTACGATGAAAACCGAAACTTTGCTGCCGTACATGAAGCCGGACACCGCTGTGTTCTGGTGAGTGGAGAGCAGCTTCAGATTCCGCAGGGGCATATGGATTATTTTGCTGTGCTATGGAAACAGTATTTTGCCACCATGGAAATCCGAGAGCGTCACAATGAGCAGTGTCAGAATCAGCTTCTGCCAAAATGGTATCGCAAATATATGACGGAGTGGAATTAATAAATAGAAACGAAACTTGAAAACATTTCTTAAAACCAATATAATGAATAGAGTTGCAGTTATAAAACTATGGCAGAAAAGAATGATAGCAGCTGGCACATAGGAAAATTGGAGGAATGGAAATGGAACGTTGGGATATCTACGATAAAAATAAAGTGCGGACAGGAAGAACCATGGAGCGGAATCATTTCAATCTGGCAGATGATGAGTATCATCTGACGGTACTTGGTGTGATCAGGCGTCCGGATGGCAGATTCCTGATTACTAAGCGTGTGATGACCAAAGCATGGGCACCCGGATGGTGGGAAGTTTCCGGTGGTGCTGCGCAGGCAGGCGAAGAATCGGAAGAGGCTGTGCGCAGGGAAGTTTTAGAAGAGACCGGACTGGATGTAAAAGAAGCGGAAGGTGGTTATGTATTTACCTATCACAGAGAAAATCCGGGCGAAGGAGATAACTATTTCGTAGATGTTTATCGTTATACGCTGGATGTTACGGAACAAGATGTCCATCTGCAGACGGAAGAAACAGACGGATGTCGGTTTGCTACGCCAGAAGAGATCAGGGAACTCGCAGATCAGGGAATTTTCCTGCATTATGATAGTATCAAACGGGTATTTGAGGGCTAATTACAATGGATAGGAGAATACTTGAAAAGATGTATTCCCATACGCAAAAAAAGGAATGTTGCAGAAATGCAACATTCCTTTTTTTAATCGTTGTATCCAATATCTTATTCTAAAGAAAGAAAAAGGTACATAGAAACTAGATTAGTCGGCAATTATTTCACTACTGTTACGTTAACTGCCTGAGGACCTTTAGCGCCATCAGTGATTTCGAATTCTACTGCTGCACCCTCTTCGAGAGATTTGAAACCCTCCATGTTAAGTCCTGAGTAATGTACGAATACATCGTGGCCGTCTTCAGCGGTGATGAATCCGTAACCCTTCTGGTTGTTAAACCATTTTACTGTACCTTTGTTCATCGAAAGTACCTCCAATATATTTGTGTTGCCTTGCAACTATGCTAAGAATAGCATAACCAATTGGAAATGTAAAGCAAAATCTTCGTGAAATAGCCGGATTTTAAAGCACTTCAAAAGAAATGTCGTGTTGTGAGAGAAATTGTCTGACAAATTTGTCCCATTCCGGTTCTAATGTCTTATCTGTAGAAAAAATGCGATAAGAAATTCCGGTAGTCAGTGTAAGCATCTGATTTTGAAATTTGATGTTCATGGACATGGCGGAAATATCTGCCGGGGTATAGGAACTTCCGATTCGTTCCATGGTACGTTTTTGATTTTCCGGCGACAGCATCAGGACGAATTTAAAGGAGGATGGAGCCTTTTTTCCTTTGATCAGGTCAAAGATGCGTGGACGGAGCATGGAAAATGGAAGAAAATGAAAAGTTTTAATACCGAGTTCTTCGGCTTCTGTATCTGTATAGAATCCTTTGGTAATAGTTCCATCAATCACATAGCTTGCAAAAGAAACGACAATGCCCTCCTGAAGCAGAAAATGGTCAAAAATTTCAGTTTTGAGAAATTTATTCATAAAATCTTTTTTGTTTGTTAATGCAAGAGCCAGCATAAAAAACCTCCCCATTGTGAAACCGATAAAACGGCAGCTGATATAGTTTAATTTTAGCATGAGTGACTTCATCTTTTCAATCATAATGTGTTATAATGCCACTGATTGATAGAAAATGCACGGTTACTGCTCACAGGTTCCCCTGCGAACCGTAACGATGCAATCACTTAAGAAAAGAAGGGAAACTATAACTATGAAAGAATCATTTTTGATAGATGTTTTAAAAAAAGGAGTATCACCGTTTCATTGTGTGGAAGCAGCCATGGAGACGTTAGAGGAATCCGGCTTTGAGGAACTGGAGTATGCCAGACCATGGAATCTGAAAAAAGGAAAGGCTTATATGATGAATCATCATGGAACAACGCTCTATGCATTTACAGTTGGAGAAAACTTCCGTGCGGATGCAATGCTGCGCATGGCAGCTGCACATACAGATTATCCATATCTGCGGATCAAACCAAATGCGGATTTTGTGACAGACCGGTATGCGCAGGTGAACGTGGAAGTATATGGCGGACCGATTTTAAATACATGGTTTGATCGTCCGCTGGGGATTGCAGGGCGCGTGATCGTTCGAAGCAAAGATGTGTTTGCCCCGAAGACCATGCTGTATCGTTCCGGTCGTCCGGTTCTTATTATTCCAAACCTTGCCATTCACATGAACCGGGAAGTGAATAAGGGAGTGGCAATCAATAATCAGGTAGATTTGATGCCGGTTGCGGATATGCTGCCAGAAGAACAGCAGAGTACCGATTATTTCCTGTCATTTCTTGCGGAAGAGCTGGCAGTAAAAAAAGAGGATATTCTGGATTTTGAACTGAATACATACTGTGTGGAAGAACCGGCATATGTGGGGATAAAAGAGACACTGCTGTCTTCTCCGCGACTGGATAACCAGACATCCGTTGCGGCACTGCTGGCAGCCATCGTGGAAGGAACACGGACCGATGGTATCAATCTGATCGCACTGTTTGATAATGAAGAAATCGGAAATACCAGCAAACAGGGCGCAGCATCGATCTTATTGCATGATATGGTAAAACGCATCTACCGGTCGCTTGGCTGCAGTGAGGAAGAAACGGATTGTGCGATGTATGGAGGGATGCTGCTTTCCGTGGATGTGGCGCATGCACTGCATCCGAATCATAAGGAGAAAATGGATATTACCAATCATCCGGTGCTTGGGGATGGATTCTGTATCAAAGAGGCATGTTCCCAGTCTTATGCGACGGATGCAAAGGCAATCGGAATTCTGCGGCAGCTCTGCGATCAGAATAAAATCGCATACCAGAGGTTTGTCAATCGTTCCGATGTGCGCGGGGGTGGTACACTGGGATCGGTTGCATCCACGCTGTTTCCGGTCCGCACAGTGGATATTGGAATTCCGCTCTTATCGATGCATTCTGCACGGGAACTGATGGGACGAACGGATTTTGATGCTCTGGCATCAGCTGTGACGGCATATTTTTCCTGAAAAATATGAAGAAACTATAAAATATGCCTTTTTCCCCTTTTCAAATATCTGAAACCGTGTTATGATATGAACGTAGTAATGAATACTACATGTAATGGAAAATAAAAACTTTTTATAAAGTAATGATAAACACGCATTTCATAAAAGGATAGACGTATTTTAGAAAAGAGGGATGGATATGAGTCAGTATAAAATTGTAATTGACAGTTGTGGAGAACTTCCTGAGGATTTAAAGGCAGATGGACATTTTTGCACAGTGCCGCTTTTGCTGGATGTGGATGGATATCAGATCACAGATGATGAAACTTTTAATCAGAGAGATTTCTTGCAGAGAGTAAAGGCATGTATTCACAGCCCGAAATCTTCCTGCCCGTCTCCGGAGCGTTATATGAGTGCGTATGAGGGAGAGGCGGAGCATGTATATGTTGTGACGTTGTCCGGAAAATTGAGCGGATCGTACAATAGTGCGGTACTTGCAGCACAGCTTTACCATGAAGAGCATGAGGATTCCAAGCAGATTCATGTATTTAATTCCAAGTCGGCCTCGATTGGGGAAACCCTGATCGGATTAAAGATTCAGGAGCTGGAAGAATCCGGTGCATCTTTTGAAGAAATTGTAACAGAGGTGGAATCTTACATTTCTTCCATGAACACATTTTTTGTCATTGAGACACTTGAAACACTGCGCAAGGCTGGCCGTCTGAGCGGACTGAAAGCATTTGTGGCAAATACTTTAAACATCAAGCCGGTAATGGGATCCACCAAAGAAGGAACGATTCAGCAGCTTGGTCAGGCAAGGGGCATGAAGAAGGCACTTTCCAAGATGGTAGAGGATATGCTCAAAGTAACCAAAAACTGCGAGAGCCGTGTGCTTGCCATTTCCCACTGCAATTGTCCGGAACGTGCACAGTTTGTGAAAGAAGCGATTGAGAAAGTCGCAAAATTCAAAAAGATTGTAATTGTCAATACGGCCGGGGTATCCAGCATGTATGCAAATGAAGGCGGAGTGATCCTTTCGGTATAGGATTTTGCACTTGAAACAACCGTCATATAGAAGTAGAATACGGGGAGAAGCTTTTTATAAGCTTCTCCCTATTTTTGTGAGTCAGGTACCGGCTGCCGAAAGCGGTTTACAGATATCTGCAGGGAGAATAAAGATGTATTCATATGAAGAAGTATTGGATCAGATAGAAAATGGAAGACGGTTTGGAAACCGGCCGGGAGTGGAAATTACCGGAATCATGTTAGAACAGATGGGACAGCCGCAAAACGGGATGCCATTTATTCATGTGGCGGGAACCAACGGAAAAGGATCGGTCTGCGCATTCCTGACATCAGTTTTCCGGGAAACCGGATTAAAAGTCGGAACATTTATTTCTCCACACCTGATTGATTTTGAAGAGCGTATCATGGTTGATGGCAGACAGATTTCCAGAGAAGATGTGACACGAATCGGCAATGTTCTGTTGGAGCAGGAATTTGGCGTGACACCGACCATGTTTGATTATTGCGTGCTTATGGCGGTACTGTATTTTAAAGAACAAAACTGCGATCTTGTAATTATGGAGACCGGTCTCGGAGGTAGACTTGATTCTACGAATGCACTGGGAAATCCGGTGGTATCAGTGATCACACGGATTGGTTATGATCACATGAACATTCTTGGAAATACCATAGAAGAGATTGCACAGGAAAAAGCGGGAATTATCAAAGCAGGAGTGCCGGTGGTAATTGCACCGCAGGAATCGGAAGCACTTGCGGTGCTGCAAAGGGCGGCCGCAGCAAAGGGAGTACGTGCGCGGTGTGTACAGGAGAATGACCTGCAGAGGGCAAAGGCAGTACAGCCGGGACTTTTGGGTGCTTATCAGAGAGAAAACGCCGCTACAGCCATGTGTGCGGCACAAGTGGCATGGACCAGATGCCGGATAGAAAAAGAGAAGATGAAAACCGTTATTGCCCGTGGAATTCACAGAGCGGTATGGCCGGGGCGTATGGAAATTTTAAGTACAGAACCGTTTCTGATGGTGGATGGTGCACACAACAGTAACGGAATCCATGCATTGCGTACAAGTCTCGAAGAATTGTATCCGGAGGAAAAGTTTCATTTTGTGATGGGTGTGATGGCAGACAAAGACTATGAAAAGATGATCGGGGAACTGTTGTCGATTGCCATGGATTTTGTAACCGTCACACCAGAGAGTGCACGGGCACTGCAAGGGGAAACACTGGCAGAAGACATCAGAAAACAAGGGGTGCCTGCACACGCAATTACAAAGGTTGCAGAGATTCCGGAACTTTTAACACCAAAAGAAAAGACGATTGCGCTGGGGTCTTTGTATTTTATCGGGGAATTAAAAAGCGTATATCAGAATAGGGCATAACAGATGCAGGAGTATCCATATGGCATTGCAATATAAAACAACAAAAGAACATACAATTACCGTTACCGGGTATGAAGGAACCATAAGACATCTGGTCATTCCGGATCAGGTGGATGGATGTCCGGTGAAAACGATCGGCAAAAATGCATTTTCCGCAAGGGAAGATTTAGAGAGTGTAAGTATTCCAAAGACGGTGGAAACGCTTGGAAGATATGCATTTTATAACTGTAAAAAACTCAAAAGCATTTCGCTGTACGACAGTGTGGAAGACTATTATGACGGCGTGATCAAACAGTGCCATTGTCTGGAAGAAGTGAAGCTGACGCAGCTTAGAGGAGACTATTCGGTGATGAAAGAACTTCTGGCAGATACCGACCGCAGGCTGCATTTTCGCATAGAGCCATGTGGGCTGCAGCTGACGTTTCCGGCATATGTATACAATTTTGTGGAAGATGTGGAGGCTCGGGTTCTGCATCACAAGATTGAGGGAAGCGGGTATCCGTACCGGGAATGTGTCACAAGAAAAGGCGTGGATTTACTGGCGTATGACCGTCTGTTTGCGCAGGTGGTAAATGATGATTATCGCACGGCAATTGAGATTGCCTGTGACCGGCTGATGCATCCGATTGAGCTGGAGAACCATCTGCGGGAACAATACGAACAGTATCTGGAGCAGAATGCAGAGGTGATCCTTAAGGTGCTGATTCCGGAGAATAAGGTGGAAGAGATTTCCTATCTTTGTGATTCCTGCCTGATTCCGGAAGCGGCACTTGCCGATGCCCTTCCGCTGGCATCGGAGGAAAAGATGAGTCAGATTGTAGCAATACTGATGGAATATCAGCGGAGTAATTTCGGAAAGAAGAAAGCATCCACCATGTCTTTGGACTGGTAGGAAAAGGAGAACGATGAAGACAAGGGAACAACTGGAAGCAACCGGAAATAAAATATTAAACAGTGTCAGGACAGAACTATATCTGTCGATGCGGTTTATGGGACCGGCACTCGGAAGTCTGGGATTTGCCATGGATCTGTCAACGAGAACAGTGGGCACGGATGCGGTATATATCCGGTTCAATCCGACCTATCTGCTGCAGACTTATATTGAACGGCCGGAAATTTTAAATCGGACATATATGCATATGCTCATGCACTGTCTGTTCCGGCATATGTTTTCCGCAAAACAGCACGAGGATGCACAGCTGTGGGATCTCTGTTGTGATATTGCAGTGGAATCGGTGGTGGATTCCATGGATTATCCGACCATTTTGCGTGTGACTTCGGATTTCCGGCAGGAGTGGTATGAAAAACTGGAAAAGGAAGTTTCAGTGCTTACAGCGGAAAAACTGTACCAGTATTTTATGCTGCGCAAACGCGATCCGTATCTGGAAGAATCCCTCCGGCAGGAATTTTTGCTCTGTGACCACAGTTTCTGGCAGCGCATGGAGAAAGAACCGCCGCAGGAGCAGAATAAAAACCAGCCCCCGGTGCCGCAGGAGAATCCGCAGATGGACAGTGATCAGCAGGAAAATGCCGGGGAGAAAACGTCTGATGCAACGCCGCTTGGAAAAACCGATCCAAAGGAAGACGAGTGGAAAGAACATGCAAAGCGTATCGAAAGCGATATGGAAACCTATGCAAAAGACGCGGCGGCAGATGCGGGAAAGCTTGCATGGATGTTAAAGCTGAGCAGCCGGGAGCGAAAAAGCTACAAAGAATTTTTAAAGAGGTTTGCAGTTGTGAGAGAAGAGGTTTCCGTGGATATGGATTCGTTTGATTACGGATTTTACATGTATGGACTGCAGCATTACGGAAACATGCCTCTGATCGAGGAAAACGAATTCCGGGAGGCAAAAAAGATCGAAGAACTTGTTATTGCAATCGATACTTCGGCCTCCTGCAAGGAAAAACTTGTGCAGCAGTTTTTGAATGAGACGGGGGCAATTTTAAAGCACCAGGAGAGTTTTTTCCATAAAGTGCATATCCGCATCATCGAATGTGATAACCAGATTCAAAAAGATATTCCAATCACAAATCTGGATGAAATCGGGAAATATACCGAGCAGTTTTCCGTTTCCGGAGGGTATGGAACGGATTTCCGGCCGGTATTTTCCTATGTAGAGAAATTAAGAAACAGCGGGGAACTCAAAAACTTAAAAGGACTGATGTATTTTACGGACGGGTATGGAGAATATCCGAAAAAACCGACAGATTATCAGACGGTATTTGTTTTTTACGGGGATGACACACCGCAGAAAACTTTTTCGGGAGAGCCGATAAAAGTGCCGGACTGGGCAGTGAAATTATATTTGTCAGAGGATACAAAAGGATAGATAAAGGAGAAATTTTATGAACATCAAACAGGCAAAACAGGAAATCATAAATACGGTTCAGGCATACCTGACAAAAGATGAGACCGGGGAGTATGCGATTCCTGTGGAACGGCAGCGTCCGGTACTTTTGATCGGACCTCCGGGAATTGGTAAGACCGCAATTATGGAACAGGTGGCGCAGGAGTGCGGGATCAATCTGGTTTCTTATACGATCACGCACCATACGAGACAGAGTGCGATCGGACTGCCGTTTATCTCGAAGAAAACCTATGATGGGGAGGATGTATCGGTCACAGAGTATACAATGAGTGAAATTATCGCCTCGATCTATGATCAGATCGAACAAAGCGGAATTCATGAGGGAATCCTGTTTCTCGATGAAATCAACTGTGTATCCGAGACGCTGGCTCCGACGATGCTGCAGTTCCTGCAGTACAAGACATTTGGAAATCACAGGGTACCGGATGGCTTTGTCATCGTTACGGCGGGAAATCCTCCGGAATACAACAAGTCGGTGCGGGATTTTGACATTGTTACTTATGACCGTGTCAAGCGGATTTATATAGAAGAAGATTTTTCTGTGTGGAAAGAGTATGCGTATAAAGCGCAGATTCATGGAGCAATTCTTTCTTATCTGGAGATTAAAAAGAACAATTTCTATTCGGTTGTGTCGGATCTGGATGGAAAACGGTTTGTGACCGCCCGTGGATGGGAGGATCTCTCACAGGTCATGAAAGTGTATGAACAGCTTGGATTTGCCATAGACTATGACTTTGTTGTGCAGTATCTGCAGGACGAGGAGATTGCCCGCGATTTTGCTGCTTATTATGAACTGTACAATAAGTATAAAAATATTTACCGTATACCGGAAATCTTAGAGGGCAGTATACCGGAAAACAGTATGACGATCAAAAATGCACCGTTTGACGAGAAGCTGAGTCTGCTGGGGCTGCTTTTGGACAGCCTGGGACAGGAATTCATTTCTTATTCCCAGAAAAAAGCTGCACAGGAAGCTTTTTTTGAGCAGCTGGGATTTTTGCGGAGCGATCTGAAAGAAGGACGGGGAAGCGGAAAAGAAATTCTGGAAAGACAGATTTCTTCTTATGACACCATGATCACTCACCGGAAAAAGGCCGGCATGATAGACAGGGAACAGGAAAAAGCCATGTGTGCGGCACTTCAGGCACTGAATGACTGCCTGATGGCACTGGCAGTCGAAGGAACCGGTGATGCAAAAGGAGATTTCTTATGTGTCAAGAAACTGTTTGATGAGAGGGAGCAGATCCGCCAGAAGGAAATTTCAGATGCAGGCCGTCATCTGACGCATGCATTTGAATTTCTTGCACGGGTATTTGGAGAGGGACAGGAAATGGTAATCTTTTTGTCCGAACTTTCGGCCGGTTATTACAGTCTGAAATTTGTCAGTGAATGTGGCAATGATGCCTATTATAAGTACAACAAACTTCTGCTTTTGAAAGAACGCACACAGGAGTTAAAGGACGAAGCAATGGAACTTCTGGGACTTTAGGAAATCAGGTTATGGTTTTTATGAATTTTTTTGATAGAGAAATTTCATAAGATCTATAGACAAATACTTCAGATTGTACTAAAATATGTAAAAATAATAGTATATCCAGCATTCCATAACGAAAAGTTATAGAACACTTGAATTGGAATAGAAAATGGAGGAAATGAAAATGGAGAAAAAAAATCTTGACTGGGGTAACCTGGGATTTGGTTACATGACCACAGACTACCGTTATGTTGCAAATTACAAGGATGGAAAGTGGGACGATGGAGCACTGGTAACAGATCCTACCGTTACATTAAATGAGTGTGCAGGTGTATTCCAGTATTCACAGTCCTGTTTTGAAGGATTAAAAGCATACACAACAGAGGACGGACATATTGTATGTTTCCGCCCGGACTTAAATGCAAGCCGTATGAAAGATTCCTGTGAGAGACTTGAGATGCCGGTATTCCCGGAGGATCGTTTCGTAGATGCCGTAGAGCAGGTAGTAAAGGCAAATGCAGCATGGGTACCTCCATTTGGTTCCGGAGCAACGCTTTATATCCGCCCATATATGATCGCTACAAACGCTGTTATCGGCGTAAAGCCGGCAGATGAGTACCAGTTCCGTATTCTGGTTACACCGGTAGGACCATACTTCAAGGGCGGCGCAAAGCCAATTACAATCCGTGTATCTGATTTTGACCGTGCAGCACCTCACGGAACCGGACATATCAAAGCCGGACTGAACTACGCTATGAGTTTACATGCAATCGTAGATGCACATGCTCAGGGATATGCTGAGAACATGTATCTGGATCCTGCTACAAGAACTTATGTAGAGGAGACCGGTGGAGCAAACTTCATTTTCATCACCAAGGACGGAACATTCGTAACACCAAAGTCAGACAGTATTTTACCTTCCATTACAAGAAGATCTCTGATGGTTGTTGCTGAAAAGTATCTGCATATGCCGGTAGAGCACAGACCGGTTAAATTCTCAGAAGTACCTGATTTTGCAGAGTGTGGACTCTGTGGTACTGCAGCAGTTATTTCTCCAATCGGAAAAGTTGTTGATCATGGCAAAGAAATCTGTTTCCCGAGTGGAATGGAAGAAATGGGACCATATACTAAGAAACTGCGTGAGACACTTACCGGAATCCAGATGGGCGAGATTGAAGGACCGGAAGGCTGGGTTCACAAGATTATGTAAGTCTATGAGGGAACTGTTTTAAATATAAGTGTTTTCTATGTGACGGAAGACGGGGTACATTCTCTTTCTACAGAAAAGTTTACAAATCCTGCGGTACATCTTTGATGTATCGCCTTGCGCCGATATTGATTTCAGGTTGGTTTTATAAAAGTTTTACGTTTACGCTATTAGCGTTATGCGATGGAACTACGGCGCAGTTGTAAATTTATTCTTCCGAAAGAAATGTACCCCGTTTTCCTGTTGGTTGGGAAAATTATAAGTAAAAACGATTCTTACAAATTCTGTAAATGGGATCTATTGATAAAAAATAGTGATTAAGGTGACACATTTCTTTATTTTCAATGCCTAAAATAAAGAAATGTCACCTGTAAGAGAAAAATTGCTTCTTCAGGTACCGATTATTTGAAAAAATGGTACCTGAAGAAGCAATTTTTATTTCATAGAGACTTTGTGGTATCTAAATGTTAAATTTTAAGTGTATAGATACCATAACGGTATCTTTTATACAAATTTTCTTTGTATAGATACCAATACGTTTTTCAAATTATCTTTTCTCCAACCAACAGGAAGAAGGCGTATATTTCTTTCGGAAGAATAAATTTGCAACTGCGCCGTAGTTCCATCACATAACGCTAATAGCGTAAATGAAAAACTTTTATAAAACCAACCTGAAATCAATATCGGCGCTGCTTTGTAAATTTTTCTGTAGAAAGAGAATATACGCCTTCTTCCGTCACTTTGAGAAAACTTATATTTAAAACACTCGTACAAATCCATTGTATCGAAAAAAGCATTGACAGATACGCAATATGTGAGAAGATAGAAATAAGCCCCACAAAGGGGCAAAAATAATACAGGAGATATGCATTTATGGCTCCAACCTATCGAAAGAGATATAAAAAACGAAGAACAAGAAAAGAACAGCTGCAGATGCGCATTTTAATGATTCTCATTGCCGTAATTTTGCTGGGATCCATTCTGGGAATCATACATAAAGTGAAGCAGGAACGGGCGCAGCAGACGGTGTCTGACAGCAGCTGGGATATTACAGATAAAAAATACGTTGACCAGAGACCGGAATTAGACGTGGAACTGCTTCCGGTCAATGAATATTCCCGTCCGGGGCTTGCACTTAAAAAGGTTCGTGGAATTGTCGTTCATTACACGGCCAATCCGGGAACGACTGCCATCCAGAACCGGAATTATTTCGCAGGGCTGGAACAATCTCACCAGACCAAGGCAAGCAGTCATTTCGTGATCGGGCTGGATGGAGAAATTGTACAGTGTATTCCCTGCAATGAAATCGCATATGCATCCAATAACCGAAACAGTGATACAATCGCAATCGAATGCTGTATTCCGGATGACACCGGAAAATTCAATGACAGTACGTATCAGTCATTGATCGAGTTGACAACCTGGCTGATCGGAAGATATGATCTTGGAATTGAAAATGTGATCCGGCATTATGATGTGACAGGCAAAAACTGTCCGAAATATTTTGTGGAACATGAGAGTGCATGGGAAGATTTTCATGATGATCTGGCGGCTTACATCGAAAAAAATGGAGTGGACAAAGAATAAAAAATCATCTACAATAAATTAAATATAGGAAGTATTCTGAATAATTAACAAAGCAGAGGAGAAATTTTTGATACAACTATTTACGGAATTACAGGAAAAGAAGAATGTAAGGAGTAATCTGAGTGCGCTGCGTGCCAGCCTGAAAGAAGCAACGGAAGAGCAAAAAGCGCAGGCTATAGAATTTGTACGCGGGCATGAAGATCTGGTGTTTGGATTTTTACAGGAAGAGGATGCAAAGACGCGGAAGAATGCAGCACTTCTTCTGGGAGACCTGGCAGTACAGAATGCGTTGCAGCCGCTCTGGAAAGCATATACCCGGGAACAGACACTGTTCGTAAAAAGTGCATATCTGGAAGCCATGAAGGCACTTCATGCAGAAGAAATCCTTTCGCAGCTGAAAGATCGTCTTGCAGAGCTGGAAGGAGAGCCGGTCACCGAAGAAAACCGGAAACACCGGGAAGCAGAACTGCGGGCACTGCGGGCAATCCTGATTCAGTATGAAGGAATCGATACCCATCATTTTGATATAAAGCAAAAGAACAATCATGTACTTTTGGTGACAAACCGCAATCATCGCGGAATACTGGAAAATCAGACCGGTGGAAAGGCGCATCCGCTCGGTGTGATTGTACAGACGGATGATCTGTTGCAGCTGTTGCAGATCCGCACATATCGGGACATGCTGTTTTTACTTCCGGTCAAAGGACTTCTGGAGCAGGAACCGGAAAAAGCAGCAGAGACGGTGTGGAAGCCAATGCTTGCAATCTGTGCAAAATACCACTTGGAAGACAAGCCATTCTTTTTCCGGATTGAGTGCAGATCCGCAATGACACTGGAACAGAGAAGTCGGTTTGTCAAAAAGCTTGGATCTGCCATTGAACAGTTGTCGGATGGAAAACTGGTGAATTCTCCGGGGGATTATGAGGTAGAACTTCGACTGATTGCAAATCGTGAGGGAAAGTTTTTCCCGGCACTGAAATTTTATACTATTCCGGATCACCGGTTTGCGTACCGGAAACATGCAATTGCAGCTTCCATGCACCCTTCTCTTGCGGCATTGATTATGGAACTGGCAGCACCGTATCTGAAAGAGAATGCACAGATTATTGATCCGTTCTGCGGCGTGGGCACCATGCTGATTGAGCGGGATATCCGTGTTCCGGCACGTGAAAAATATGGTACGGATATTTTTGGAGAGGCAATTGACGGAGCACGGGAGAATGCGGCTCTGGCAGGAGAACAGATCAATTTCATACACAGGGATTTCTTTGATTTTAAACATGATTATTTGTTTGACGAGATTGTAACCAATATGCCGGTACGGGGAAAAATGACGCGGGAGCAGTTGGACAGTCTGTATGAGAAATTTTTCCGGAAAGCATTAACCATTCTGGAAAAGGAGGCTGTGATTGTGATGTATACAGGAGAGATTGGGTTTGTGAAGAAACAGCTGCGTCTTCACAGGGAATTCTCTCTTTTGGAAGAATATTGTATGCAGAGTAAGGCAGGATGTTATCTGTTAATTATAGGAGTAAAGAGGTAATGGCATGAATGATGATACGAATCTGATAGATATATCAATGTTACAGCAGCTGCAGGATCAGTTTTGCTGTGCAGATCATTTGTATCTGATGTGTGTGGATAAGAATAAAGGTGTTGTGACAAAACCGTTTGGAACAGAAGAACAGGTGGGGTTTTTACGGACACAGGTAGATAAACATGCCTACATGGAACTGGTAGACCAGATGCAGCATGACCGGATGGAAACGGTTGTGGAGCGGGAAACAGCACAGGATTTCATGAAATTGTGTGCTGTTTCCACAAAAGTAGAAGATCAGCTGCAGGTTGTCTGGATTGTTATGGGCATTATCAAGGAGCGGCTGACACCAGAGGTTCATCTGCCGGAGGGAATGCTTATTACGACGGAGGAGCAGTTTTACGCATCGGTAGAATTTCTATCACTGCTTTCCGGACAGTTGTTTGAGAGTCGCAGAAATCAGATGATCGCGCAGAAAGCGGTTGAAAAGAGTTCTGTTTCCGAGCTGGCGATGGAATACCAGCTGCACCGCAGCCGGGCAATGACCGAAATTTTGCAGATGATGGATTCGGATAACAGTTTTGAAAAAGTGGCTGAGGATATTTTGCGGGAGACATGTGAAAGTCTGGAAATTTCCGGTGGATGTCTGTTGCGCGAGAATACAGGGGAAAATACGGCAGACATGATCTGCGAGTATACAAAAGAACCAGACAAGTCCATTCTTGCAGAGGGGCAGCATATTCCGATCGGTGCACTGCCGTTTTATAATGGTAAAACTTATATGATCTCATCGGACTCCATCATGCCGGAACCGTTTGCACATTTATTTAAAACCTGTCATATCAGTGCCGGAATTTTTGAACCGATTGAAATACAAAACCGCACGGCGATGTATTTTTGCGTGTATGATAATGAAAAAACAAGAATCTGGGAGAACAGAGATATCAAATTTGTCAGTGATGTGCGAAGAGTTGTGCAGAGCATCATGCTTAAAAGAATTGCAAAGAATTCGCTGGCAAGTTCCTATACATCTTTAGAGGCGATTCTGGAAAATACCGGATGTGGAATATATGTGGTTGATTACCATACCCATGCAATTCTTTATATGAATCACAAATTCAAAGAACTTTTCTCTCGCAGTATCGCGGGAAATCATCTGGAAAAAATGCTGTTTTCCGACCGGGAAACAAAGCGCAGCCAGTATTATGAGGAAATTTATTCGGTGGTTGAGGAACGCTGGCTGGATGTGCATAAGACCGAGATTGACTGGGTGGATGGCAGAAAAGTTGCCATGTGTACACTCTATGATATTACCGAAAAGAAAATTTATCAGAAAGAAATTGAAAATCAGGCGAACAATGATTTCCTGACAGGGTTGTTTAATCGCATGCGCTGCGAACAGGATCTGGGACAGTTTATACGAAAGACCCGGGAAAAAGATGCAACAGGAGCGTTGCTTTATATGGGACTGGATGATTTTAAGCATATCAATGACGGGCTGGGACACCAGTATGGGGATATTCTGTTGAAAGCGATTTCCCATAGCCTACGCAGGATAGATGGGATTGAGAATACCTGTTACCGCATGGGAGGGGACGAGTTTGTTGTGATTATTCCGGATTCCGTGTATCCGGAGCTGGAACGGATTGTCAGGGAAGTGACATCCATATTTAAGAAACCATGGTTTTTAAAGGGAGAAGATTATTATTGCACCATAAGTATGGGGATCGTATATTTCCCGAAGGATGGAGAAACGGTGGAAGAACTTGTCCGTAAAGCAGATATTGCCCTGTTGTCGGCAAAACGCAGGGGCAAAAACCGCGTGGAATACTATGATGGGATGGACGCATCTTCCTCATACCGCAGACTGGATCTGGAGAAAAATATGCGTACTGCAGCCATGAATGCATGCACGGAATTTGAAGTGTTTTATCAGCCGATCATTGATGTCTGTCAGCCGGGAGAGCCATGCTGTGGTGCGGAAGCATTGATCCGCTGGAATTCAAGTGCACTTGGATTTGTGAATCCGGCAGATTTTATTCCACTTGCGGAATATCTGGGACTGATCAATCCAATCGGTGAATATGTAATGAAAAATGCGGCATTGCGGTGTAAATACTGGAATGATATGGGGCATCCGGAGTATCATGTCAATGTAAATTTGTCGGTTGTACAGCTGTTGCAGAATGACATTGTAAAGAAGGTTGCAAAGGTTCTGGAAGAAACCCGTATCATACCACAGAATCTGACATTGGAAGTAACGGAAAGCCTGGCGATTAATGATATGGTCCGGATGAAGAAGATATTAAGTGAGATCCGGAATCTTGGTGTACGCGTGGCACTGGATGATTTTGGAACAGGATATTCATCCCTCAATCATATCCGTGAGATGCCGTTGGATGTGATCAAGATAGACCGTTGTTTTATTGAACATCTTGGCGAGGACGACTTTTCCAATGCATTTGTGCGGATGGTATCGGAACTGGCAAATGCCATCAATGTACGCGTATGCGTGGAAGGTGTGGAGACTAAGCGCCAGAGAGATATTGTAAAAAAGATGGGAATCCGTATGATTCAGGGATTTTTTTATGGAAAACCGATGAAGATTGAAGAATTTGAAAATAAATATCTGATATAAGGAGGACGATATGTACACAGCATTAACAATTGCTGGAAGTGATTCCAGTGGAGGCGCCGGCATTCAGGCAGATATTAAGACAATGACAGCAAACCATGTTTACGCAATGAGTGCGATCACGGCTTTGACTGCCCAGAATACGACCGGTGTAACAGATATTATGGAGGTAACCCCGAAGTTTTTGGCAGAGCAGCTGGACAGTATTTTTACGGATATCTATCCGGATGCGATTAAAACCGGAATGGTTGCTTCTGGTGAACTGATTGGGACGATTGCGCAGAAGCTGACAGAGTATCACGCAAAAAATATTGTCGTAGATCCTGTCATGGTGGCAACCAGTGGGGCAAGACTGATCAGTGAGGATGCCATCAGCACATTGAAAAGTAAATTATTACCGCTCGCAACGGTGATTACGCCAAATATTCCGGAAGCGGAAGTGCTTTCCGAAATGCAGATCAAGACCGATGCAGATATGGAAAAAGCAGCAGAAATTATTTGTGACACATTGGGCTGTGCCGTTTTATTAAAAGGTGGTCATCAGTTAAATGATGCCAATGACCTGCTCTACCAGAAGGGTAAAGAGCCGGTATGGTTTGAGGGAAAGAGGATTGACAATCCAAATACACACGGGACAGGCTGTACGCTTTCTTCTGCGATTGCATCAAACCTTGCAAAAGGAAGAGATCTTGAAACGTCCGTGAAGTATGCAAAAAATTATATTTCCGGTGCACTTGCCGCCATGCTTGACCTTGGAAAAGGAAGCGGACCAATGGACCATGCATTTGCAATTGAAGGAGAATATTAGTATCCGGCAAATGTGAGGCCGGGTTTATCATAGGTTAAGAGGAGTGTACAAATGGAAAAAAAAGGAACTTCCGTGTTCAGTAACGGATTAATTTGGTTTGGAGCAGGTGTATCCCTGGCGGAAATACTGACAGGTACTTATTTTGCACCGCTTGGATTTGGAAAAGCCATGGCAGCAATTTTACTGGGACATCTGATCGGCGGACTTATGATGTTTGCAGCAGGAATGATTGGAGCGAAAGAACGAAAAAGTGCCATGGAAACTGTGAAAATGAGTTTTGGCGAGAGAGGAAGCCTTCTGTTTGCTGTCTTAAATGTGTTACAGCTTGTAGGGTGGACCGCAATTATGATTTATGACGGAGCGCTTGCGGCAGACGGGGTTTTGCATACCGGAATCTGGGTATGGGCGATCATTATCGGCGCATTGATTGTTGTCTGGATTTTTGTCGGACTTACGAATCTTGGCAAGTTAAATACGGTTGCCATGACCGCACTTTTTATTTTATCTCTGGTTCTTTTTAAAGTGATCTTTTTTGGAACCGGAAGCGCGGCCCCGGTCGTGGATGATGGAAGTCTTACATTTGGTGCGGCTGTGGAACTTGCCGTGGCAATGCCGCTTTCCTGGCTGCCACTGATCAGTGATTATACAAGAGAAGCAGAAAAACCGTTTGCCGCAACACTTGTCAGTGTGGTTGTCTACAGTCTGGTCAGCATTTTTATGTATATGATCGGTATGGGGGCTGCTATTTTTACCGGCGAATATGATATTGCGCAGATTATGTTAAAAACAGGGTTTGGCGTTGTGGGACTTCTCATCATTGTATTTTCCACGGTTACGACGACGTTTCTGGATGCATATTCCGCAGGAGTTTCAAGTGTTTCCATTTCCTCAAAAATTAAGGAGAAATGGGCAGCGATTGTTGTTACCGTGATTGGAACTGTGGCAGCAATTGTTTATCCGATGGATAACATTACAAATTTCCTGTATCTGATTGGTTCTGTATTTGCCCCGATGATTGCAGTGCAGATTGCAGATTATTTCATTTTAAAGAAAGCAGATGCTGGGAAATCCACATTTCAGTGGAGAAATCTTGTGGTGTGGCTGGTCGGTTTTGTATTGTACCGAGTGCTGATGCATGTGGATACACCGGTTGGAAATACGCTGCCGGATATGGTGATTACCGTAATTGTCTGTGTGATTGTAGAGAAAATTGCAGCAGCAGTAAAAGAAAAATAAGGTGTTATCATCCTACACCTATTAATCATAAGACTTTTTGTTTGACTTTTTAGAAAAAGAGAAATATAATAATTTTTAAACGAGTAGCAAACGAGCGTAAATCCAGTTTTGTTGCTCGTTTTTAATTTTATAATGCCATGAAAAAGTGTGTAGCTTATCAGCGTAAGTCCAGCTTGTGAGATAAGTACATGCTTTTTTTATGTAGAAAAAGGAGGATTTAGTTAAGATGGCAGAAAGAAACAGGATGAAGGAGATGCCGGTCAATAAGCTCATGGTACAGATGGGAATACCGATGATCTTGTCGATGGCATTGCAGGCGGTCTACAATATTGTGGACAGTGCCTTTGTCGGAAACATGAAGGAGGGAAGCGAAGCCGCATTAAATGCACTTACGCTGGTATTTCCGGTGCAGATGCTCATGGTTGCAGTAGGAATCGGAACCGGTGTGGGGACGAATGCACTTCTTGCGAGGACACTTGGACAGGGAAACAGCAAAAAAGCAGCAAAAGTTGCGGGAAACAGTTTATTTCTTGGAGTAATTATTTATGCGGTATGTCTGCTGTTTGGAATTTTCGGAGTGAAAGCCTATATTTCATCGCAGACGGTTGATCCGGAAGTAATTTCGATGGGAACCGGCTATCTCAGGATATGTTGTGTGATTTCGTTTGGAATTATCTTCTTTTCCCTGTTTGAAAAGTTATTACAGGCAACCGGACGTTCACTTTATTCTACAATCGGTCAGGTTGTGGGGGCAGTGGTAAATATTATTCTTGATCCGATCATGATCTACGGGATCGGACCTGTTCCTGAAATGGGAGTAGAAGGTGCTGCATATGCGACGGTAATCGGACAGGTTGCATCGGCAGTATTACTCTTTATTTTCCATACGAAATTAAATAAAGAATTTGCGCATGGAACAAAATACATGAAACCGGAGGGTGGAATTATAAAAGAGATTTATTCGATCGGACTTCCGGCGATCATTGCACAGGCATTGATGTCTATTATGGTTTATGTAATGAATCTGATCTTAAAATTTAATCCTTCGGCGCAGACCGCATATGGATTGTTTTATAAAGTGCAGCAGTTTGTGTTGTTCCTTGCATTTGGTCTGCGTGATGCGATCACACCGATCATCGCTTTTTCTTATGGAATGGGAAGCAAAAAGCGTATCAAGGATGGAATCAAATACGGGCTGATTTATACGATTGCACTTATGATCCTCGGTGTGCTGATCACGGAAATTTTCCCGGGTGCATTTGCAACTTTATTTAACGCAGGGCTGTCAAGAGAATATTTTATCGGAGCAATGCGGATTATTTCTATCAGCTTTCTTTTTGCAGGAGTCAATGTCGCATATCAGGGAATTTATCAGGCATTGGACGGAGGCATCGAGTCGCTTGTGATTTCGCTGCTCAGACAGCTTGTAATTATATTACCGTTGGCAGGCATTTTCTCTATTTTCGTCCGAAATGGACAGATGGGAGTTTCGCTGATCTGGTGGGCGTTCCCGATCACAGAGTTTATCGCGTGTCTGGCCGGCTATGTATTTTTAAAGAGAATCCGTAAAACAAAAGTAAATGTTTTAAGCGAAAGGGAGATGTGATTATGGCAAAAAGAATTATTACGATCAGCAGAGAGTTCGGAAGCGGTGGTCGTTTTATTGGAAAAGAAGTGGCAAAGCAGCTTGGCATAAAGTATTATGACAAGGATATTATCGCACAGATTGCGGAGCAGTCCGGATTTTCAGCGGAATATATTGAAGAAAAGGCAGAATTGTCTCCAAAGAAAGGACTGCTTGCCTATGCGTTTGCAGGACGTGACATCACCGGAAAATCCGTGGAAGATATGGTGTATGAAGCGCAGAGGAAAGTGATTTTGGAGATTGCGGAAAAGGAAAGCTGTGTGATCATAGGACGGAATGCGGATTTTATCTTAAAAGACAAAGATAATGTGCTGAATATTTTTATACATGGGGATATGCCGGAAAAGGTGGCGCGTATCTGTAAACTGTATAATGTTACCGAAGAGGAAGCAGAAAAAATGATGGCAGATATCGATAAAAGGCGTATGACAAATTATCGATTTTATACGGATCAGAAGTGGGGGATGGCAAAGAATTATACATTGTCACTGAACAGTTCCGAGCTTGGATATGATCTGTGTGAGAAGATCATAATGGATTGTGCAAAATAATAAAGAGTAACAATACAAATAAAAACAATCAAAAAATCAATCGTATTTTTTTACGATTGATTTTTTGATTGTTTTTGCATATAATAAACATAATAAAGTTGGAAAGGAGACCAATAGTATGCATGAAACGAGAACGGTAGAGTTTAAAGAAACGATTACAAATACCTTTTTAAAAACGGTAAGTGCCTTTTCAAATTATGAAGGTGGAGCGATTTTTTTTGGAATTGACGACAATGGTAACATCAAAGGAATTGCTGATGTAAAGCAGTCATGTCTGGATATCGAAAATAAAATCAATGACAGTATTTCACCACAACCGGATTATACACTGGAAGTACAAAGTGATAATGTTATAAAACTTGCTGTAAAAAGTGGCATTCAAAAACCTTATTTATATAAATCAAAAGCGTATAAAAGGAACGATACAGCAACAATAGAAGTGGATACATTAGAACTTTCAAGACTTATTTTGGAAGGGAAAAATATTAAATTTGAACAACTTCCATGCAAAGAACAGGATTTGTCCTTTGAAATTTTGCATCAAAAATTAAAGGAAAGCATTCAAATTGATACGTTTAATATCGATACTTTGAAAACTCTGAATTTGTATGACAATGTAAAGGGATATAATAATGCAGCAGGGCTGTTGGCTGACAAAAATCACTTTCCGGGTATTGATATTGTGAAGTTTGGCGAAAATATCAGCATTATTCAAAAAAGAGTGACTTTTGAAAATAAATCGATATTGGAAGTGTACGATCAAACAATAGAGACTTTCAGAGATTATTATCGTTACGAAATCATACAGGGGGCGGAACGAAAAAATATAGAAAAAATACCAGAGGCTGCATTCAGAGAGGCGATTGCCAATGCCTTGATTCACAGAGCTTGGGATGTAGAGTCGCAAATCAGGATCTTAATGTTTGATGACAGAATAGAAATTATTTCTCCGGGAGGCTTACCTGCTGGAATAACAGAGGAGGAATATTTATCGGGCAAACTTTCTGTTTTGCGCAATAGAAATCTTGCAAATGTATTCTATCGATTGGGGTTTGTTGAGATTTTCGGAACAGGAATTACAAGAATAAAACAACTTTATATGGATGGATTAAGAAAACCTGATTTTGAAGTTTCAGAAAATACAATTAAGATTGTTCTTCCTGTTTTGGAAGAAAATACGAATTTGACGGAGGATGAAAGAACCGTATACAAAATTTTGAGTAAAACCATGTTGAAACCTATTAGCGAAATTGCACCATATGTATCTTTTGGTAAATCTAAGACAACACAGTTATTGAAAGATATGAGCAGAAAGGGCATTATATTGGTTAAAGGCAAGGGCAGAGGAACAAAATATATAATAAAATAGACATGAAAATTGTAACGGAAGCGTTTTAAAACTGATACAGCTAGGAACGGTCATGACAGACACTGACTATTGGGGAAAGGGTTATGCACGGATTCTTAATTTGTTACGCAATCAGGTAATTGAAGCTTCTACAGATTGATGGTAATATGGGGGTATCATTTTTTGAATCACGAGGAAAAACAGTGCCGGACATTATTATCGTAGAGGACAACAGGGAGATCGGAACACTTTTGTGCGATTTCCTGCGAAAAGAAAATTATACGGTGAGCCTTGTGGACACCGGGGAGAAGGCACTTCAGATCTTTGAGCAGTACGGTGCCAATCTTGTTGTGATTGACATCGGTCTGCCGGGGGTGGACGGTTATTCCGTTTGTTCCAAAATAAGAGAAACCTCAAACGCACACATTATGATCGCGACTGCAAGGGATGACAAGGAAAGTACGTTAAAGGGGTTGCAGATCGGCGCGGATGATTACATCTGTAAGCCGTATGACATCGATATTCTGATCGCCAAGATCAACGGCATTTTTAAACGCAAATATGCATTGGATGAAATCGTATGTGACAATCTGAAATTGAACAATGTCACGCAGACACTCACCGTGAACCAAACACCAGTCAATGTCACGGAAAAGGAATTTCAGCTGCTGAAACTTCTGGTCGAAAATAAAGGAACGACATTGAAGAAAGAATACCTGTTCAACCGCATCTGGGGAAGCAACAGTGAATCGGAGCCGCAGACGCTCACGGTACATATCAAGTGGCTGAGGGAAAAGATAGAACAGGATTCGAAGAAGCCGAAACACATTATTACGGTTTGGGGAACGGGATACCGATATGAATAATTACAAAAAATTTGCAGCAAAGTTTTGTGGAGTGGAGCTGCTTATTATTGCACTTGCGAATATCGTTTATTATGTGACAGCAAATAATCAGGAACCGTGCATTTCGCGTGTGCAGGATAAAACCGAAACAATCTACAGGATCATTTATACACAGACAGACGACAGAACCTGGGTTCTCATGGATATTGCCTCGGGAATTCTGTTTTTGCTGTCTGTTTTTCTGATTTGTTATATCGGAAAGAAGATCATAAAGCCGTTTGAACAGATGCAGTCGCTGACCGAGGATCTGGCGAAAGGTAATCTCTCGGTGCCGGTCAAAGCCGAAAAAAGCAAATTCTTAGGCAGATTCCTATGGGGAATGGATATGCTGCGCGAAACATTGGAGAGCAACAAAGAAAAAGAACTCGCGCTGCAAAAAGAAAAAAAGACGCTGATCCTGTCGCTGACACATGACATCAGGACGCCGTTATCTGCGATCCGGCTGTATGCGAAGGCGCTGGCAGAAAATCTTTATACGACCGGGGAGCGGCGTGTCGAAGCATGTCAGGGGATTGAAAAGAACGTAAAAGAGATTGAGGAGTATGTCAATGAGATCACGCTCGCATCGAGAGAGGATTTCCTGCAACTGAGTGTCAATCCGGGGGAAGTGTATCTGTCCCATGTGATCGATGCGATCCGGGGACTTTATGAGGAAAAACTGCATAATTTACATACCGGATTTCAGATTGCATCCTACACAGATCTGTTGCTGAAAGGAGATGCGGACCGGCTGATCGAGGTGTTGCAGAACCTTTTGGAAAACGCGATCAAATACGGGGACGGCAAGTGTATTTCCATCGACTTTTCGGAGGAAGAGGACTGCAGACTGATCACGGTAAGAAATTCCGGATGCAGCTTAAAGCAGGAAGAACTCATAAATCTGTTTGATTCTTTTTATCGCGGAAGCAATGTCGGCTCGACGGATGGTTCGGGACTCGGACTGTATATCAGCCGGCAGTTGATGCAAAAAATGGATGGGGAAGTATTTGCGGAAATTAAGGAAGATGATTTCTGCGCGACAGTTGTTGTGCGAAAGGCATAATGTGCATTTAAGGATTGTTTAATAATTTCTCCTGTAAGATGAGTACATCAAACGAGGGGAGGAACGTTAAAATGCTTTTTCGTATTTTGAAAAAAGATTTGAAAAGAAAAAAAGTAATGAACGCAATATTGCTTTGTTTTATTCTGCTGGCAACGATGTTCGTAGCGAGCGGAATCAGCAATGTTGTTTCCGTCATGAACGGAACGGATTCCTATCTGGATAAGGCGGAGATCGGCGATTATGTGGTCATCTCGATGGGTGCGGACAGCAAAGCGTCCATCGATGAGATCCTGCATGAGATGGAATCCATCCGGGATTATCGCATTGAGCCGGTTGTATTCGGAGAAAAATCCAATCTGAAAGATATGCACGGAGAAAAACTGGAGGCAAAGAATTCTGTTATTTACCAGTCCATCGAGGACAGCCGGCTTAAATTCTTTGATAAAGAGAATAAGCAGATTACCCAGATCAAGCCGGGGCATGCATATGCAACCGGTGATTTTATGGAGAAAAATCATTTGCAGCCGGGGGATAAAATCAGGATTACGCACAACAGTATTTCTTTTATGGTAACGCTGGATGGTATGGCAAAAGATGCGCTTTTAGGGTCTTCCATGATGGGCAACAGCCGTTTCCTTTTTCATCGGGAGGAGATCGAGAAGCTGCTTTCGGATGAAACCATTTACAATGGGTATCAGGGGCAGATCAGCTATATTGATCTAAAGGATGAGGCAGGCGTATCGGAGATTGCTTCGGCTATTTCACAGGCTCCAGGCACCATGTTTTCCGGCGCACGTTCGCTGATAAAAATGTGCTATGTCATGGATATGATCGTTGCGTTTACGATGCTGATTTTAAGTATCTGCCTGATCATCGTGTCGTTTGTTGTATTAAAGTTTTCCATCACGTTTACGATCTTTGAGGAGTTTCGTGAGATCGGTGTGATGAAAGCAATCGGTATCAGCAATTTCAAGATCCGGAGTCTCTACCTAACAAAGTATCTGATGTTGGCAGTAATAGGAGCGTTTGTGGGATTTTTTATGAGTATCCCGTTTTCTGATCTGTTACTGCGATCGGTCAGCAGCAATATGGTTCTGGAGGCGGATAACCATTTCCTGTTGTCGGTTCTGGGGGCAATTCTGGTCGTTATTGTCATTCTGCTGTATGCTTTTCGCTGCACGAAGCTGGTGAAGAAGTCTTCTCCGATCGATGCGATCCGTTCCGGTCAGACGGGGGAACGTTATAAGAAGAAGTCGCCGTTTCGTCTGGTCAAAAGCCATGGAAGCACCGGTTTCTTTATGGCGGTCAATGATGTGTTCAGCGCACCGAAACGGTACATGACGATCATAACCACATTCTTTTTATGCACGTTGTTTGTGCTTGTATTTGTCAACGTCTCATCAACCATGCGAAGCGATACGTTTATTACAACATTCGGAACGCGGAGTGATCTGTACTACACCGATCTGACGGAAGCGATGAGTTGTATGAATCCGGATGGAAGAAAGCAGATCGAGGAGTACTTTGCAAAAACGGAAGCGCTGTTTAAGAAAAACGGAATGCCTGCGAAACTGTGTGTGGAAACGCAGTACAAATATAAGGTTCATTTTGACGGAAAAGATTATTCCATCAGTTGTCAGCAGGGAATCCATACGAAAGCATCCGCGTATGAATATATCAATGGGGTAGTTCCGCAAAACAAAAATGAGATTGCGATTACACCGACGGTCAGCAAATTGACCGGGGCGAAACTCGGAGATACCGTAACGATTGATTTTGGAAAAGAGACACTTGACTGCGTTGTGGTTGCTTATTTTCAAAGCATGAATCAGCTTGGAGAAGTCATACGGCTTCACGAGGACGCACCGACCGATTTTACCTATATTGCGAATGTTATGAGTTATCAGATCGATTTTGATGATCATCCGTCTGCAAAGGAGATTGAGGTTCGAAAAGAAAAGATCAAAAAGCTTTTTGACAATGAAAAAGTGATGAATGCCACAGAATACTGTGATGATTGTATGGGCGTGGCATCAACGATGGAATCGGTACAGTATCTGCTTCTTGGAATTACACTGATCGTTGTAATTCTTGTATGTATTCTGATGGAGCGGTCATTTCTTGCGGACGAGAAAAGCCAGATCGCTGTGCTTAAGGCGATGGGATTCGGTAACAAACGGGTGATGGAATGGCATATGATACGATTCGGTATGGTTACGCTTGTGGCTGTTCTTTTGGCGGCAATCTGTTCGATTCCGGCAACGTATCTGATCGACAATCCGATATTCGGCATGATGGGGGCGGGAAAAGTGGCTTATGTGATCCGACCGTGGAAAATCTTTTTTCTGTATCCGGGCATTATTTTCCTTATGACGCTTCTGGCATCGGGAATGACGGCATTACAGATCCGGAAGATTAAGAGTAACGATACAACCAATATAGAGTAAACGGAGGAAAATCTTATGGCAGCATTGCTTTGTGCAAAAGATCTTTGCAAAACCTATGTAATTGATAAAAGGCAGAATAATGTATTAAAAAATATAAATCTTGAAGTAAAAGAGGGGGAGATGGTTGCAATCATGGGACCATCCGGATCCGGAAAATCCACGCTTTTGTATGCCATCTCGGGGATGGATCGGGCAACGAGCGGTCAGGTGCTTTTTGAGGGGAAGGATCTTACGAAACTGAGCGAAAAGGAACTTGCAAAAATCCGATTGGATGAGATTGGATTTATTTTTCAGCAGATGTATATGATGAAAAATCTTACGATTCTCGACAACATCGTGCTTCCGGCGGCAGAAAGCAAAAAGTCCAGGGAAAGCAGGCAGGAAAAGCAGGAAAGAGGCGAGCAGCTTATGCGCAAAATGGGGATCATCGAGATTGCAGATAACGATATCAACGAGGTTTCCGGTGGACAGCTTCAGCGGGCGTGTATCTGCAGAAGCATGATGAACCGTCCCAAACTGCTTTTTGCCGATGAACCGACCGGCGCATTAAACCGTACTTCCTCCAATGAGGTTATGGACGAACTTGTGAAGTTAAACAACGAGGGGACAACGATCGTCATGGTAACGCATGATGCGAAAGTTGCTGCAAAATGCGGCAGGGTGCTTTTTATCGTGGACGGCAATATCAAGGGAGAGTATACCGGTCTCAAGGAGATTACCGATGGAAAAGAGAGGGAGAGAAGTCTGAATAACTGGCTGCTGGATCTGGGCTGGTAGTCGGGAAAGGCGTTTGAAACAATCGGGGACGATAAATTTATGTTTCAGGCTATTGCGCATGCGTAAGTATGATTTATATGATAGTGTATATGAATAAAAATGTGAAAAAACACATTGATTCATACGAAAAGATGTAATATAATACATTAAAATATACCAAAATATTTTGGAGAAGAAGGAAGAAGAAGGAGAATGCATACGCATGAAACGTAAAATAACGTCTAAGTTATATGAGTGGAAAAATATGTCAGATGGAAGAATGCCATTGCTTATTTATGGTGCACGTCAGGTTGGAAAAACATTTGAAATGCGTGAGTTTGGATCATTATATTACAAGAATACGATTTATGTAAATTTTGAAACAGACGAAAGAATTGGAAAATATTTTGAAACAGATATTCATGCAGATCATGTGATAGCTGTTTTGGAAAAATACTATCAGGCAAAGATTGTACCTGAAAATACACTCATAATTTTTGATGAAATTCAGATGTGTGAAAGAGCATTAACTTCGCTAAAATATTTTTCAGAAGAAGCTCCGGAATATCATGTAATGGCTGCCGGAAGCCTGCTTGGTGTGGCGGTGAACCGGGAAAAATATTCATTTCCGGTTGGAAAAGTTCAGATGCTGACCATGTATCCAATGGATTTGGAAGAGGTGTTGTGGGCAAAAGGAAAACAGATGCTTACAGACACGATCCGGGAACATTATGAAAATAATCAGCCGTTGAATGAGATGCTCCATGAGGAGGCTATGCAGGAATTTTATCATTATTGTATTGTTGGGGGAATGCCGGCAGCGGTGAAAGCTGACCTTGCAAAAGACAGTCCTATAGAGCAGACGGAAATCAGACAGATGTTATTAAATTCTTATATTGCGGACATGACAAAATATGCGAATAAGTCAGATACAGTGCGCATTTTTGAAGCATATGATTCTCTTCCGGCGCAGTTGGCAAAAGACGCTAAAAAGTTCCAGTATAAGTTGATAAAATCGGGCGCGCGTGCATCTCAATATGGAGATGCAATTGACTGGCTGATTCGGGCTGGAATTGTAAATAAGTGTATGAAATGTAGTCAGGGATTTTATCCGGTTGCAGCATACCAGGATGTGAGTGCATTTAAATTATACTATAGTGATATGGGTATTATGTCTGCCAGAATGGGAATGACGCTGGAAGCATTGAGGAGTAAGGAAACAGAGCATTTTCGTGGTATATTGACAGAGAACTACGTTGCAATTGCATTGAAAACGAATGGCTATGATCTTCATTATTGGGAATCCGATAATACGGCAGAAGTAGATTTCCTGATACAAAAAGACAGTCACGTAATTCCGGTTGAATGTAAAGCGGGAAATCATGTGAAAGCGAAAAGTATGATGGTTTATATGGAAAAATATAATCCGGTTTATACCATCAGGATTTCAACAAGAAATTTTGGAATGGTAAAGGGGATAAAGTCTGTGCCATTATATAGTGTATTCTGCATTTGATATACGAGGCTTCACTACAAATGAATCATTTGAAAAACAGTACCAGTTATTACTGGGAAAAAGATTTATTAAATGTTTCACTTTCGTCTATGTAAAGTGTATATTCTGCCAAGCAGACACCTTCTTTCTTCTATAGTATTTAATCTCTTACCTAAACCAAAAGCCACCTTTTACAGTGGCTTTTTACAAGTGAACGATATTCTAATTTTTTATTTCCGTCATCCCCGGAGGATAAACCTACATGTGAATAATATTCTAAGCGTCATTCACGCACTTGCGTATACAACATTAATTACCATGTGGTTTGGTCGGTAAAGTACAGGCGAAACTGTATTCACGACTATCTTCATAAAGTGACCAGAGCAGTAGTGAATTATTGTAAAGCAAATGATATCCACACGGTTATTATTGGCGATATCACAAATATTCGAAGGAATAAGAATCTGGGAAAAGTGACAAATCAAAAACTTCATGCACCACAAGTAACAAAAGAATATGCAAAGAAATGTAACAGAACGAACAGGGGATTGTATAAGGTGTTTTATTTAAAACAGTCTCCAAAATTTCTTGAAATATCAAATGCTTTATGCTATATTGAATATAAAGAAAGACACCTGCTGGAACAGATGCCTTTCAGTTCGGATAGTATCCATTCCAAAAGTGGATGCTCCCAAGTATGCATTTTGCTCTTATGAGCACAGCCTTACCTGTTTGCCGACAGGTAAGGCATTTTTATTTCTTCTTATTATTTCTCTTATCGAGAAAGGTAAGAAACGCAATAATCAAACTACCAAAAGACATCAACAAAGCTAATATCCCAATGAAAATCGTAATGATTTCATAAGCTGTCATATGCGCCACCTCCCTTCTTATGTATTCCAGTAAACTGTCATTAAGCTCGGGAGGCTACCACCCCTGTCATGGGCTTTCCGTAAGAAAATTGTATCATACCAACATAAGGGTTTCAACAATATTCGACAGCGTGATTTTTCATTTTTTCCAAATAAAAACACATATTAATAGTGAAACAAAAGTGCTCTATCATAAAAATGGGAAACACATATTAATAATAAGAATAAAAATCGAAGGAGGAAAAAATATGAGAAACGATGATAGTTATGAAGCCTACAAAAGGAAATTTAATCTGGGGGTTGTTGGTGTAATTATACTTATGCTGGTGCTTTGGTTTGGGAATTTTGATGGTTCGAACCACAATTGGGAGCTACTGGTTAAAAATATAGGCACCACCAAAGCAACTTATCGGTGTAGTGATTCTTCCATCACTGATCTTATCACTGATCTTTTTTGGGACGAACATAATCAGGAAATGCTTGAAAAATATGTGAAAGAAGAACGGGAATGGGAATCTACTCATGAATATGACCATTTTTTGGAAGATTTGGGATTATATAGTGTTATTTGCCTCGATGGTTGCATTGGTTGCGCCCCATGGCGCACCTTTGGCTGTACCACTGTAGTAGATAGTGGTTAAAGAAAATGCGTTTTCAAATAAATTTGTGGGTATATTTGTAAGGTTATTTGATAATGTTACACTAATAAGATTACTACAAGATTCAAACACACCCTGTTCTATATAAGTTACGCTATTCGGAACAACTATGGCCGTTAAGCTTTCATTTATCTGATTCGTCCGCATGTGCTGAGGTAGGGGAAACAACCATTCCAACAGCAAGCGCCCCTGTTAAAATTTTTGCTACTAACTTTTTTAATTGGCTATTTTGGCTGTATACCAGAAAAATAGGGTGTTATATTCTTTGGGAGCAGAACAAAGAAAGATATCGACAGGATGGAACTTCCTGGGATTGTATATGTGATATGCAAAAAGACGCATGGTCAAAATTTTCTTTAGACTCATTGGTGACGAATAGAGATAAAAAATTTTGTGATGCAGATACGCTTACTGAAGAAATGAAAGAATTATTGATAGAGAAGACATTGGAAGCTATTGACAAGGTATATGCAATATTAGAGGCTGTTGAGCCTTGCGGAGAGGATAACAGAAGAGAGTTGTGGCTGAAAGCGGAGCGTGGAACTATAGACGATTATGACGACTACGAAAGCCTAAAGGATGAAGAAGTCGTAGAGAATTATGAAGAGTTTGAGAAAATGTGGCATGAAGAATATCCAGACGAAATAAGCTGGTATCATCTTGTGACAATAGAACGGGATGATTACAGGGCAATATTTCTTGGAAGAGAGCTGATCTATCAGTCCAGGATTCTGGAAGCTCACTCTTCATATGAGTACAATGTTGAAGAACTATTTGTATGGATGCAGGATGCAGTTAAGAAATGTATTGCTTAAATGAAGGAAGGAACCTATAATGAGGATGTGAATGATAATCTAAATGCCAGACAGAGAACAGGTACAATATCAAGAAAAGATTACTGGGATATATTCCCTGAACGAAAAGATTCTTATCTGTCAGACATTACAGCCGCTACGACATCGGAGAAAAGGAGCAGGATATTATTGCTCTTGTCGGAGTTGGAAAAAGCAACCGTGAGATTGCAGACGAACTGTTTCTGAGTGAGGGAACCGTCCGCAATTATATCAGCAGCATTCTCGATAAGCTTTCTCTGCGTGACCGCACCCAGCTTGCAGTATTCTATTTGACGAAGGTGTGCAACTAGCAACGAAAATTTAATCGAATCAGAAAACCAGTCCTTAAAGGCAGATGGTAGCTGCTCAAAGGGCACAAGCGAAAATAGTCATATAAACAAAAGAAGGGGGAAAGACGAGTTTATGCCATTTATGGGTATAGAGCATTGGACTATTGCAATATGCGATGATGATGAAATATTTCTTTCGAGGTTGGAGAAACAAATAAGGGCAGAATTGCAGCAGCTAAATGTAGTGGGGGAAATTGTATCATACACGGATAGTGAGAAATTGTTGGAGACAAAACTGCATCAGACAGAAATTTTTTTTCTTGATATTGATATGCCGGAAGTAACGGGTATGGAATTGGCTGCCAAGTTGGAAGAACAAAATCCGCAGGCAATTGTTATTTTTATCAGCAATCATGAGGAGGCTGTATTTGAGGCAATTCACTATAAGCCATTTCGTTTCATTAGAAAAGCGTATTTACAGGCGGAACTTTCGGAAGCGTTGCAAAGCTTGAAAAAACAGAAGGAGAAGAGAGCGCGATTTATTACATTAGATGTAAAAGAGCAACAGATTGTGCTTCCGGTAAAGGAAATCGTTTATATAGAGAGTCAGGCTCATTACCTACTATTTCATGTAATGAATTCTGAGCGTGAAGAACAGGTTGTGCGAAGCAGAGGAAAAATATCTGATTATGCAGAAAAAATGCTTATTTTCCATTTCCTGCGTCCGGGAAAAAGTTATCTTGTAAATAGCATGTGGATACAGAATTTTAATTTGAAGGAAATCACTGTAAAAACAGGGCAGCATATTCCGGTCAGTAGAGATAAGAAGGAAGAGGTAAAGAAACAATATTTTGGTTATATGAGGAGTCGGATATATGAAATGGATTAGTTTCATAATAGAGATTGCGGCCTGCATTATCAGTTTTGGAATTTGCACAGCGGTAATTCGGGCGCAATTTAGACCTAGAGACGAATTGGCATGGTGGAAGTATCTTGTGTTTGGAATCACATTTACAGCAGTTACTTATTTTGAAGTGGGGTCGAATCTGATTGCGTCATTTATTGGAATGGGAATATGTATTTTTTTTGCCTGGAGATATTTTGAAGGACGGTTTGCTTCAAAAGTCATCTCTGTTATTATGATTAATGTATTGACAATTCTGATAAGTATCATATGTCTTTATGTTATTTCAGCATTCAGCGGAGTGACAATGGAAAAACTGACGATGTATGGGAATTCGATGAGACTTATCGAGGTTTGTGTCATGAAGAGTCTCTGCATTTTTATCGCATATGCTTATATAAGAACTATAAAAAGACAGAGAGAATTTGTACAACAGGAATTGCTGATAAGCGGGATTTTTTTTGCTTGTTTTTTTGTTGTCTCTCTGTTTTTTATTATCCTGTTAAAACAGGTTATGTTACCGCGAATCTTACAGATAGCTTTTGCAGTAATAACGCTTTTGTTTCTGGGAATCATTCTTCTTGTGTTGTGGCTCTTGAACCACTTGCAAAATCAAAATCGAGAACTGCTTGAGAACAGTATTTTGCGAACTCAGTTGAGGGAGCAGGAGAAACTGATGAAAGTATCAGAGGAAAGCAACCAAAAAATCCGCGAAGTAAGACATGATATCCGACGTTATTTCTCGAACTATCTCCAACTTTTGGAAGAAGGTAAGGTAGAATTAGTTAAAAAAGAAATGCAAAAGACTTTTGCCACGAAACTGTCAGAGAAACAGCAGATTTATACCCCTAATTTGATGTTGAATGCTGTTATCAATGAGAAGAAGGAGATATGTGAAAAGAACCACATACGATTTGTGATTCATGTGAAGCTTCCGGAGAATATAGATACGATAGAACTGGCAATTGCTTTGTCGAATCTTTTGGATAACGCGATTGAAGCTGAGCAGAAAGAGCAGGAGCAGGAAATTCATCTTAACATGGAAGTGGTAGATGAAATGTTTAATCTAATTGTAGAGAATCACATTCAAAACTCTGTTCTTTGTGTAAATCCTAAACTTGTCACATCGAAAAAAAATAAGGCTGAACATGGATTGGGAATCCCGACAGTTCGGGAGATTGTCAATCAGTATCAGGGATTTTTAAATATATCGGAAGAAGCAAATAATGTGATTGTACATATGGTAATTCCACTTGCTAATTTTGCCAAAAACAGGTAAAACTTGCCAAACGAATTGTAAAGATTAAGAAATCAGTTATCATCAGATTGAAAGGACGTGTGTTTATGTCTGGATTATCAAAAATGATAGCTGATTTTTTTGTTCGTGAAAATGTAATTGAACATGAGGAATATGAGATTTATAAATATGGTTCAGATATATTAATTGAAAATATAGGTACAACTATATTTTTGATTTGTCTGGGTTTTATTTTCAATAAAGAAATCAGTACACTCATTTTTATTGCTGTATTTGCCGGTATAAGACGATATTCGGGTGGTTATCATGCTAAGACAAAATTAAAATGTTATATTTTGACTATCACAAATTGGGCAGTTGTAATAGTGTTACAGAGGCTGCAACAAAAATTTGGGTTCACTAGATTTGGAATTGAACTTATTATATGTTGCATGGTTTTCATGGTTATGTTCTTTTTTGCACCAGTAGAGAATCCAGGAAAGCCATTGTTTGAACGGGTTAGAATTGTAAATAAAAGAAAGACACTTATCATAACATTGATGGTTATCATTATATCGTTAAGCATAAGGATAAAATTGCCGGACGCATCATTTGCTATTCTGGTAGTTTTAATAGAAGTAGCGCTACTAATTATATGGGGGAAGGAGGATGTCAGATGAAAGGTAAGAAATTTGCAGAGGTATTTGCGTCACTTGTAAAAACAGTGGCAATTGCATCCGTATCTGAAAGCTCAGATTGGTATAATTATCAGACTAAGGAGCCGGAAGGACTGAGGAAAATCTATTTGATAAAACATGAAAAGAAGTAAAGAATGAAATTGGTAAAAATTTTTGTGGAAAAACGTACTTTACAGGAGGAAATAACAATGAAAAACAAATTAAAAAAAGCACTTTGCTTAGGGTTAGTGTTAACCATGTTTTCAACAACAAGCGTTATGGCAGCAACCTATGGATATTCATTTGGTCTCATGCCGGAAAATGTTCAAAATACAGCCTATAAAGCAAAAACTGGAAGTACAGCCTATGCATCTGTGCATGTTACGGAAATGAATTATCCGTCTGCCTCAATTAAGTACCGTACACATGTAGCAGATAAGGGATTTACAGCGGAGTATACTGAACAAAGAGGCTTAGGAACGTGTACAGTTATTTACAATAAAACGGTAAAAAAAGATGAAAATGTAAGTTTATATGGTTATAATCCTTCATCAAACGGTGGAATTACGGTTTCAGTAGGAGGAACTTGGGAACCATAAGAAGTTATGATAAGCAGATGCGGCATTTGGCGCATCTGCTTATTGGAGGGGGAAAGAAAGATGGGAAGAAAAAATTGTGCAGTTATTATGCTGACAAGTGCCTGTCTTGTTCTGACAGCCTGTGCGCCAACGGAGTTTCCCGAGCAGAATGGCACAGAGCACCAGAATCAGATGGAGGGGGTCGCCAAACAGGAGCTTACAGAGTTTGATACAGATGATGTTGAGAAAATTCCAGATCATCTGACCTGTCAGGTGGATGATCTGTTAATGGTAGATGCAGATGTCCGGTTATGGGGGCTTTCGGAATGGAAGCTTTCCGACTGGTATGCGACAGAAAAAAATTATACAGAATCAGAAGAAGAGGCACATGAGCTGATTCAGAAAATGATGAACGAAGCAGGGTGGAAATATGAGGAGAAGGATGTAGAGTGTTACAGGAACAGTGAAGGGGAAAAAATTTATTATGTAGAGATTTCAAATCATGAGGACAATGTTTATGTTTTACCGGACAGATTTAGTTATTCAACTGAACGCGGGTATGTTTCCTTAAATCAGTCAGACTTCTGCGGAGATTATAAGGGAGACAACAGAGAACTGTACAAAACCGGCAGAGAGCTGGCGTTCGGTTCGATAAAAGAGAGTGAACAGCTGGCAGTGGATTATGCAGAAAAAATGGGAATTCAGGTCAGTGATACAGTGGACTGCTATACACTGGATGAAAAGAATAAGAGAATATCATGGCTGGATCTTGATAAATTCGACAATCACACACCGGAGGAAGAAGAAAATAGGAATTTCTCGTATGCGATATTTCTTTATCAGGATTACTTTGGCATTCCGGGTCTTAGATATGATCCGGGGGATGGAAAACTTACAAACGATACCACTTTCCGTTCAAGCGTGTGTGAAGTAAGTGTAGACAGGGATGGAATTGCATATTTTCAGTCTGCACCAACGTATGAGCTGGAGAAAATGGGAACCGAACAGGAGATTCTTCGTCCGGCGGACATTATAGAAAAACAGGTAGAGATGATGAAGTCAAAGGAGGAAACCGGTGAAATGAAGCTGTCGGAGGTTTCGCTGGAATATCTGCCGGTTTACGATAAAGAAACGGAATTGTACCATATGTGTCCGGTATGGGCATGTTATTATTCGCAGACAGTCACTCACTATGGTGAGGTGAATTATGATTCCGAAGAGAAATATATAGCTATTTATGATGCCTATACAGGTGAAGTTCTGCAGACCAAATGAGGGGGGAGAAATATGAACCGGTATTTTACAACAAATGTACTTCGCATGTTTCAGAATCGAAAAATATATATCTGCACACTTGGAATGGCACTGACACTGTATATGAGCGGAATTGCTTTTATCCGCTCAGACGGGGATTCTGCGAATCTGCAGGATGCTTTTTCCGTCGTATCCAGTTCCGGGTTCATTATCCTGTTTTATCTGCTCTGCGTGATTGGCGGAGGTCTCAGTTACTGTGAGGACTGTAACAGTGGTTTTACCAGATACGCAGTCGTAAGAGGTGATGCAAAAAAGTATATCAGGGGGCATCTTTTTTCTGCAGCCCTTGGCGGCTGTGCAAGCATGCTTGGCGGTATGGCATTGTATGAACTGCTCATGATTTTTACGCTTTGGCCGATAAAAGGCTCGTTTTATGCTATGTTTTCGCAGAATCATGCTTACTTTATCCAGAATATCTGGAATGCTCTGCTACTGTCCCTGCTGGGTGCGGTTCTCGCAGGATTGGCGATGACGGTGACGGCATGTATTCCCAATATATTTGTCGGGACGGCAATGCCCATTCTTATTTATTACATGGTCATCTGCCTGTCCAATAAATATGCTCCGCTGGAGCTGGGACCAATTCTGCCGGCATGGGTATACTTTGGCAATGCGGAATTTCTGGGGGGAGGAATCTGGCAGATGCTTTATGCTCTGGCGTATACAGGCTGTATCTACTTTGTTTTGTGGAAGATTGCGGCAAGGCAGATTATAAGGAGGATGGAAAATGCTTAGGAGTATGTGTAACAATTTCAGAAAGTGGAAAAGCAGCTACCGGGTATTCATCGTCTTTTTGTCCGTTTTGGTTTTCACATTTATCCGGGAAGATTATTTAAGGCAGTATGCGCAGGATGTGGGACTAGCGGTGACACCATATTTTTTCGCTTTTCAGATGGATGACGGAATAACGCGGATGCTTTTTTATTTTGGGGTGGTTTTATTGTTTTGTAATGCCCCGTTTATGGATGACCAGCAGATGTTTGTTCTGGTGAGGACAGGGCGGCTGCGCTGGTTTGCCGGACAGCTTGCCTACATTGTTGCCGCGAATCTGGTATATTTTCTGTGGACTGCACTGACGACAGTTCTGGTACTCATTCCGCAGGTCGGATTTTCTACGGACTGGGGCGGTATTATCCGGATGTGTGCAGAAAATAACGGACTGGCCGGAGTGGTGATGCACAAGGAAATCGTGGAAGCCTATACGCCACTTGCTGCCTGTCTGATTACCTACGGACTGAATGTACTTGTGGGTACGCTGCTTGGTCTTGTTGTTTTTCTTGGAAACATGCTTGGGAGCAGAATATATGGATCAGCAGTGGCCATTGGCTGGATTGTTTTTTCCAATATGATTGATGTGGTGAGGCTGCCTAAGCTCAGAGTTCTGTCACCACTGCACTGGACGACCACCTATGCTTATTTAAGGAGCGATGATGCAGTTCCGCTGTGGTATATTCTTGCGGTTGAAATCGCAATTATTCTGGTGACCGGATTTATCATTATGAAAAAATCGAAGACATACACACTTGACGCTATTGAGTCAGGCTTATAGAACATTTGCTGAAGGCAGAGAGGATTTAGAGAATGGAAAATTTGATAGAAATACAGGATGTCGTAAAAAGGTTCGGGGAACAGACGGTTCTGGACCATGTGAGCCTTTCTGTCACACCCGGAAAAATATATGGAATCATCGGAAGGAACGGAAGCGGCAAGACAGTTCTTTTTAAAAGCATCTGTGGTTTTGTCCTGCCGGATGCGGGGAAAATCCTGGTTCGTGGCAAACAGGTGGGGAAGGATGTGGATATCCCACAGGGAATTGGAATTATTATTGAACATCCGGGTTTTCTGCGGGATTATTCAGGCTTTCAGAACCTGAAGCTTCTTGCGCGTCTGCAGAAAAAAATCACAGATGAGAAGATAAAAGAGAGCATCCGGCTCGTGGGGCTTGATCCGGAAGATAAGAAGAAGGTGGGGAAATTTTCCCTCGGCATGCGTCAGCGACTTGGAATTGCACAGGCAATTATGGAAAGTCCGGACATCCTCATTTTGGATGAGCCGATGAACGGTCTGGATAAACATGGCGTGGAGGATATGCGGAAGCTTCTGGTTCAATTAAAAGAAGAAGGGACAACCATCCTCGTAGCGAGTCATAATCCACTGGATATAGAAATTCTCTGTGATGAGGTGTACGAGATGGATGCCGGAGCAATAACGAAAGTTCATTAAAACAAAAAAACCAAGCAGGGAATTATTATATAATGCTTATTGACTGTGCAATCATACAAGAATATATTCCTGTCTTTGACAGTTATTAGAAGAAAAAATCGCTGTATCCATTGATTTTACTGGGGTTCAGCGATTTTTGCCGTTGTTTTGAAGTATAGTAATTTATTCCTTCCCTTTGCAGATATAAAAGGACTCTGCATTTTTGGATTTTGATATATGAAGATGCATATGCAACACCTTCTTATTATACAATACAATAACAGAAAATAACATATATAAAAACATAAAATTTGACGCAAAAAAAGCAGGTTTTATAAGGCCTGCAAGTACTTTTTCTATTATTCAACTGTCAAACTCCCGAGTAGGCGGTGATAGTGATGCGCTGTTGACAAAATGTAGTTTACAACATAAAATAAATATGAATTAAATATAACACTTATCGTTGCCACCGGGCAGCGATTAAATGAAAGGTGTTCAGGACACCGCCGTAGGTACAGCGCATTAAAAATGTGCTATAAGGCGATGCCTTGGATACTTTTTTCTTTTTGGTGGCAATTGGGAAAGAAAGGAGATTTTATAGTGAAGATAAGAATAAATTCTTAGAAGATTTTTGTAAACAAAGATTAACTTATGGTAACATTGAGGGAAATCCTGAATTTAAAGCAGGAGTCTGCAAGCTTTATAAAACTATTAAATTGGATGAGATTATCCCCACGCATGGTGCTACGGGTGCCAATCATCATGTGTTTTATTCTCTCATTTCGCCGGGAGAGAGAGTCATTAGCATCAGACCGACCTATCAACAATTGTATTCTATTCCGGAATCCTATGGTGCAGATGTGCAGTTGATTGATCTTAAAAAGGAAAATGGGTATCTTCCTGATATTGAGGAGATTCGCCGTCTGGCAACACCGGAAACAAAAATGATCTGCCCATTGATTCTTATACGTTTTGTGAAGAAATGTACAAGCAGACAGGTGCTTTTGTCACGCCAGGGGACTGTTTTGAACAGTCGCACAGCATGAGGATTGGATATGCCTGTGATGCCGAAATCCTGAAAGCTGGTCTATGTGCGGTCAGCGAATATATTAAGATGAAATTGAAAGTGAATTAAAAAATCATGTGATTTATCCGATATATGAAATATAAGGGAAACAATAGATATATTTCACGGAGGAGACATTATGAAAGTAGGAGAGGCAAGAGGAATCTACAGTTCTGTTCTGAAATCATACAATCAGCAGAAATTCAAACTGTCAAAGCAGCGAAATGAGCTAAAGGAACGGATGGAAAGCACACCGGACGGTAAAACGTTGTATGCCGATGAGGCAGCCACTCTGGATTTGCAATATAATGCCGTTGCAGAAAAACAGGATGAATATCAGGATTATGTAGATCAGCTTATGGAGCAGTGGGAAAGCAAGTTTAACAGTGTTGCGGCAAAGCAGCAGGACGAGGCTGCGAAAGACTACAGTGAGGAAATGGGAAAAATCATGACGGTAGCCAGACGCATCATGCATGGAGACATTGTGCCAGCACAGGATGAGAAAAAGCTGATGGAATTTGATAAGGATCTGTACATGATGGCAAAAAATGCCGGAATGATGGCGCGGTTGGAAAAACGCAAAAAGTATAAGTCGCTTTGGGATGATGAGGAAAAGAAAGAGCGTGAGGATCCAATGGAAGCAGCTGATGCAGAGGAAGCATTTGCAGCCGGACCGGAGGTTGTGTCGGTGGAATCGGTTATGGAGGCAGCGACTGGGGAGATGGAGTCGGAATAAGAGTAAATGGACTTTCAAGTTGGTAAAAATTGTGCTAAAATAACAGTTAGAAATAACTAACCTGAAAGGAGAGACGTAACTATGGTAATCAGGATTACAGTAGAAGCAATCGTGTACAGTCTGCTTTATACAGCGTTTATGCTCGTTTTATTTAGAATCCAGGGAGCAAAATACCAGCTTTACAATTATCCACCTGCAATTAAGGCGCGGGCTATTGAAAAAGGGATTACAACACAGGCGGAGTTGGATGCACATGCGAAAAAGAATAGAGTATTCGGGCTTTTCGTGTAAGTGAGTATGGAAATAGCATCCTATGTATTTTTTACAAGAAAGTTTAGTTTGACTTTTTAGAAAAAGAGAAATATAATGATTTTCAAACGAGTAGCAAACGAGCGTAAATCCAGTTTTGCTGCTCGTTTTTATTTTTATGATGCCATGAAAAAGTGTGTAGCTTATCAGCGTAAGTCCAGCTTGTGAGATAAGTACATGCTTTTTTTATGTAGAAAAAGGAGGATTTAGTTAAGATGGCAGAAAGAAACAGGATGAAGGAGATGCCGGTCAATAAGCTCATGGTACAGATGGGAATACCGATGATCTTGTCGATGGCATTGCAGGCGGTCTACAATATTGTGGACAGTGCCTTTGTCGGAAACATGAAGGAGGGAAGCGAAGCCGCATTAAATGCACTTACGCTGGTATTTCCGGTGCAGATGCTCATGGTTGCAGTAGGAATCGGAACCGGTGTGGGGACGAATGCACTTCTTGCGAGGACACTTGGACAGGGAAACAGCAAAAAAGCAGCAAAAGTTGCGGGAAACAGTTTATTTCTTGGAGTAATTATTTATGCGGTATGTCTGCTGTTTGGAATTTTCGGAGTGAAAGCCTATATTTCATCGCAGACGGTTGATCCGGAAGTAATTTCGATGGGAACCGGCTATCTCAGGATATGTTGTGTGATTTCGTTTGGAATTATCTTCTTTTCCCTGTTTGAAAAGTTATTACAGGCAACCGGGCGTTCACTTTATTCTACAATCGGTCAGGTTGTGGGGGCAGTAGTAAATATTATTCTTGATCCAATTATGATTTATGGTATTGGACCTGTTCCTGAAATGGGAGTAGAAGGTGCTGCGTATGCGACGGTAATCGGACAGGTAGCATCGGCAGTATTACTCTTTATTTTCCATATGAAATTAAATAAAGAGTTTGCACATGGAACAAAATACATGAGACCGGAGGGCGGGATAATAAAAGAAATTTATTCGATCGGACTTCCGGCGATCATTGCACAGGCATTGATGTCGATCATGGTATATGTGATGAACCTGATCCTAAAGTTCAGCCCGTCGGCACAGACTGCATATGGATTGTTTTATAAAGTGCAGCAGTTTGTGTTGTTCCTTGCATTTGGTCTGCGTGATGCGATCACACCGATCATCGCTTTTTCTTATGGAATGGGAAGCAAAAAGCGTATCAAGGATGGAATCAAATACGGGCTGATTTATACGATTGCACTTATGATCCTCGGTGTGCTGATCACGGAAATTTTCCCGGGTGCATTTGCAACTTTATTTAACGCAGGGCTGTCAAGAGAATATTTTATCGGAGCAATGCGGATTATTTCTATCAGCTTTCTTTTTGCAGGAGTCAATGTCGCATATCAGGGAATTTATCAGGCATTGGACGGAGGCATCGAGTCGCTTGTGATTTCGCTGCTCAGACAGCTTGTAATTATATTACCGTTGGCAGGCATTTTCTCTATTTTCGTCCGAAATGGACAGATGGGAGTTTCGCTGATCTGGTGGGCGTTCCCGATCACAGAGTTTATCGCGTGTCTGGCCGGCTATGTATTTTTAAAGAGAATATGGTGTATGAAGCGCAGAGAAAAGTGATTTTGGAGATTGCGGAAAAGGAAAGCTGTGTGATCATAGGACGGAATGCGGATTTTATCTTAAAAGACAAAGATAATGTGCTGAATGTTTTTATACATGGGGATATGCCGGAAAAGGTAGCGCGTATCTGTAAACTGTACAATGTTACCGAGGAGGAAGCAGAAAAAATGATGGCGGATATTGATAAAAGGCGTATGACAAATTATCGATTTTATACGGATCAGAAGTGGGGTATGGCAAAGAATTACATATAAATATGATTACATTGCTTTTGCAACGATTTTCTCATCGTTGTTTTGAATCTCGTTGCTGCTTTTTTCTTTCTTACAATTGTTACAACAAAAGAGAAATTTGAACAAAGAAATGGTGCCGAGAAAAATGCTGTTTATTGTATTGGACAGACATCTGTAAGTCAGTATGCTAATCTTTGTAGTGTACCATTAAATTCTATTTTAAGGAGAAACTATGTATGGGATTAACAGATACAAGTAAATTTTTAAGTCTGGTACTCAGACATAAACCGGATACAATAGGAATTTCGCTGGATGAACACGGCTGGGCGAATGTATCAGAGTTAATAGAAAGCATTTCAAAGACAAGGCCGTTTGACATGGAAATGCTCGAAAAAATTGTACAAACAGATAATAAACAAAGATATTCATTTAATGAAGATAAGACGTTCATAAGGGCAAACCAGGGACATTCCATACCCGTAGATGTTGAATTAAAAAAAGCCATACCGCCGGAGTTTCTTTATCATGGAACCGGGGAGAAGTATGTTGCATCGATTGATAAGACCGGTCTGATTCCAAAGAGTCGGTTATATGTCCATTTATCAGGGGATGAAGATACGGCAGTCAAGGTTGGAAGCAGGCATGGAAAGCCGGTGATTTACAAAGTGGCTGCTGGAAAGATGGAAAGGGCAGGTTATGCGTTTTTCTTATCGGTAAACGGAGTCTGGCTTACAAAAGAGGTGCCGAAAGAGTATTTGATTAAAATGGAATAAGAGTAATTCCGATTGACCATTTTGAGTGTCTCATTGCTTAGGCTTTATTGTTGCGTGCAAATTGTATTTCTGTGTTAATGTCATTTAAGGATAAATCCTGCAGATTGTTTTGTTCTGCGGAATGACGCAGGGCATTAAAAGCAGAGCGTCCGTCCTCTAAAGAAACGCTGGTGGATGCACAAATTTCAAATGGAATTTTACGTTCTCTGACAACTGCCCGCGCAAAAATATTAAATGCGGTGGAAGCGTTCATACCAAATTCTTTACATAAATTATCAAATTGATTTTTTAAAGACCATATGGAGCGCTGGTCGATTTTTGTAAAAAGTGCAGGTAGAAACAGTTAAGCAAAGATGTTATCATTTAAAATATCAAAGTGAAATATGTGGAGGAACTATATTGGTTAGAAAAATTTATGAAAATGAATTAAAGGATCTGCTTGAATTATATTTGCATTTGCATGAAAGTACAATCTCGGAAATGTCAGAGTATTTAAGTAAAACATGGAATTGTGTATTTTCGACAGCAGGACACGCAATAGACAGCGAACAGAGAGGGCAGGGACTGGAAATTGCTTTGCCAATCACAGTGGGAGACAATGTCTGGATTGGAACGAATGTATTCGTGCTGCCGGGCGTGACAATCGGAAACAATACCATCATTGGTGCCGGAAGTGTTGTGAATAAAAATATTCCGGATGGTGTGATCGCGGCCGGTAATCCCTGTAAGATAATCCGTAAAATAACCGATTCCGATAAGAAAAAATATCCAATTTTTGAGGAAAATCATGAACATTTTAATCATAGAAGATGATGCAGCCATCCGTCAGGAATTAAAGCTGCTGTTAGAAAATGCACTGTATCAGGTCACGGTATTGACAGAGTTTCATCACGTGGTAGAGGATATTCTGCAAATAGAGCCGGATCTGCTTCTGCTCGATGTAAATCTGCCGCAGCAATCCGGATTTGAAATCTGCAAAAGTATAAGGAAAACGTCGGATGTTCCGATTATTTTCCTGACCAGCAGGACGGATTCGATGGATGAATTAAGCGGAATGCTGCAGGGCGGCGATGCTTATATCACAAAGCCGTTTCAGCCGCCGTTACTTCTGGCGCATATCGCGGCCGTATTAAAACGGGCGAAAAAAGCAGACGTACCAGAGAAGATGATCTGTAAAGGTGTGGAACTTGATGTTGTCCGTGGCTGTGTGAAGTGTCAGGAGCAGCAGGTGGATCTGTCGAAAAATGAATTGAAAATCCTGCATTACCTGTTTTTGCATCAGGGAGAGATCGTGCCAAGAATCGAACTGGTGGAATACCTGTGGGATCAGCAGGTCTTTATTGATGATAATGCCCTCAGTGTAAATATCACACGCCTGCGCGCAAAACTTGCAGAAATTGGTGTATGCGACTTTATTGAGACAAAAAGAGGGATGGGCTATCGCATATGAAACTGACAGAATATCTGAAAGACAAAGTGTTGTTGCTGCTTTTACATATGGTATGTATGGCAGGGCTTGTTATCTTTTTGCGGCTGACCGGCTATTCCATGGATAAATGTGTGATTATACTGGTGTGTTACGGTGTAATACTGGCAGGATGGCTTTTCCTTCAGTTTTTTTCACGCAGAAGCTATTTCAGAAAATTAGAGCAGCTTACGGATCAGCTGGACAGGCGTTATCTTCTTGGAGAACTGATGCCGGAATCGTTTGGGCTGGAAGATCGCAAGTACCGGGAACTGATCCGCAAATCCAACAAATCGGTAATCGAGCGGATACACCAGATGGAACAAAACCAAAAGGATTACCGGGAGTACATTGAAAGCTGGGTGCATGAGATCAAGGCACCGATCACGGCGATCGCGTTAAACTGTGAAAATAACCGGGATGAGAGGAGCCGCTATCTCCTTGTGGAAAACCGCAAGGTTGAGAATTATGTGGATATGGCACTGTACTATGCGCGTATGGATGCGGTATACAAAGACTACATGATCGCGGAAACCAATCTGCAGGAAGTGGCACAACAGGTGCTTTTGCAGAACAAATATTATCTGATCCAGAGCCATGTAAAGGCGGAAGTTGCCTGCCCCGATACGGTATACAGCGATAAGAAATGGATCGCTTTTATTTTAAACCAGCTCATTCAAAACAGCGTAAAATACGGAAGAAGTGAGGGTACTCACATTCAGATTGTTACTAAAAAAACAAAAAGCGGTGTTCTTTTGCGGGTAAAAGATGACGGTATCGGGATTCCAAAGGAAGAACTCCCACGGATTTTTGAAAAAGGGTTTACGGGAACGAACGGAAGAAACCGGGAGCGTTCGACCGGAATGGGACTGTATCTGTGCCGTAAACTCTGTGACAAGTTAAATATAGAAATCCGGGCAGAATCTGCGGAAGGAAAGGGAACAGAGATCATACTTATGTTTCCGGTGAGTGATTATCTTACCGGTTACAGGGAGACATAACACGTTTATCTTTCAAAACTGTAAGATTCAGGAAAGGTAACTCCATACAAAGCGGACACATCCCGTGTTAAAGTAGGCATAGTGAAGAAAAAATGATATTCTTTACTATGCCTTTTATTTACAAGCGAGGGAAAGGAGCGTCAGAAGATGCAGGAAATCATACGCGTAAGCGATGTGGAGAAATATTATGGAAACGGGGATCAGGTGACCAAAGCGGTGGATCGTGTCAGTTTTGCCGTGCAGCAGGGGGAGTTTATCGGTGTGATGGGAGCTTCCGGTTCCGGAAAAACAACGCTTTTAAATCTGTTGTCAACCATTGACCGGGTGACAGCGGGACATATTTATTACGGAGATACCGATATCACAGAACTGGGGGAAGAACAGCTTTCGGAATTCCGTAAAAAACAGCTTGGGTTTATCTTTCAGGAATACAATCTGCTGGATACGCTCACGCTGGAAGAAAATATTATGCTCGTTATGACGCTGCACCGGCGTGGCAAAAAGGAGATTCAGAAACGGTGCAGGGAGCTGCTTCGCATTCTGGGAATCGAGGAGGTTAAGGATAAGTATCCGTATCAGGTGTCCGGCGGACAAAAGCAGCGGTGTGCATGTGCCCGTGCCCTTGCAAATTATCCCACACTTCTTCTGGCAGATGAGCCGACGGGGGCACTGGATTCACTGGCAGCGCAGACACTGTTAGAGACATTTACGGAGATGAACAAAAACATGGGGGCAACCATTCTGATGGTGACACACGATGCTTTTTCCGCAAGTTATTGCAGCCGTATTCTGTTTCTGAAAGACGGACGGATTTTTCATGAACTGGTGCGTGGGGAAAAAGAACGCCGGGCGTTTTTAAATGAAATACTCGATGTGATGACACTGACGGGAGGTGAACGTTCCCATGATGTGTAAACTTGCTTTTCGAAATGTAAAGCGCATGGCAAAAGACTATATAGTGTATTTTATGACGATGGCGGTCGTGACCGCACTCATGTTTTCGTTTCATACGCTTTTGTTTTCCAAAGATGTGCAGAATCTGTTTCAGATGGATGCCATGATGAGTGTGATGACGGGACTTGCGACTGCTTTTATCGTGCCGATCATTGCGTGGCTGATCAATTATATGGTGCGGTTTATACTGGAAAAGCGAAGCCGTGAGTTTGGGATTTATCTTCTGGTCGGGGTAAAGAAAAAAGAGATTGCGAGACTTTATTTTACAGAGAATCTGCTGCTTGGAGCGGGCGCATTTCTTGTAGGGATGGGACTGGGCCTGCTTTTTCAGCAGATCCTTCTGTCCATTTTTTACAGCATGGTGCAGCTGGATTACAAACTGCATCTGGAATGGAACCGAAACTGCATTTTGATGACGGCTGCATGTTATCTGTGCTGTTATCTGCTGGCGCTGTTTCGAAGCCAAAAAAAATTCCGCAAAATGAATATCCATGATCTGATGGACAGTCAGAGACAGAATGAGGAAATCAAAGAAACACATGAAAAGGCAAAGAGATGGTTCCTTCCGTTATCTGTGCTGTTTCTTGTCGTATTCGGTGTGTTTCTGTTTTGTTTTAAAGCATGGGATACCGGAGTTGTAATCGCTTTTCTCATTGGACTGGTGCTGACGATTTATCTTTTTTACACAGGCATTGCGGCGTGGATCGCCTGTTATGTCAGAAAAAAGGGAGCTGCTATTTACTGTGGGGATGCGCTGTTTCTGCTCCGGCAGTTTTCTTCTAAGATCCGGACACTGCGGTTTACCATGGGAACACTGACGGCACTGTTTACTCTGGCGATACTCGGAAGTTCGGTGGCATTTATGTTTAATCATTTCCAGAATGAGGTGCTTGTGAGCAAATTTCCGTTTGATGTGCAGGTATACAGCAGCAATGTGAAGGATGAGTTTCAGCAGGAAATTACTCTGCTGAAACAGGAGACAGCCATAAAGGAAATTTTTACTTATAAGGTTTATGAGAACGAAACGAATCAGGTCAATGCATATCTGTATACACATCTGAAAGAATTTGGATCAGAGTATCGGAACGCAGATGGCACACCGGACTGGAAAAAGATCAGTAAAAATGAAGAACTGGCATATTGTAATTACGATACCTATATGGGACTCTCGGATTACAACCGGCTCCGTACCATGATCGGACTTTCGGAAGTGCAGTTAAAAGAAGATCAGTATGCCATCCATATCAAAGACCGCGTGCTGAATCAGACCGGGGATTTTTCCGGTCGGATCAAAATTCAGGGAACAGATGGGACATTATCTTTTGCGGGCTATCACACGGAGGGATTTTCGCAGAACGGCCACAACGGAGGGGATTATATTATTATTGTTCCGGATGCCGTTCTTGCACAGATGCATCCCTATTATGCAGAATTGGTGGCGGATATCAAAGGCGAGGCACCTGCGGATCTGGAGAAACGGCTGGATGATCTGGAGAAGGATCCGGATAAAATTAGTGTGCAGGGGCACGCCATGACGGAAGCAGCTTCGGATGACTGGGATGGGGAAGCACTTGGAAATTCCTGTTCGGGTTCGGATACAATTGTTACCTATACGGCAAAAAATCTTGTGCGTGACAATCTGATTCCGGAAGTGAAATATATGTTATCTTCGCTGATGTTTCCGCTTTTTTATATCGGACTGGTATTTTTGTGTGTGGCACTGACCGTGCTTTCCGTGCAGCAGCTCAGCGATTCCGTAAAATACAAATTCCGCTACAGGGTTCTCTTTCAGATTGGTTACAGCAGAAGAGAAATCCGCAGGATGATTTTAAAGCAGCTTGCCGGTTATTATCTTTGTCCGGCATGTGTGTCACTTGCAATCAGCGGACTGGTCTGTGTATATGTTGGTGGTAAGTTTGACTTTTATACGGGGGTTCGGGCGGCACCGGCAACTTATTTTTTGATTTCTTCGGTATTGTTTTTCGGAATTTATCTGGTGTATTTTATCATTACCTATATTGGATTCTGCCGGAATGTGGAAGAGTGGGGGTAAGAAAGGGATGGGGAGAAAATGAAGAAAAAGAATCGTGCGTTTTATCGTTATTTCATTCCGGTCATATATGCTGTCTTTGTATATATCCTGTGGGAACTGACCGGAACATTGGTGGCTTATGTGGTTGGAAAGGTAATGGACAACTGGGAGGAAACTTTATACAGTTCTTATATTTCCATGTTATTCAATGAAGTGTTGACGTTTGTTATTATGTTTGTATTGTTTCGCAAAAAAGCAGATTTCGTAAGAAAAGAAAAAAGAAATGGGTCATGGTTACCGGTATTGGGAATGTTTATTTTTCCGTTAATACAGATTGGGAATGATCTTATGACTCTCGTTCATGGAAAAAAAGTTTTTTCACTGCTTTCCGGTAAAGGGATTTGTTTTTTCCTGATCTGCGGTGTGGCAAGTCTTAGTATTGGACTGCTGGAAGAATATGTGTGGCGGGGAATTCTGTTAAATATGTTTCTTGCTGCATGGGGAAAAAAGAAAAATGGAATTTATTGTGCGGTAGTTGTGTCTTCCCTTGGATTTGGTCTGTGCCATTACCGGAATCTGCTGGTGGGACAGAACTTTGCAGATACGACAAAACAGGTATTGTATGCGATTTGTTTTGGCATGTTTCTGGCAGCACTTTTTATACAGACGAATCATTTATTCATTCCGGTTCTTGTACATGGACTTTGTAATTTTTCTAATTTTTTTATGAATGAAATTCTTGGATGGAATTATACCGTTTGGAAATATGATGATATTTTGCAGGGAGTATTAGCCGTTTTTTATTTGATCGCAGGCCTCTATGTGGTTTACAGGAGCGTGCAGAAAAAGCAGAACATAAGGAGGAAAACAGAAAAATGAGTACCAAAAAAGTAATTGGCGGTTCGGTTGCTGCCATAGTTATTCTCATCATTGCACAACTTGCAGCACAGCTTGCCGCAAGTGCATTGAACCTGATAAAGATTCCGGATGGAATATGTAATATCATTGCAGGAATTTTTTATGTCGGACTGACTTATGTTATTTTAAAGATATATATTGAGAAAGTGATCAGGTTACCTATTTCTGATTTTGGAATGCCCGTATTTCATATTAAAAGAAAATGGATTCTAATTGCTATTCTGTTGCCACTGCTGGTAAAAGGAAGTTATCTTTTGTTCTTTCAGGGTGCGTATGTTTCCTCGCATATGAATGGAAAGCAGATATTTCGTACATTAAGTGCCGGAATTATGTTTACCGGAATCGCGGCTGGATTTGTCGAAGAAATGGTATTTCGGGGCGTTATTTTAAATCTTTTAAGGAAAAAATGGAATCGTAAGGTGGCGGTTATCGTTCCATCGGTGCTGTTTGGCATGGTTCATATTCTGGGAATGGATTTTTCCATCGGAAGCTGTTTGCAGGTTCTTGTTGCAGGAACGATGGCGGGAATTATGTTTTCAATGATTGCAATCGAGAGTGGTTCTGTCTGGAACAGTGGAATCGTGCATGCCATCTGGAATATTGTAATGATCGGTGGGGGACTGGCAATTGGACAAAAAGCGGATCAATTCTCTGTCATGACTTATGTTCTTGATGCAAAATCATTTGCGGTGACGGGCGGTGAATTTGGCATGGAAGCGTCTGTTATTTCGCTGGTGGGGTACATCATAGTTACTGGTGTGGCTTTTTTCGGGAATAAAGAATTATGTGATATCATTTACAAAAAAGAATAGTTGAGGTATATATGTATAAGACAGTAAAAAGATGGATGCAGGGAATGGCCGGTTCCGGGTGCTTCAACATTCTTCTGGAAGGGAAAGCCCCTTGCTTATATGCCGTTTGTGTATGAACATGGAACGCATTTTGTACTGCCGGAATCTTTGCTTCGTATGGCTTTGCCGGTAGGACTTAAATTTGTGCTGCACTTTATATTCAGAGCGGCAAAAGAATACCCTGATGCGTGTGAAGCAACCAGAATAGATATTGACAGAAAGCTTTCTGCTGCACTAAAAGAATGGCGGGAAGAGTAGAATATAAATAAAGAATCGCGTGAATAGTCCGATATATGAAATGTAAGGAAACAATGGATGGATGCATTTCACGGAGGAAATATTATGAAAACAGGAGAGGCAAGGGGAATTTACAGTTCTGTTCTGAAATCATATAACGAGCAGAAATTCAAACTGTCGAAGCAGCGGGAAGAGTTAAAGGAGCGGATGGAAAGTACGCCGGATGGAAAAACACGGTATGCGGATGAAGCTGCTACACTGGAACTGAAATATAATGCGGTTGCGGAGAAACAGGACGAGTATCAGAATTATGTAAATCAGCTTATGGCGCAATGGGAAGGTAAGTTTAACAGTGTTGTGGCAAAGCAGCAGGGCGAGGCCGCAAAAGATTATGGGGAGGAAATGGGAAAGATCATGACCGTGGCAAGACGCCTGATGCATGGAGATCAGGTGCCGATGCAGGATGAGAAGAAACTGATGGAATATGATAAGGATCTCTATATTATGGCGAAAAACGCCGGAATGATGGCACGGTTGGAAAAACGCAAAAAGTATGATTCACTCTGGGAAGATGAGGAAAAGAAAGAGCATGAGGACCCGATGGAAGCAGCCGATGCAGAGGAAGCATTTACAGCCGGACCGGAAGTGGTGTCGGTGGAATCTGTCATGGAGGCAGCGACTGGGGAAACGGAGTCAGAGTCATAGGATGGTTTAAAAACTATAGATAAACAAAAAGGATTCATCCGTCTGGATGAATCCTTTTTCGATGCAGGAGATGGGACTTGAACCCACACGATATTGCTACCACAGGCACCTGAAGCCTGCGCGTCTGCCAATTCCGCCACTCCTGCGAACAAATGCTATTCTATAGGAATCTGAGCAATATGTCAATAGATAATTTTAATTTTTTTTATTTTGTTGCAATAAAAGAAAAAATTTAAAAAAATTAAAAATTACCATTGACATATGAGGGAGAGTTTGCTATTATAAATGAGTCGCTAAGACATGCGGAAGTGTCGGAACTGGCAGACGAGCAAGACTAAGGATCTTGTGATCATTGCGATCGTGTGGGTTCAAGTCCCATCTTCCGCACTAAGAAGTGAGAAAGCCTTGAGAGATCAAGGCTTTTTTGTTATATAAAATATGGTATAATGAAGCATGCTGATGCATGCGCAGGTCATCAGGCTCCGCCTGGTGACAATGTATAATGAAGCATGCTGATGCACACAACAAAAAGGATAACTATATAAATATGAATATTCAAAAACAGTTTATAAAATATGTTTCCCAGAATATCTGTGGAATGTTGGGGATTTCCTGCTATATTATCGTGGATACATTCTTTATCTCGCAGGCAGCGGGAACGGACGGGATTACCGTATTGAATCTGGTGCTGCCGGTATATAACCTGATTTTTGCCATAGGATCGATGATTGGGGTAGGATCGGCAACCCGGTATACGATATTAAAAGCACAGGAAGATGACAGTGCAAAGAAATATTTTGCAAATGCGATTTTGTGTATCCTCATAATCAGCATTCCATTTGTCCTGTCTGGCATTTTTTCTCCGGATACGGTGATGCATATGATGGGGGCGGATGCCGGGATCACGCAGCTGGGCCGCACATATACGAGGATTTTCTTATTATTTACACCATTTTTTATGATGAATTATGTGTTTTCTGCGTTTGTCCGCAACGACAATGCTCCGACCCTCGCCATGATTGGAACGATGATGGGAAGTTTTTCTAATGTTGTCCTTGACTATGTGTTTATGTTTCCAATGGGGATGGGACTGGCAGGAGCAGCACTTGCCACAGCAGCCTCTCCGATCGTCAGCATATTAATCTGCAGTATTCATTTTTGTCAGAAGAAAAATACGGTACAGTTTGCAAAGACCAGACCATCGGTACGGATGCTTACAGCATCCTGCCAGCTGGGGGTGCCGGCATTTGTGGGAGAATTTTCTTCCGGAGTGACAACAACGCTTTTTAATTACCTGATTTTAGGGCTTGCCGGAAATGTAGGAGTGGCTGCCTATGGTGTGATTGCCAACTTTGCACTCATATTTACCTGTATTTTTAACGGGATTTCCCAGGGAGCCCAGCCACTGGTCAGCCGTTATTACGGAGAAGGGAATGAACGTGCGGTTAAAAAGATTCTGCATCTGGGACTGGCTACGGGCGTTGTTTTCAGTCTTTTGATTATTTCGCTTGTCTGGGGATTTACAGACCCGATGGTGGCTTTGTTTAACAGTGAACATTCGGTAAAGATGGCAGAATATGCATTTACAGGAATGCGGCTTTATGTGACTGGATTTTTGTTTGCCGGTTTTAATATTATCGGAACCGGATATCTGAGTGCATCGGAGCATGCAAAAGAGGCATTTACGGCCTCGGTTTGCAGAGGATTTGTAGCTATCGCGGTGTGTTCCGTGATATTATCACGTATGTTTGGAATCCGTGGTGTCTGGCTGTCATTTATGGCTGCGGAAGCACTGACGGCAGGAATTACGGCATGGGCGCTTCTTAAGGATCACAAAAAGGAGGCTATGGCATGAAGTATGATAAGAAAGAACCTGAAACGATGGATGCAGATCCGATGCGTCTTTTGGTTTCCGCCATACTGGCATTTACGGTGATGCTTTTTATCAATGGGTTTGTCGGAAGTATGGGTGGATTTCCTGCGTTTGTCGCATTTACGCTGGTATTTTTCCGGATACGGACCCGTGCGGGAATGGAAAACGGAGGGATGCAGCAGGAATTGTCAGATCGTCAGATCACAGGACGGCTGTTGTGGAAATATGCTGCTGGTTATCTGGTTTTATGGGGAATTTTAAGAATTGCGTTTCTGATCTCCCGGGTCACCGGCTGGGGAAATATTAATGGAGCTTCCGCAGTGGAATACGTACGGCAGATGTGGAACACATCGCTTTTGGAAAAATGGGCATATTTTTTTGCGGGGATGATCATGTTTGCGTTTGTGCTTTCACTGTTTCCGCTTGCTGTAATCCGGGAAAAGGTGCGGTGGATTCGCTATGCACTGGTTGATGGTGCGGTGTTTGCACTGGTATGTCTTGGAATGAACGGCGTCTGTCGTTTGAAATTTGAACAGAAATCATCAGGCGGAGCAACATGTCTGATCGATCATCTGCTGCTTTGCGGCCGGATGCGGACCTGGCAGGAAATCACCTGTCTGTTGGCAATGGTTGTTTTTATTCTTGCCATTGGTGCATTTGTATTCTGCTATGCCTCCAGACCGTATGCGGGTAAGAATATGGATGGAATACCGGCATCCGGTGGGAAGGAGAAACCGCGCAGACACCGGATGGCAAGAAAGATTATGGCAGCTGGCTGCAGTATTGCGGCGATAGTCATTGTTGTCGTGATAGTACTTCTGATGCCAAAAGATACCGCAGGGGATTATACGAAGGTTGCGGAATTTCTGACTGAGGATACGCGGATGGGACCGATGGAATATGGAGATGCGGTTTATGTACCGGTAAATGAGGAAGCGGATCTGGAGAAAAACGGAATTGCCCAGGGCTATCTGGCAGAGCGTGGAGAGCGCTGCGACAGTCGGTTTTATCAGCTTGCGATTGCAAATCTTCTGTATACCGATCCGACCGGAAAAACAAATCTCGTACAGACAGCCGGAACCGATGGAGGAACATATGCACCGGTGGCATCGGTGGAAACAGACAAGGCATGGGAAACGGATGATGTGTTTCTTCTCTGGGATGAAGACTGGGCTTTGGAATCGGCATATTCGCATGAGCCGACAGGCTATGTGGCATGTCCGGCGGATCTGATACGGGGACTCAGGATGCAGTTTCCGGATGTGACCTACCGCACAGCGGATTTTTCGGATTATGATGCCTATTTTACACTTCGGGGATATCAGAACATGGAGCAGGCGCTGGAGGAAGATCCTGTGGATGGAGACTGGGTCGGATGTATTCTGGTGAAAGATAACAAATTTTATTTTGGAAGCTACGAAAATCAGATTACGGGTATCTGTCTGCAACAGCTGCGGAAAGTACTCGGAGGAAATGCAAAATAAAAAAGGAAATCAGGAATTCACGCAGAATATATAATATGTAGAGTTGTTTGAAATATTGTAAGGATTTTGGCGGTTTGTGCCGCAGAAATGAGCAGAATATGACAATTCGGGAAAGAATAGAACAGATAGAAGCAGATACTTTAAGTCCGTACGCCTGTCTGTCCATAAATTCAAAGGGCAGAGACAGGGAGGAACCGCAGTGTGATATTCGTCCGGTCTTTCAGAGGGACCGTGACCGTATCCTGCACAGTAAGTCTTTCCGGAGACTGAAAAGTAAGACGCAGGTTTTTCTCACACCGATGGGAGATCATTACCGGACGCGGCTGACACATACGCTTGAAGTATCGCAGAATGCGAGAACCATTGCGAAGGCGCTCCGGCTGAATGAAGATCTGGTTGAGGCGATAGCACTGGGGCATGATCTGGGGCATACACCGTTTGGACATGCAGGAGAATTTCTGCTGAATCAGGTGTATGAAGGCGGGTTCCGCCACAACGAACAGAGCGTACGTATTGTAGAAAAACTGGAAAAAGACGGAGAAGGACTGAATCTGACCTGGGAGGTCCGGGATGGAATTTTAAACCATCAGACACGGACGATTCCGCACACGCTGGAAGGAAAGATTGTGCGCCTGTCCGATAAGATTGCATATGTCAATTCCGATATTGACGATGCGATCCGTGCAATGATTCTGGATGAGGAAGATATTCCCGTGGAACTGCGTCGTACGCTGGGATTTACCACGAGAGAGCGCCTGGATCACCTGATCCACGATATCATCAGCAACAGTATGGGAAGAGACGATATCATTATGTCGGATGAGACCGCGGAGGCGCTGCGGGATCTGCGCTTGTTCATGTTTGAACATGTATACCGGAATCCGGTCGCAAAAGGCGAGGAAGTAAAAGCTAAGGCCATGCTGGAACAGATGTATTATTTTTATATGGACCATATCGAGCAGCTGCCGGCAAAGTTATTAAAAATGCTGGATGAGGGTGAAGACAAAGGGCGCATCGTCTGTGACTATATTTCCGGTATGACAGATAAGTATGCGATTACCAAATTTAAAGAAAATTTTATGCCGCAGGCATGGAAAGTGGATGGATATTGATGACTAGAGAAAGGAGGGGATTTCCACGCCGTATTTTTCAGATGATCTGATTGAGGAGGTACGTTCCCGCAATGACATTGTGGATGTGATCGGCGGGTATGTGCGTCTGCAGAAAAAAGGAAGTACATATTTTGGGTTATGCCCCTTTCATAATGAGAAGACGGGATCATTTTCCGTTTCTCCGAATAAACAGATGTATTACTGCTTTGGATGTGGAGCGGGAGGCAATGTTTTTACATTTCTGATGCAGTATGAGAATTATACTTTTACCGAAGCGATGCAGGTACTTGCCGATCGTGCGGGAATTGAACTTCCCAAGCAGGAGATGACAGGTGCACAGAAACGTGAGGCGGACAAGCGCACGAAGCTGCTGGAGATTAACAAAGAAGCCGCAAAGTATTTTTATAAACTTTTGCGCAGCCCGAGAGGGGAAAAAGCATATGCGTATTTCCGTAAGCGGGAGCTGTCGGATGAAACGATGCGCAAATTTGGCCTGGGCTATTCGGATCAGTACAGCGATGATCTCTATCGCTATTTAAGACATATGGGATATGACGATGCGCTGCTGAAAGAGTCGGGGCTTGTCTCCATCGATGAGGTGCGCGGAGGTCATGACAAATTCTGGAATCGTGCCATGTTTCCGATCATGGATGTACATAACCGGGTGATCGGATTTGGAGGGCGTGTCATGGGCGAAGGGGAACCGAAGTATCTGAATTCGCCGGAGACGAAGATTTTTGACAAGAGCCGGAATCTGTATGGATTAAATATTGCAAGGACAACCAGAAAACCGCAGCTGCTTTTATGTGAGGGATATATGGATGTCATTGCATTGCACCAGGCAGGCTTTGACAATGCGGTGGCCTCTCTTGGCACATCGCTTACCAGTGGACATGCCAGTCTGCTGAAACGCTACACCAAAGAAGTGTATCTGACATATGACAGTGATGGGGCTGGGGTAAAGGCGGCACTCCGTGCAATTCCGATTTTAAAAGAAGTTGGAATTATCACGAAAGTCATAAACATGCAGCCGTACAAAGATCCGGATGAATTTATCAAAGCACTTGGGGCCGAAGAATATCAGAAGCGGATTGATCAGGCGGAAAACAGTTTTCTGTTTGAAATCCGTATGCTGGAGCAGAATTATGATATGAATGATCCGGAGTCCAAGACGGCATTTTATAATGAGACGGCGCGGCGGCTTTTAGCCTTTCCGGAGGAGCTTGAGCGCAACAATTATATCCAGGCGGTCGCTGATAAGTACAGGATTGGCTTTGAGGATCTGCGGAAGCTTGTGAATAATCTGGCAATGGCAGGGAGCGGGATTACAAAGGCGGCTCCGTTAAAGAGCGGTATCCGTGAAAAAAAGAAAGAAGATGGCATGAAACAGTCACAGAAGCTGCTTCTGACCTGGCTGATCGAGGATACGCGGCTTTTTGACAGCATCAAAGGATGGATCACGGAGGAAGATTTCACGGAACCGCTGTATCGCAAAGCGGCACAGGAGCTGTTCACCCAGTATGGGAAGAGCGGACAGGTGAATCCGGCAAAGATTATCAGCCGGTTTCAGGAGGAGGAAGAACAAAAAGAAATTGCGGGGCTTTTTAATGCAAAAATTCATGAAGTAGAGACAAAACAGGGCAAAGAAAAAGCATTAAAGGAAACAATTGAGAGAATCAAGGAAAACAGTATTGATGTTCGAAGCCGGCAGTCAGATCCGAATGATCTGACGGTCGTTATGCAGCTGATCAATGAACAGAAGGAATTGGAGAAGCTGAAGAAAACGCATATTTCTATTGATTAGGGACAAAATAGAAAGTAACCTGAGAGGACGAAACGACATGGCAAAGAAAAAAGAAGAGAATGCAGCAGTGGAAACGGAAGAAACAAAGGCAAAGTTCAGAGAAAAACTGAAAAGTCTGCTGGAACTGGGAAAAAAGAAACGGAACATTCTGGAGTATCAGGAGATCAGCGATTTTTTCAGGGATATGAATCTTGACGAAGAAAAGATGGAGAAGGTTCTGGATTTCCTGGAAGCAAATAAAGTAGATGTCCTCAGGATCAGTGACGGGGATGATGAGGATGATGATATCATTCTGGATGACGAAGACGAGGTAGAAGTAGAAAAGATTGATCTTTCGGTTCCGGAGGGCGTAAGTATCGAGGATCCGGTACGCATGTACTTAAAGGAAATCGGCAAAGTGCCGCTGCTGTCTGCAGACGAAGAAATTGAGCTGGCACAGAAGATGGAGGCCGGAAGTGTGGCAGTTGAAAAAATTCCACTGCTCAAAGAGCGTCTGGCAGAAACCGGTGATGAACAGGAAAAAGAAGAAATACAAGCGGAGATCAAAGCATTGCAACTGGATGTCGACCGTGGATCAGATGCCAAAAAACGTCTGGCGGAGGCAAATCTTCGTCTGGTAGTCAGCATTGCCAAGCGCTATGTGGGCAGGGGCATGCTGTTTTTAGACCTGATTCAGGAAGGAAATTTGGGACTGATCAAGGCGGTAGAAAAATTTGATTACCGCAAAGGATATAAGTTCTCCACTTATGCAACATGGTGGATCCGGCAGGCAATTACCCGTGCAATTGCGGATCAGGCAAGAACCATCCGTATTCCGGTGCACATGGTGGAAACGATCAACAAGCTCATTCGTGTCAGCAGACAGCTGCTGCAGGAACTCGGGCGGGAACCTACGCCGGAAGAAATCGCGGAAGAGATGAAGATGCCGGTGGAACGTGTGCGGGAAATCTTAAAGATTTCACAGGAACCGGTATCTTTGGAAACACCAATCGGAGAAGAGGAAGATTCCCATCTGGGCGATTTTATTAAAGATGATAATGTACCGGTACCGGCAGATGCTGCAGCTTTTACGCTGCTTAAGGAACAGCTGGAAGAGGTACTCGGAACACTGACCGAGCGGGAGCAGAAAGTGCTGACGCTTCGCTTTGGTCTGGAGGATGGAAGGGCGAGAACCCTTGAGGAAGTCGGAAAAGAGTTCAATGTAACCAGAGAACGAATCCGTCAGATTGAGGCAAAAGCGCTCCGTAAGCTTCGCCATCCCAGCAGAAGTCGTAAGTTAAAGGATTATTTAGAGTAACATGATGAAATTATCGAGGAGAATGAAAGCAGTGGCTTCCATGGTTACAACCGGCGGTATCCTTGCGGATATCGGAACAGACCATGCGTATGTGCCGATTGCACTGGTACAGAGGCAGAAAATAAAGGGAGCCATTGCAATGGATATTAATGAGGGACCGCTTGCCCGGGCACAGGAACATATCCGGGCAGCCAGGATGGAGGAATATATACAGACCAGGCTTTCGGACGGGGCAGAGGCACTGCTTCCAAATGAAGCGGATTCCATTCTGATTGCAGGAATGGGTGGAGAACTGATTCTGCATATTCTGACGGAAGGGGAATTAGTCTGCAGTACAGCGAAAGAACTGATTTTGCAGCCACAGTCTGAAATACATAAGGTCCGGGAATATCTGCGCCAGCATCAGTATAAAATTGAAGATGAAGATATGGTCTGTGAAGAAGGAAAATATTATCCGATGATGCGTGCCGTAAAAACGGAGCAGGATGAAACGTGGAACCGGTTGAACGATCAGACAATAGCAGTCTGTGATATTTACGGACCGCTTCTTCTGAGAAACGGAAATCCGGTACTGCGCCGGTTTCTGGTGCGTCAGCATGGACAGCTGACACAGATTCTGCAGACGCTTGAAGCACAGAAAGAATCGGAACAGATCATACGACGTATTGCAGAAGTGCAGGAAAAATTACAGCAGAATGAATCTGCGTATACGATTTTGGGGGCGATAAAAAGTGCAGGAATTTGAGATCACATTGGAGACTGCGCCGGGGAAAACCGAACTGGTTCTGATTCCGGAGCAGACAAAACTGGAACAGATTGCAAAACAATATCAGAAAAATTACAGTGACAGGATTGTACTGGCATGTGTAGATGGAAAACTGCGGGAACTTTCAAAAGTGGTGAAGGCACCCGGTAAAATTTCGTTTCTGACGATGACGGACAGGGACGGCAAACGCACCTATCGCAGAAGTATGACGCTTTTATTGCAGAAGGCGGTAGAAAATCTGTGGAAGGATCAGGTAAAAATCAGAGTATATTATTCTCTGGGAGAAAGTTATTACTGTGAACTGCATGGAACTGCAAATGATGCAGCAGCCGTGCAGGCACTGCGTGCAGAGATGCAGCGTCTGGTAGAGGCCGATTTACCGATCAAGAAATGCAGTGTAAAAACAGAAGATGCGGAACAGCTGTTTCATGATAAGGGAATGAAGGACAAAGAGCGGCTTTTACATTATCGCAGAAGTTCGCGTGTCAATATTTATGAGCTGGACGGACATCAGGACTATTATTACGGTTATATGGTTCCATCCACGGGATACCTCGGAGTGTTTGATCTGGAGTTATATGAAGACGGCTTTGTTCTTTTGTTCCCAAATAAAAAGGGAGATGAAGTGGAACCGCTTCATACCTCCAATAAACTGTACCACACATTAAAAGAATCACGCAGCTGGAGCCGTATGCTGGACGTTGGAACGATCGGTGCGCTCAATGATGCAATCGCATCCGGCAGGGGCGAACAGATTATTCTGTTTCAGGAAGCATTGATGGAGGAACGGATCGGTTCCCTGGCAGCACAGATTGCAGCAAAAAAAGGAATTAAATTTGTCATGATTGCAGGTCCGTCTTCTTCCGGAAAGACGACATTTTCCAACCGCCTGTCGATTCAGCTTCTGGCAAAGGGAAGAAAACCGCATCCGATCAGTCTGGATGATTATTATGATGACAGGGAGCGGTGTCCGAGGGATGCAGACGGAAATCTTGATTTTGAATGTCTGGAGGCACTGGATGTCAGACAGTTTAATGAAGATATGACCCGGCTTCTGGCAGGGGAGAAAGTAGATATGCCTTCTTTCAATTTCAAGACGGGAAAGAGGGAATACCGTGGCAGGACCCTGCAGCTTAAAGAAAATGATATTCTTGTCATAGAGGGAATTCATGGTCTGAACGATAAGCTGTCGTATACACTTCCCGCAGAAAGTAAATTTAAGATTTATATTTCTGCGCTGACACAGTTGAATATTGATGAACACAATCCGCTGTCCACGACGGACTGCCGTCTGTTACGCCGGATCGTGAGAGATGCCAGAACCCGTGGAACGACGGCACAGGAGACGATTGCGATGTGGAAATCTGTGCGAAGGGGAGAAGAAAAAAATATTTTCCCGTTTCAGGACAGTGCGGATGTCATGTTTAATTCCGCTTTACTGTATGAGGTTGCGGTGCTTAAAGTATATGCGGAACCGCTTCTGTTTCAGATTCCGCGTGACAGTGCAGAATATCTGGAAGCGAAGCGTCTGCTTAAGTTTTTGGACTATTTTCTGCCGCTTCCGACGGAAGGAATTGCACAGAGTTCTCTGGTGCGGGAATTTGTCGGAGGAAGTTGTTTTAATGTATAAAAACACGGTAAACTTTACGGCTTGAACCTTACTGGAAACTGTGTTATAGTGGAAAAGCATCTTAAGATGGAGGACAGGTGATCGCGGCTGCAGGTGTCGAAAGACCGCAGGTGAGGAAAGTCCGGGCTTCACAGGGCAGGATGCCGGTTAACGGCCGGTGGAGGAAACTCTAAGGAAAGTGCAACAGAAATATACCGCTATAAGAGATGCATCACAGATGCACCTCTATAGTAAGGGTGGAATGGCAGTGTAAGAGACTACCGCCTCGCTGGTAACAGAGAGGGCACATGTAAACCCCATTCGAAGCAAGACCGAAACAAAGCGCTGACGTGGCCCGCCAGCTTTAGGTAGGTCGCTTGAGACGGTTGGCAACAATCGTACTAGATAGATGATCACCCAACGACATAACCCGGCTTATCGTCCTTCTTCTTAAGATGTTTTCCGTAAATATCAGCAGTATTCTTTGGAAATTTTCATTTTTCACGTCTATACCATTATAAATTTCCCGGATTTCTAAACACTTTATGAAAAGTGTATGAAAAGAAAATACGTTGCTTGACGATATGATTTCCCATGATATATAACTAATATAAGACACGAAAAATATCGACGAAACACAGAAAAGAGGAATTGTATGAGAGACAAATTGTATCGTTTTATGCAGGGAAGAAATGGCATGGATGAATTGGCACGGATGCAGTCCTGGCTTGTTCTGATTCTTTTGCTTGTCGGTATGTTTACACGCATCGGCCTGTTTTCCTTTGTAGCGCTGATTTTAATGATTTATATGTATTTCCGGGTATTTTCAAGAAATACATCCAAACGTTATGAAGAAAACCAGAAGTATTTGAATTTCCGTTATAACCGCACCGTATCGTGGAACCGGTTTAAAAAACGCATGGGACAGGCAAGGGATTACCGCTTTTTCAAGTGCCCGATGTGTAAACAGGAAGTCCGTGTGCCGAGGGGACATGGAAAGATAGAGATTACCTGCCCGAAATGCAGGGAAAAATTTATTCGCAGAACCTAAATCGGAGGCAGTATGTTCGGATATATTAATGTAAACGGCGCACAGCTGTCGGAAGAAAATAAAAAAATATATCAGTCGTATTATTGTGGACTTTGCCGGAAATTAAAAGAGTTCTGTGGAAAAAAAGGACAGGCACTTTTGAATTATGATATGACATTTCTGGTCGTTCTGCTGACCGGTCTGTATGAGCCGGACACGCAGACTGATGAATTTACCTGTATGATGCATCCGATGAAAAAACGGCAGCTGCGGGAAAACGATATTCAGAGTTATGCGGCACAGATGAACGTTCTTCTGGCATATTACAATCTGGTGGATGACTGGAAAGATGACCATAATTACACGAAGAAAACCATTGCCTCAATGTTTGAGAAAGATTATCAGCGGATCAAAATAAATTATCCGCGGCAGACTAATGCCATTGAGCAGTATATGGAGAAACTGGCAACTTATGAGGCGGAAAAACAGACGAATATTGATCTTGTGGCAGGGCTGACAGGCGAGATGCTCGGAGAAATATTTGCATGGAAGCAGGACGAGTGGTATGATGAATTGAAAACACTTGGATTTTATCTGGGCAAATTTATCTACCTGATGGATGCCTACGAGGACCGGGATAAAGATGAAAAAAAAGACAGTTACAACCCGCTCCGGTATCTGGATACAGAAGATGAGCAGGAGTATGAGACGTTGTGCCGTCTGATGATGACCAGCATGATTTCGGAATGCGCGAAGTCTTTTGAACGCCTGCCGATTCTGCTTCACGCGGATATTCTGCGGAATATTCTGTATTCCGGTGTATGGTCCAAGTATGAATACATTCAGTTGAAGAAAAAGAGGAAGAAATCATGACAGATCCATATCAGGTGCTCGGCGTCAGCCGTAGCGCTTCGGATGAAGAGATAAAGAAAGCATACCGTACATTGAGCCGGAAGTATCATCCAGATGCAAATGTCAACAACCCGAACAAAGATCAGGCGGAAGAACGTTTCAAACAGGTGCAGCAGGCCTATGATCTGATTATGAAGGAAAAACAGCAGGGAACTTCCGGAAGCTACAGTTATGGTGCGGGCTCTGCAGATGGCAGATCGGCAGGCACAGGAAGCTATGGACAGGGGCCGTTTGGAGGGTTCAGCGGACAGTATTATTATGGAAATGGAACCTACCGTTCCCAGAGCCGTGCGACTTCTCCAAAATTACAGGCGGCACTTAATTATATTCAGAATCAGTGTTATCCGGAAGCACTCAATGTGTTAAGTTCGATTCCATTTTCCGAGCGTGCCGGACAGTGGTACTATTACAGTGCGGTGGCAAATGAAGGCGTGGGAAACAGTGCAACGGCGATTGAGCATATCCGCCGTGCGGTGGAACTTGAGCCGAGCAATATGGAGTACCGGCAGTTCCAGCAGCATCTTGAATATGGCGGAACATGGTATACCAATATGGGGAGCGAGTATGAGCGTCCTTATGGAAATTACAGCAATTTCTGCATGAGTCTGCTGTGTGCGCAGGCATTGTGTTTTTGCTGTCGCCCATGTTAATTTTATATAGCTGCTATATTAGCCTTGAAAATAGCCGCAGTTTATTATATGATAGTAAAAATGCGTTAAGCTGAAGGAGGATAAAAATGCGGCATTTAATGAGTCCTTTAGACTTCTCCGTAGAGGAACTGGATCAGCTGTTGGATCTGGCGAGCGACATTGAGAAGCATCCAAAGAAATATGCACATGCCTGTGATGGCAAAAAATTGGCAACCTGTTTTTATGAACCGAGCACAAGAACACGATTAAGTTTCGAAGCTGCCATGTTAAACCTCGGTGGTTCTGTTTTAGGTTTCGCGAGTGCTGATTCTTCATCGGCATCCAAAGGCGAGAGCATTTCTGATACGATTCGAGTTATTTCCTGTTATGCAGATATCTGTGCAATGCGGCATCCGAAAGAAGGCGCGGCACTCGTTGCATCCCAGAAGTCCCGTATCCCTGTAATCAATGCAGGCGACGGTGGACATCAGCATCCAACCCAGACATTAACTGATCTTATGACGATTCGTTCCCTGAAAGGAAGACTGGGGAATATTACGATTGGTCTGTGCGGGGATCTGAAATTCGGACGAACCGTTCATTCCCTGATCAATGCACTGATCCGTTATGAAAACGTGAAATTTATCCTGATTTCCCCGGAAGAGTTAAAGATTCCGGATTACATCCGGGAGGATGTACTTCAGGCAAATCATGTGGAGTTTGAGGAAGTGGAGCGTTTAGAAGATGCCATGAGCCAGCTGGATGTTCTTTATATGACAAGAGTACAGAGAGAACGTTTCTTCAACGAAGAAGATTATATCCGTCTGAAAGATTTCTACATTCTGACCAAAGAAAAGATGGAACTTGCGAAGGATGACATGATCGTGCTGCATCCACTGCCTCGTGTCAATGAAATTTCCGTTGAAGTGGATGATGATCCGCGTGCGGCTTATTTTACACAGGTACAGAATGGTGTATACGTCCGTATGGCACTGATCCTGACATTACTGGGAATCGAGGTGGAGTAAAGATGCTGAATATTAGTGGAATTCACGAGGGCTTTGTACTGGATCATATCCAGGCGGGAATGAGTCTTCAGATTTATCATGATCTGAAGCTGGACAAGCTGGATTGTTCCGTTGCCATTATCAAGAATGCAAAAAGTAATAAAATGGGCAAGAAAGATATTATCAAAGTGGAATGTCCGATTGAAGCGCTGGATCTGGATATTCTCGGTTTTATCGATCATAATATTACGGTAAACGTGATTAAGGGTGACCGGATCGTAGAGAAAAAGGAACTGAAGCTTCCGAAGCAGGTCAAAAATGTCATCAAGTGCAAAAATCCACGTTGCGTGACATCGATCGAGCAGGAACTGGATCAGATCTTTATTCTGGCAGATGAGGAAAAAGAAGTGTACCGCTGCAAGTATTGCGAGGAAAAATATACCAATCCGAACCGGCGTCAGATAAAAGTAATGTAAGAAAAGGGGCACATCACGAGAGGATGTGCTTCTTTTTTTGGGAAAGAATATATTCAAAGATCAGCCCGGCGGTGAACCATACAGGAAAATAATCGAGGCGGACAAGACCGGAAATATTGTAGGGGGTTTTGCTGTAATCCCAGGGACATAGAGAGAAAAGCCTAAGAAAACTGCCACTGATAAATTCAACGAGCATGATGCCGGCACCGTAAAAACAGCCGCGCAGAAGCACAGGCCAGTGGCGCAGGCGCACGGAAAGAGGTCCGATGACTGCTGCAAGTCCGTAGATCGGAAACATCCAGATGGATGTGTGTCCGTTTAAAAGCAGATCTCCCCGCAGCAGTCCGCCCAGCGAGGTGAACAGGATTTCCATGCACCATCCGGTCAGACCACAGATAAAAAATGTTTTCCAGTTCATGAAAAGACCTCCCGCAAAAAATACTATGCATGTAGGATATGCGATTATCCAGCAGATATACTTGAAAAAAATACAAAACAATTATAAGATAAGGGTATTATGGCTTATTTTCCAATGTTTATAGATATCGAAAAAAAGAAATGTCTGGTGGCAGGCGGAGGAACTGTGGCATTGCGCAAAGTCCGGGTGCTTCTGGATTTCGGGGCGCAGATTACGGTGGTGGCACCACAGATTGACCCGCAGATTCTGCAGCTTACAGGAAATGTATGTGTAAAGGAACGTACCTTTGAACCGGAGGATCTGAAGGAATGTGTTCTGGTTGTGGCAGCTACTGATGATGTCACTGAAAATCACAGGATTGCCCGGATGGCACAAAAAAAGCATATTCCGGTCAATGCCGTGGATCAGCAGGAGGACTGCAGTTTTATTTTTCCGTCCTATCTGAAACACCGGGATCTGGTGGGGGCTTTTTCCAGTGCGGGAAACAGTCCGGTGCTCACACAGTATTTAAAAGAATCTCTGAAAGAAATTCTGACGGAAGAACTGGGACAGATTAACGATTATATGGGAAGTATCCGTCCGGTGGTAAAAACGCGGATAGAAACAGAAAAACTGCGCAGACAGGTATATCAGACCATTCTTGCCAGGCTGCTTGCAGAGAAAAAAACTTCACTGTTACCGGAAGAACTGGAACAGATTCTTATACAGGAAAAGCGTATGAAAGAGTAAAAGAAAAGAGGAACAAGGGAATGGATCGAACAAGAAGATTAAGACAGACTGCTGTTATGCGAAGTATGGTCAGGGAAAATCACGTGAGGACAGAGGAACTGATCTACCCGCTTTTTGTTATGGAAGGGGAAAATATCGTACAGCCGGTGGAATCCATGCCTGGCATCTGCCAGTATTCCGTTGACCGCATGAACGAAGAGTTAGACCGTGTGAAAGCATTGCAGATTCCGGCAATTCTGATTTTTGGAATTCCGGAACATAAGGATGAAGTGGGGAGCGGGGCTTATGATGAGCACGGCATTGTACAGACCGCGATCCGCCGGATCAAAAAGGATTACCCGGATCTGCTTGTGATAGCAGATGTATGTCTCTGTGAGTATACTTCGCATGGACATTGTGGCCTGATCAGAGATGGAATTATTTTAAATGATGAGACACTGCCGCTTCTGGCACAGACGGCGGTCAGCTATGCGCGTGCGGGGGCAGATATCATTGCACCGAGCGATATGATGGACAAGCGTGTAGGGGCGATCCGTCAGGCACTTGATGCGGCCGGATTTACCTATACACCGATTATGGCATATTCCGCAAAATTTGCATCCGGATATTACGGACCGTTTCGTGATGCGGCACATTCTGCGCCGGGATTCGGGGACCGGAAAACTTATCAGATGGATCCTGCAAACGGGCGTGAAGCCATGCGGGAAGTGGAAGAGGATATTGCAGAGGGAGCAGATCTGATTATCGCCAAACCGGCAATGGCATATATGGATATCATTACGGAGATCCGCAGAAATTATAATATTCCGATTGTTGCCTATAACGTGAGCGGGGAATATTCCATGGTAAAAGCAGCGGCGGCAAACGGATGGATCGATGAGAAAAAGATCGTGATGGAAAATCTGATCGGGATGAAACGTGCAGGAGCAGACATGATCATTACCTATCATGCACTGGACGTGGCAGAATGGATACAGAAGGGAGAAGTATAACATGACAGACCAGACATCAGAATTACTTTATATGAGAGCAAAACTCCGGCTTCCGGGAGGCGTGAACAGCCCGGTACGTGCGTACCAGGCTGTAGGGCGTACGCCGCGTTTTATTCAGAGTGCAAAAGGTTCCCATATTACCGATGTGGATGGAAATGAAATGATCGACTATGTATGTTCCTGGGGACCCGGGATTCTGGGGCATGCCGATCCACGTGTCATCGAAAAGGTAAAGGCTGCATGTGAGGAAGGTCTTACGTTTGGCGCCCCGACAGAGCGGGAAGTGGAGATGGCAGAACTTCTGGCACAGCTGGTGCCATCCATGGAAGTCAGCCGTCTGGTAAGCTCCGGAACAGAGGCAACGATGAGTGCCATCCGTGTTGCGCGGGGATATACGAAGCGTGACAAGATCATCAAATTCCGTGGATGTTATCACGGTCATTCGGACGGACTTCTGGTAAAAGCAGGATCTGCGGCATTGACAACATCTGTTCCGGACAGTGCGGGTGTTCCGGTAGATTTTACCAGACATACACTGGTTGCAGAATACAATTCCCCGGACAGCGTCAAGGCACTGTTTGAGGCTTATCCGGATGAGATCGCAGCAATCATCGTGGAACCGGTGGCTGCAAATATGGGCGTTGTTCCGCCGGCAGACGGATTCCTGGAGTTTTTGCGTGAGATCACAAAACATTACGGGGCACTTTTCATCTTTGACGAGGTCATCACCGGCTTTCGTCTGGCACTGGGCGGAGCACAGGAGTATTTTCATATTACGCCGGATTTGTCCACGTTTGGAAAGATTATTGGTGGAGGTATGCCGGTCGGCGCGTATGGTGGAAGAGAGGATATCATGCGTATGGTTTCCCCGGACGGTCCGGTTTATCAGGCAGGAACACTTTCCGGCAATCCGATTGCTACGGCTGCAGGGCTTGCCACACTTCGTATTCTGGAGGCAGATACGGATATTTATATGCGGCTGCAGGAAAATACAGCGATGCTGGCGGATGCGGTGCGCCATGCCGCAGGAAACCGTGTGCATGTCAATCAGATCGGCTCTCTGATGAGTATTTTCTTCACCGGCGAAGATGTGACAGATTACGATTCTGCGACAACCGCGGATACCAAAGCATATGCCGATTATTTTGGGTTTATGCTTGATCATGGAATTTATGTGGCACCGTCACAGTTTGAATCCATGTTTGTGTCCGATGCGCATACCGATGCAGATATACAAAAGACCATCCATGTGATGCAGGAGTACTTTGCAGAATGAAATTTGGATATATAGGAATTGATTATAAACATGCAGATCAGGACATCCGTGACAGGGTGTCCTTTACCGATAATCAGAAAATTGATTTTCTGCAGAAAGCCGGGAAAGCAGGAATTGAACAATGTTTTGTGCTTTCGACCTGCAATCGCAGCGAAGTCTATTTTTTTGCACCGGAAGAGATTGCACAGCCGCTTGGCGTGATTCGCACCTTGTATGAAGAGATGTTTCCGGGAGTAGATTTTTCGGAATATCTCAAACAACGGGAGGAAATGGATGCCATTTCCTATCTGTTCCGGGTGACTGCGGGACTGGAGTCCATGGTGCTGGGAGAGGACCAGATTTTAGGACAGGTCAGGGATGCATTTGAATTATCACGGACGGTTGGAAGTACCGGGAAAGAGTTAAACCGTGTGGTACAGGATGCGGTCACCTGTGCAAAAAAGATAAAGACAAAGTTAAGAATCAGTGAACGGCCGCTTTCGGTCAGCTATGTGGGAATCCGCCAGCTGCAGGAAACGTTTGGAATTGCAGGGAAAAAAGCACTGGTTGTGGGAAGCGGACATACGGCAACGCTGGCTCTGCGTTATCTGTATGAATACGGGGCCTCTCATGTAACAGTCTGCAGCCGGACATTTTCACATGCCGGAAATCTCCTGCATGAGTTTCCCACACTTACCATCATTCCGTTTGAAAAGCGGTATGAAGCAATGAAGGAGTGTGAGCTGGTAGTTTCCGCTACAGCCTCCCCGCATCATATTATCCGGGAAAAAGACATACAGTTGTTACATCCGACTGCAATTTTGGACCTGGCATCTCCGCGGGATGTGGAGACGGCGATTGGACGAAATCCCCAGGCACTTCTGATTAATCTTGACAGTTTAAATGAAATTGTAGAGACGAACCGGAAGCAGCGGGAAGAACTGGTGCAAAAAGGTCAGCGTATGATAGAGGAAGCCATTGGGGAAACCAGGGAATGGCTGGCAACGACCGGTGTCGATGAGACGATCGCTTCGTTGCAGCAGCGCTGTACGGAAATTGTAGAGGACAGTTATGCATATCTAAACCGCAAACTGGATCTGAGTACGAGGGATCAGAAAATTGTAAAAAAGATTTTAAAGGCATCATTAAAGCGTCTGATCCGGGAGCCAATCCTGGAGCTTAAACAGACGGAATCCAAAGAGCAGCAGGAACAGTATAAAAAGGTATTGCAGGATTTATTTCAGTTTGATACCGAAATCCGGGAGTAGGGAGAAAAAGAATGAATGTGATCATTGGAACGAGAGGATCAAAACTGGCATTGGCGCAGGCAGAGTATGTAAAAAACCGCCTGCAGAAACATTATCCACAAAACAGTTACGAACTGAAAATTATATCCACAAAAGGCGACCGGGAACAGAAAAAAGCGTTAGACCAGATGGGGGATAAAGGACTTTTTGTGCGGGAAATTGAACAGGAACTGCTGGATGGAACGATCAGCCTTGCAGTACACAGTATGAAAGATATGCCGGCCGAACAGCCGTCCGGACTTGTGTTTGCACATGCATGGAAACGGGAAGATCCGAGGGATGTATTGATTTTGCGGGAAGCTGTTTCACTGGAGAAACTTCCACAGCATGCTGTGATCGGCACCGGAAGCCGAAGAAGGGCATTTCAGCTTCTGCAGCTTCGAAAGGATCTGCGCATTACGGGAATACGCGGAAATGTCGATACCAGAATAAAAAAGATGCAGGAAGAACAACTGGACGGAATTGTACTCGCAGCGGCGGGACTGCACCGGCTGGGGAGAACTTCTTTGATCACGCAGTATTTTGAGCCGGAACAGATGATACCGGCAGCGGCACAGGGGACGCTGGCACTGGAATTGCGGGAAGACCACAAAGAATTGTTCGAGCAGGTGAATGCACTTTCAGATATCGTGACGGAGGAGATTACATGTGCCGAGCGGCTGTTTTTGAAGGGAACCGGGGGGGACTGCCATATGCCGATCGGAGCATATGCCTGCAAATTGCCCGATGGAAGGATGCAATTGCTTGGAATGGTCGGAAGTGCGGATGGAAGCAGTATAAAGAAATGTAAGGTTTTCGGAGAGACACCGCAGGAAGCGGCACAGCGTGCATTGCGGGAAACCGGGTGTACCCGATAGGGGTTCGGTTGCGGGCAATACCGCAGAAGTGGTATAATAAGATAGATTTTTATTTGCAAAACCAATGCTGGAAAATGAATTTTCAGCATTTATTAAAAAGCAGCAGTGCTGACAGGGAAAGGAAAAAAGAATGGCATCTATGGTATATCTGGTCGGTGCAGGTCCGGGAGATCCGGGACTTGTCACAGTCAAGGGACTGGAATTGATAAAAAAAGCAGACTGTATTATTTATGACAGACTTTCGTCTCCGGAATTATTGGGGTATGCAGGAATGGACTGTGAGCGTATTTATGTAGGAAAAGCGGACCGACATCATACGCTTCCGCAGGAACAGATCAATGAACTGCTGGTCGAGAAGGCAAAAGAATATCATTGCGTTGTTCGTTTAAAAGGGGGAGATGTCTTTGTTTTCGGGCGTGGAGGAGAAGAAGGCCTTTATCTGCGGGAACATGGAATCTCCTATACCGTTGTTCCGGGGGTGACTTCTGCCATTGCAGGACCTGCTTATGCAGGAATTCCGGTCACACACCGTGGTGTTGCCACAAGCTTTCGGGTGATCACCGGACACCAAAAAAACGGAGAGGATCTGTCAGAACCTGATTTTACAACGATGTCAGATTCAAAAGAAACTCTGATTTTTCTCATGGGACTTTCGAGAGTAAGACAGATTGTGGATGGACTGATGCAGGCAGGAAGAAGCCGGCAGACACCGGCAGCTGTGATTTCCCATGCTACGACAGAAGCGCAGGAGATTTGTGAGGGTACGCTGGAGAATCTGGCAGATCGTGTGGAAGAGGCGAAACTGACTTCTCCGGCACTGATCATTGTTGGGGATGTGGTTGCACTTCGCCGCCAGCTGCATTTTTTTGAAGAGAAGCCGCTGTGGGGGAAACATTATCTGGTTGCAAAAATTGGTCCAAAACCTTCACGTCTGGCCGCCATGCTCCGGGCAAAGGGGGCATATACCAGTGAGTGTATGACAGGTGAGATTGTCGGTGTGCCGGCAGTGTATACCGCACAGGAACTGGCGCATGTGGACGTATTATTGTTTACAAGTGCCAATGGTGTGGATTATTTTATGAAAAATGTATTTGCATCGGGGCTGGATGCACGGGCACTTTTCCATACCAGATGTGCAGTGATTGGACAAAAGACGGCAGAAAAACTGCGGGAGTATGGAATTTGTGCAGACTTTATGCCGGAACATTCCAACAGTACGAATCTGGCACAGGAATTAAAGGAATATCTGGATCAGGAATTTCGCGGAGATCCGTTTAAGAGGGCAGTAATCTGGTATCCTACCGCAAAAAATGCAAAGGATAACCTTGTGGATACACTGCTTTCTTTCTGTGATTGCGGACGGCTCAATGTATACGAAAATGTACCTTGTCCGATGGAGGTGCCAGTGGACAAGGATGTATACGATGCGATCTTTTTTACCTGTGCGTCTTCGGCGGAGCGGATGCTTGGCAGTTTAAAGCCACAGGAGAGAGAAACACTGGCATCCGTTACGGATATTTATTCGATTGGGCCGAAATGCAGTGCAGCACTGGGAGAACTTGGCGTTTCTCCGGTGATTGAGGCTGCTGTAAATACCTATGAGGGCCTGGTCAACTGTGTTTTGAGAAAAGAATAAGTATGAAGTATGCAAATATTATTGTAGATATATCGGTAGAAAAACTGGATAAAACTTTTCAATACAGCATCCCGGAAAATCTGCAGGAGGAAATACAGGTTGGTGTACAGGTGGATATTCCATTTGGAAATCGTAAACTGACAGGGTATGTCATTGAACTGACGGAGGATGCCGAATTTGATCCCAGACGGATTCGCCCCATTATTTCGGTACATGAGGGAAGCGTGGCAATGGAATCCCAGCTCATTGCACTGGCCGGATGGATGCGGAAGAATTACGGTTCCACCATGAATCAGGCACTAAAGACCGTACTCCCGATCCGCAGGCAGACGAAAGAAGTACAGAAGCGGGAGATTGTATTACTGATTCCGAAGACAGAGGCGCAGCAGAAACTGGCACTCTTTGAACAGAAACACTATACGGCGAAAGCAAGGCTGCTGCGGGAACTGATACAGGAATCCGTACTGGATTATTCGCTTGTCACCGGAAAACTGAATATATCAGCAGCAGTGATCCGGGGTATGGCACAGCAGCAGATTCTTAAGGTGGAGAGCAGCAGACAGTTTCGCAATCCTGTGTCACATCTGGATCAGAAGGGATATCATCTGACACTGAATGAAAATCAGCAGCGTGTTGTGGACACAGTATGTTCGGATCTGGATGCTGGAATTCATAAAACGTATCTGCTCAGGGGAGTAACCGGAAGCGGAAAAACAGAAGTTTATATGGAACTGATTGCGCATACGGTGGCACAGGGACGGCAGGCAATTGTCCTGATCCCGGAGATTGCACTCACCTATCAGACCGTGATGCGGTTTTATAACCGGTTTGGGGACCGGGTATCCATTATGAATTCCAAACTTTCCCAGGGAGAGCGCTTTGATCAGTTTGAACGTGCCAAGGCGGGGGATATTGATATTATGATCGGACCCAGGTCTGCGTTGTTCACACCATTTCCGCATTTAGGGCTTATTATTATAGATGAGGAACATGAAACGTCTTATAAAAGTGAGACGGCACCGCGGTATCATGCCAGGGATGTTGCAATCGAGAGGGCGCGCATGAATGATGCATCGGTACTTCTTGGTTCTGCCACTCCTTCGGTGGACAGTTATTATCAGGCAATGCAGGGAAAATATCAGCTTCTGACGTTGTCTGAGCGTGTGGAGAAGAAACCGCTGCCGGATTGCGAGGTCGTAGATCTGCGCAGTGAATTGCGGGCAGGAAACCGTTCCATCTTTTCGGAGAGATTGCAGGAACTGATGGAAGACCGGTTAAAAAAACGTCAGCAGATCATGCTGTTTTTAAATCGGAGAGGAATTTCCGGATTTATTTCATGCAGAGCCTGCGGATATGTGATACAATGTCCTCATTGTGATGTTTCGCTGAGCCAGCATGCGGGAGGCCGGATGGTCTGTCATTATTGCGGATATGAGCAGCCATTGCCAAAGATCTGTCCATCCTGCGGCAGTAAATATTTAGGCGGATTCAAGGCGGGCACGCAGAAGATTGAGATGCTGGTGCAGCAGAGATTTCCACAGGCACGTGTGATGCGTATGGATTTTGATACCACACGGACCAAGGATGCTTATGAGAAGATTCTGCATGCATTTGCCAATCAGGAGGCAGATATCCTGATCGGCACACAGATGATTGTCAAAGGGCATGATTTTCCGAATGTGACGCTGGTAGGAGTACTTGCCGCAGATATGTCTCTGCATGTTCCGGATTTTCATGCATCGGAGCGGACGTTTCAGCTGCTGACCCAGGCGGTGGGACGTGCCGGGCGGGGAAAGGAACCGGGACAGGCGGTAATCCAGACGTATGATCCGGATCATTTTGCAATCCAGACCGCAAAGGAACAGGATTATGATGCATTTTATAAGCAGGAGATTGCCTATCGGAGAATGCTTGCCTATCCGCCGGTGTGGCAGCTGCTTCTGATTCATTGTACGGGAACCGATCCGCAGGTGACGACAGCTGCAGCCAGGGATCTGGCAGAATTTCTGCATCGCGTGATATCACAGAAAGGCAAAAATATTATGCTGGTAGGACCGGCAGATGCATCCATTGCAAAAATCAGTGATGTTTACCGAAAGGTCATTTACATGAAGGCACCGGAATATGCGACGCTGGTGGCATGTAAGGATCTGGTGGAACGAAAAATAAAAAATAACAGCGCATTTTCCAATGTGTCTGTACAGTTTGATTTTAACCCAACAAGTGGTTTTTAGGAGGTAATTATGGCACTTAGAACAATTCGAATTCAGGGAGATCCCGTATTGACAAAAGTATGCAGACCGATTCCGGAGGTGACGGATCGCATCCGTACTCTGGCGGAAGATATGCTGGAGACCATGTATGAGGCAAACGGTGTAGGTCTTGCGGCACCGCAGGTTGGAATTTTAAAGCGTATGGTAGTCATTGATATCGGGGACGGACAGGGACCGTTTATTATGATCAACCCGGAAATTATCGAGTCTGACGGAGAGCAGACCGGAGATGAAGGATGCTTAAGTCTTCCAGGAAAAGCAGGTCAGGTTACACGCCCGAACCATGTAAAAGCAAAATTTTATGATCTGGACATGAATGAGTGGGAAGTAGAAGGCGAAGGTCTGATGGCACGCTGCATTTGCCATGAACTGGATCATCTGGATGGACATATGTATACAGAAAAAGTAGAAGGCGGACTTCATGATGTGAATTATGAGGAGCCGGAAGAGGAATAATATGAAAGTAATTTTTATGGGAACACCGGATTTTGCGGTGAATACATTGGAAAAGATCATAGAAGCCGGACACGAGGTTATGCTTGTGGTTACACAGCCGGACAAACCAAAGGGACGCGGGAATACCATGCAGTTTCCACCGGTAAAGGAATGTGCGGTTTTCCATGGACTGGAAGTATTCCAGCCGGTAAAAATCCGGGAAGATGCAAGTGTGGAATATTTGAAAAAGTTTGCGCCGGATATCATCATAGTGGCGGCTTTCGGGCAGATTCTTCCAAAGAGTATTCTCGATCTTCCGAAATACGGATGCATTAATGTACATGCATCCCTGCTTCCGAAATATCGTGGTGCCGCACCGATCCAGTGGGCGGTCATCAATGGAGATGAGATCACGGGAGTTACGACTATGCGCATGGATGTCGGACTGGATACCGGAGATATCATTGCCAAAAAACAGGTGCGCATTGCAGAAGATGAGACAGGTGGAAGTCTGTTTGACAAGCTGGCGGCAGTCGGCGCCGAGTTGTGTGTGGAAACCATGCAGATGCTGGAAAACAAAACGGCGACCTTTACACCGCAGGACAATGAGGCGAGTACCCACACAAAGATGATTTCCAAGGAGCTGGGAGATATTGACTGGAAAAAGCCGGCGGTGGAGATTGAGCGCCTGATCCGTGGATTAAATCCATGGCCGAGTGCCTATACCCATCTGGATAATAAAGCGTTTAAGATCTGGAAAGCCCGGGTGGTGGAGACAGATGGCGCTTATGCACCGGGGTGTATCTGTAAAGTTGGAAAAAATACGATGGTGGTACAGACCGGAGAGGGTGGACTGGAACTTTTGGAAGTACAGCTTGCCGGTAAGAAACGGATGGATGCAGGATCATTTCTGCGTGGCTATCCGGTTGCAGAGGGATCTTTTTTACAGCAGTAAGACGGAGGTAGATTTATGCCATACATTTATTGGGACAGTACCTATATACTGGTTGTTATCGGTGCAGTAATCTGTATGATTGCATCTGCACGGGTAAAGACAACGTTCAACAAATATTCCGCATACCGCAGTATGTCAGGAATGACGGGAGCACAGGCGGCAGAGCGGATTTTGCACGCAGCAGGAATCTATGATGTGCGGGTGCAGCATGTATCGGGAAATCTGACCGATCATTACAATCCTGCCAATAAGACACTCAATCTTTCCGACAGTGTCTGCAATCAGACTTCGGTTGCAGCTGTGGGTGTGGCAGCACATGAATGCGGACATGCGATCCAGCATGCCAGAGGATATGTGCCGCTTCGGCTGCGTACCGCATTTGTGCCGATTGCAAACTTTGGTTCCATGCTTGCATGGCCGGTGATCATTCTTGGTGTGATCATAAACAGCCGTTCATCCATGATGCTTATCAATATCGGAATTCTGCTGTTTTCGTTTGCTGTGTTATTTCAGCTGATTACGCTTCCGGTTGAGTTTGATGCTTCGCGTCGTGCGATGGTTCAGCTGAGGGAACAGGGAATCCTGGGAGATCAGGAACTCCATTACACAAGAAAAGTTCTTACAGCAGCAGCACTCACGTATGTGGCAAGTGCAGCAGCTGCGATTCTGCAGCTGCTTCGAATCGTTTTACTGTTTGGAGGAAGAAGTCGTGACGACTAAGGTCAATGAGAGAGCACTGGTGCTGGAAATGCTTCTGGCGGTCAATGAGGAGGGACAGTACAGTCATCTGGTCCTCCGCGATGTGCTCGATAAATATCAGTATCTGGGAAAACAGGAACGCGCTTTTCTGACGCGCCTGATGGAAGGAACGCTGGAAAGACAGCTGACACTGGACTATGTGATCGATCAGTTTTCCAAAACCAGAGTAAAGAAAATGAAACCGCTCATCCGCAATCTTATGCGCATGAGCGTTTATCAGATTATGTATATGGACAGTGTGCCGGATTCCGCAGTGTGCAATGAGGCGGTAAAGCTGGCAAGAAAGCGTGGGTTTTCCGGTCTGAGCGGATTTGTCAACGGTGTGCTGCGTAGTGTGGCAAGAGGATGGAGAGAAGTTCGCTTCCCGAATCTGAGCGTTACATATTCGATGCCGGAATGGATCGTGGACATATGGACCGAAAATTATGGAGAGGAAAAGACCCGTCAGATTCTGGAGGGACTTACCGCAGAAAACCGGCTGACGATCCGTACCAATCTTTCCGCTGTGACACCGGAAGAACTCGTAAACAAACTTAAATCAGAAGGGGTGACAGTACATGCGGTTCCGGAAATGCCGTATGCTTTTGAAATATCCGGGCTGGATTATCTGGCGGGACTGAAAAGTTTTAAAGAAGGGCTGTTTTATGTACAGGATGTCAGCTCCATGCTGGTTGCGGAAACTGCGGCACCGAAAAAGAATGATTATGTGATTGATGTGTGTGCGGCACCGGGAGGAAAGAGTACCCATATGGCAGAACTGCTTCAGGGAAGTGGTATGGTAGAGGCAAGGGATCTGACAGAATATAAGGTGGATCTGATCCGGGAGAACATAGCCAGACATGGATTGTCAAATATGAAAGCGGTACAGATGGATGCAACGGTGGATGATCCGGATTCCCATCAGAAAGCGGACGTCTTAGTCTGTGATCTGCCGTGTTCCGGACTTGGCGTTATGGGAAAGAAGACGGATATCCGTTATAAGATGACCAAAGAAAAGGCGGCAGAGCTTGCAAAACTGCAAAGACAGATTCTTTCTGTTGTATGGGATTATGTCAGACCGGGCGGGACACTTGTGTACAGTACCTGTACGATCCACCGGTCAGAAAATGAGGATAACACCGCATGGTTTTTAAAAGAACATCCGGAATTTTCTCTGGAATTCCAGAGACAGATTTTCCCGGGAGAAGCCGGAAGTGACGGATTTTTTCTTGCAAAGCTGGTAAGGAGTAAATAAGAGGATGAGTGAAAAGACAGATATTAAGTCCATGGATCTGGAAGAATTAAAAACCTTTTTTTCCGATATGGGGGAGAAAGCGTTTCGTGCAAAGCAGGTATATGAGTGGTTACATGTGCGGCAGGTGGAAAGCTTTGAGGAGATGACGAATCTTTCCAAAACCTTGCGGGAGAGACTGGATGAGACCTGCAGGATCATCACACTCAGAAAAGAACAGGTACAGATTTCAAAACTGGATGGAACCCGCAAATATCTGTTTTTACTGGAAGACGGAAATGTCATTGAGAGTGTGCTGATGAAATATAAGCACGGAAATTCCGTATGTATTTCTTCACAGGTCGGCTGTCGGATGGGATGCCGGTTCTGTGCATCAACACTGGACGGACTGGTGAGAGGACTTGCACCGGCGGAAATGCTGGATCAGATCTATCAGATTGGTAAGGATATCGGAGAGCGGATTTCGAATGTTGTTGTCATGGGCACCGGGGAACCGATGGATAATTTTGATAATCTGGTAAAATTTATCACTTTGCTGACGGATGAGAACGGACTTCACATCAGCCAGAGAAACCTGACTGTTTCCACCTGCGGAATTGTTCCGCGGATGCGGGAACTGGCGGATAAAAAACTTGCGATTACGCTGGCATTATCTTTACATGCTTCCAACCAGAAAAAACGTCTGGAGCTGATGCCGGTGGCGAACAAATATGACATTCATGAAGTAATTGATGCCTGCAGGTATTATTTTGAACAGACCGGCAGACGTGTGACGTTTGAGTACAGTCTGGTAGGTGGTGTCAATGATACAAAAGAAGATGCAAAAGAACTGACGGAACTGATCCACGGGATGAACTGTCATGTAAATCTGATTCCGGTGAATCCGATCAGGGAGCGGGATTATGTGCAGTCAAATGCACATGTCATCGAAGCTTTTAAGGAGAAACTGGAACGGAGTGGTTTAACGGTGACAGTACGCCGTGAGATGGGGCGTGATATTGATGGTGCCTGCGGACAATTAAGGCGCAAGTACAAAGAGAATCAGAGACTTGCATAACGAAAAGTCATGTGCTAAGATAGACAGATGATGGAAGAGTATGTATATTACATGTAATTGAGAAAGGATAAAGCGGATGAAGACGTATTCCATAACGGATACAGGCATTCTTCGTGAAATGAATCAGGATTATTTTTTCGCGTCGGATGAACCCGTTGGGAATCTCCCGAATCTGTACATTGTTGCAGATGGCATGGGGGGACACAAGGCAGGAGATTACGCATCGCGTTACACAACGCAGCGCATCGTTGCATCCGTGTCCCGGAGTTCGGGAGAAGAACCAGTTACAATTTTAAAAGAGGCAATAACAACTGCAAACAGACTTCTGATCACAGAAGCTGCAGAAGATGAAGCGAAAAAAGGTATGGGGACGACACTTGTTGCAGCCACCATTATTGACGGACGGCTTTATGTTGCAAATGTCGGAGACAGCAGACTGTATATCATCGGTACGGATGGCATCCGGCAGATCACAAGGGATCATTCTCTTGTGGCAGAGATGGTCAGGATCGGTGAAGTAGGTGCAAAGGAAGCACGTGAGCACCCGGACAAAAATATTATCACCCGCGCAGTCGGTGCAGGGGAAGAAGTAGAGGCAGATTTTTTTGAAGTGGAATTAAAGAAAGATGACCACATCTTAATCTGTACGGACGGACTCACGAATATGGTGGAAGACGAAGAAATCTGTAGTATTATTCTGCGGGATGCTTCCATTGAGGAACGCGCCGGACTTCTTGTAAAAACTGCAAATGACAACGGTGGAAAAGACAATATTACAGTAATGATTATAGAACCATTTTCTTGATGAGGTGAAAGAATGTTAACAGTTGGGACGTATTTAGCAGATCGCTATGAAATCGTAAGTAAGATTGGTGCAGGCGGGATGTCCGATGTTTATAAAGCAAAGGATCATGTGCTTGGCCGTTTTGTGGCAATAAAAGTATTAAAACCGGAATTTTCGGAAGATCGTGGATTTGTAGCAAAATTTCGCACGGAGGCACAGTCAGCAGCAGGGCTGGAGCATCCAAATATTGTAAATATCTATGATGTAGGAAGCGAAGAGGGGCTTCATTATATCGTCATGGAATATGTTGAGGGAATCACACTTAAGACATACATTGAAAAGAAAGGACAGTTATCCTTTAAGGAAGCCGTCAGTATTGCCATTCAGGTAGCAAGAGGTATTGAAGCTGCCCACAACAAACAGATCATCCATCGGGATATCAAACCGCAGAATATCATGATCTCCACAGAGGGAAAAGTCAAGGTCATGGACTTTGGTATTGCCAGAGCCGCATCTTCCAATACCGTCAGCTCGGATGTGATGGGATCGGTTCATTATTCTTCTCCGGAGCAGGCGAGAAACGGGTTTGTAGACGGAAGAAGCGATATCTATTCTCTGGGTATTGTTATGTATGAAATGGTAACCGGACGTGTACCTTTTGACGGAGATACAACGGTTGCAGTCGCTATTCAGCATCTGCAGGAAGAGATGACACCTCCAAGTGTGTATGCAAAGAATCTGCCGATCAGCATGGAGAAGATTATCTTAAAATGTACACAGAAGAATGCGGACCGCCGTTACCAGACCATTGGAGATCTGCTGGCGGACCTGCGCAGATCGCTGGTACATCCGGATGAGGATTTTGTTGTGATTGCTCCGCTTGTGGACAATGGAAAGACCAAGGTCATCAGTGGGGAAGAATTAAAGCAGATCAAAGAACACGGGGGGGAGCCAAAAGAAGACAGGCACGCTTCTAAGCTGGAATCTTCCTATGATCCGGATGAGGATGAGGACGATGAGGATGAGGACGAAAACGAAGGACTCAGTCCGAAGATGGATAAGGCAATGACCATCATGGGAATTGTGGTGTTTGTTGTAATCCTTGCAGTGATTATTTACCTTGTGGGAAGTTTCTTTGGCTTATTCCGTTTTGGCAGTAATTCATCAAAGAATACAGAAACGCAGACGCAGACACAGACGCAGACACAGACACAGACAGAAAGTGAACAGCCTGTCATGGTACAGAATGTATGCGGAAAGTTACAGGAGGAGGCACAGTCTGAACTGGAAGCACAGGGGCTGTATATGTTTGTTATTCAGGAGCAGAAGTCGGATCAGCCGGAAGGAACCGTTCTGAATCAGGACCCGGTTGGTGGTTCTGAAGTATCTGCCGGAACGACAATCAATGTAATTGTTGCCGGAACAGAAAATGTGGATTTCACAGATTCGGAGAGTCAGAGTGAGCAGAACGATGTTCCGGTTCCAAATGTAGTTGGAAAACTGGAAAAAGATGCTTCTTCTACCCTTTCGGCTGCCGGATTTAAAGTGTCCAAAACATACAAATATGATGATTCCGTAGATGCAGGAAAGGTTGTTTCCCAGAGCCCGAGAGGCGGAAATGCACAGGAGGGAAGTACGGTTACGATTGTGATCAGTCAGGGAAAGAAGTCTAGTACGGTGCCATTTGTTCAGGGTCACTCCAAGAAAGATGCACAGGCGGCTTTGCAGAAGGCTGGCTTAAAAGTTGCAGTGAAAGAAGAATACAGTGATTCTGTCAAAGCAGGTCAGGTAATTTCACAGAGTGTAGCATCCGGCAAGATTGTACCGGCAGATACAACGGTAACGATTACGGTAAGCAAGGGACCGGAAGAGATAAATTACAGCTATAAATTCTCAAAGTCATATGCAGCACCGGAAGGAGCAGTCAGTGCAACTTATACACTGACGGGAAGTGATGGCACGACCTATGCAAGCGGAACCAGTGATGTCGATGGTTCTCTTACGATCGGGGCATCCGATATGGCATGTGAGTCCGGTAAAGTGACGATTACCTGGAGCATTGAAGAAATAGATGATGAAGGTCTTTCCGATACGTCTACAAAGACAGAAACACATTCTGTCAGCTTTTCAAAACAGTAGGTAATATATGAAGGGAAAGATTGTAAAAGGAATTTCCGGTTTCTACTACGTTCACGTGGCAGAAACCGGAATTTATGAATGTAAGGCAAAAGGAATTTTCCGTAATCAGAAGATCAAACCTCTCGTGGGTGATGATGTGGAAATCGTTGTACTGGATGAAGAAAAAAAGATTGGAAATGTAGAAAAAATTCTTCCACGTACCAGGGAACTGATCCGCCCCGCAGTGGCAAATATCGATATGGCACTCGTAATTTTCGCGGCTGCAAAACCGGACCCGAATTTTAATCTGCTGGATCGCTTTTTGTGTATGATGGAATATCAGAAAGTTCCGGTTACGATCTGCTTTAACAAATGCGATCTGGTGACGGAAGAACAAAGAGAAGTATTACGAAAAATTTATGAACTGGCGGGGTATGAGCTGCTCTTTACAAGTGCAAAGACACAGGAAAATGTGGAAAAACTCAAATCTGTGTTGCAGGGAAAGATGACGGCAGTGGCAGGACCGTCCGGAGTAGGAAAATCTTCGCTGATCAATGATCTGCAGGATGCGGTGCAGATGCAGACCGGAGGAATCAGTGACAAGATTGAGCGGGGAAAACATACGACACGCCATTCGCAGATTATACCAATTGCGGAAAACACCTATATTATGGATACTCCGGGGTTTAGTTCTATGGATCTGCCCGGATTTTCCAAAGAGGATCTGTGGACATGTTATCCGGAGTTCGTGCGTTTTGAGCCTGGATGCAGATTTATCGGATGCAGTCACATCGGAGAGCCGGATTGCGGTGTTAAGACGGCACTTGCAGAAGGAAAAATATCGCAGGTGAGGTATGATAATTACGTGCAGCTTTATCAGGAAATGAAGAATATGCGCAAGTATTAGGAGGAATCAATGAACTGTTTATCACCGTCAATTTTATCGGCAGATTTTGCTAATCTGGGAGAACAAATTCGGTTGCTGGATCAGGCAGGTGCGGAATATGTACACATCGATGTTATGGATGGAATGTTTGTTCCGAGTATTTCGTTTGCATTTCCGATCATTCGTTCCATTCGTAAATGTACCGATCGGATTTTTGATGTCCATCTGATGATTGAGGAACCGATTCGCTATATAGATGATTTTGTTGATGCGGGAGCGGATATTATTACGGTCCATGCAGAAGCATGCAGGCATCTTGACCGCACAGTGGAGGCAATCAGGGAAAAGGGAGTTCTGGCCGGTGTGGCATTAAATCCGGCCACTCCGCTGGAAACTGTCCGATATATTCTTCCGAAGGTGGACATGCTTCTTATCATGACCGTTAATCCGGGATTCGGAGGACAGAAACTGATTCCGTATACGTTAGATAAAGTGCGTGAAGCGAGAAATCTTGTGAAGCAGTCCGGATGTAAGACCGATATTGAAGTAGATGGGGGAATTAATCTGGAAAATGTGGAAGAAGCCATGGATGCAGGAGCCAACATAATTGTGGCAGGTTCTGCGGTTTTCAAGGGAGAGATCGAAAAGAATGTGGAAGCATTTCTGGAAAAGTTGCAAAGGCAGGGGTAGAAGATGAAGTATTTAATTGTTTCCGGGGGAGAAGTGAAGGAAGGTTTTTTAACCTGGATTGTAAAAAATGGAGGATTTGATGTCATATTAGCGGCAGATGCGGGAATGGAAGCATTGTATCGGGATCATATTCTGCCGGATATCATAGTGGGGGATTTTGATTCGGTAAATCCGGATACCCTTGAATATTTTCATGACAAAGAGCAGATCGAGGTGTGCATGCTGAATCCGGAAAAGGATGATACCGACACGGAATATGCGATCCGGGAGGCCATTCGCAGAGGTGCAATGGAGATTGTGGTCATTGGTGCAACCGGTACCAGAATTGATCATGTACTGGGCAATATCAGTCTGCTTGGTATTGGTCTGGAGGAACAGATAAAGATCAGCCTGGTCGATGAACATAATCGTATCCGCATGATTAATCAGCCGTTGACGATCCGGAAAGCGGAGCAGTATGGAAAGTATGTTTCTTTGATTCCATTTTCTGAAAAAGTAAGTGGTGTTACCCTGCGTGGATTAAAGTATCCGCTTACGGATTATACGATGGGAGGATTTAATTCTCTCGGAATCAGCAATGAAATTGTTTCAGATGAAGCGTCAATTTCTTTATCTTCCGGACAACTTATTGTAATTGAATCAAAAGATTGAAGATTTTATGAAATGACGGAAAAATGGTACGAAAGAAGTAGTTCGTACCATAAAAAATAGCAAATATTATGGAAAAATGCTTGCATTGGAGTAATAAGTCTGCTATGATTATCTACGACGAAGGTGTCAAAAGAGAATTCTTTTGACGCCTTTTTTGCGTTTAAAAGTATAAAAGAATGGAGGAAGATTAGATGAACGCAGGGGATACGGGATTTATGCTGATATGTTCAGCTCTGGTGTTTTTTATGACACCTGGATTAGCCTTTTTCTATGGAGGACTGGTGCGAAGAAAGAATGTCGTCAGCACCATGATGGCATGCGCAGCGATTATGGGATTGTCGGTTGTCATGTGGGTATTGTTTGGATATTCACTGTCTTTTGGTGGAAATCATGCAGGAATTATTGGAGATTTCCGGTGGTTTGGATTGCATGGAATTAAAATGAATGAAGCAGGTCCATATGCGTCGACGATACCGCATCTGGTTTATATTGCATTTCAGATGATGTTTGCAATGATTACGCCGGCTTTGATCACGGGTTCCCTTGTGGGTCGTGTAAAATTTAAGGCATTGTTTTTATTTATTATGTTCTGGTCCGTCATTGTATACTACCCAATGGCGCACATGGTATGGGGACAGGGAGGATTTCTTGCAGAGATCGGATCGGTTGATTTTGCCGGAGGAAATGTGGTACATATCAGTTCCGGTGTCAGTGCACTGGTATTTTCCATTATCCTTGGCAGGCGAAGAGGATATGAACAGACGGCATACCGGGTACATAACATTCCGTTTGTAGCACTCGGAGCATTTATTTTATGGTTTGGATGGTTTGGATTTAACGCAGGAAGTGCATTGGCAGCAAACGGACTGGCAGCACATGCATTTATGACAACTGCACTTGCCAGTGCAAGCGCCATGATGTCCTGGATGTTTATTGATGTGATCAAGGATGGAAAGCCTACCCTGGTAGGTGCCTCTACCGGTCTGGTTGTTGGATTGGTTGCAATTACACCGGGAGCTGGATTTGTTCCGATCTGGTCGGCAATTATCATCGGAGCACTGGTCAGCCCGATCTGCTGTGGTACCATTTCCCTGTTGAAAGGAAAATTAAAGATTGATGATGCACTCGATGCATTTGGCTGCCATGGCATCGGAGGAGTCTGGGGAGGAATTGCAACCGGATTGTTTGCAAAACATTCTATCAATCCGGTCGCCCGCTGGGATGGACTGTTTTTTGGAAATTACCGTTTATTTGTTGCACAGATTATTGGAATTGTTGTGACAGTTGCCGTGGCGATTGTCGGTACACTGGTCTGCCTTGGCATTGTAAGATTGTTTACGGAGCTTCGTGTAGATGAAAAAGCAGAAAAAGTTGGTCTGGATATTTCGCAGCATGGAGAGAGTGCGTATCCGACATTTAATGGTCTGGATTCATAAGTCCCAGAAACAGACCTCGTATGTTATAATGGATCCGTCAGTTATTTCGAAACAGAGATAAATCTGGAAGTATAAAATAATCATGTATAAGGAGAAAAAAGAAGCTTATGATGATAAAAGTGGAAGCAATCGTCCGGGAAGAAGTTTTTGAGGATGTAAAGGAAGCATTAAACGCGATTGATGTGAATGGTATCACCGTATCACAAGTGATGGGATGCGGTGCACAGAGGGGATATAAAAAGAGAGTGCGTGGTACAGAAGTAGATGTTATGATGCAGCCGAAGATTAAGTTTGAGATTGTGGTATCGTCCGAGGAATGGGAGAAAGCGACCATTGATGCCATTCAGAAGGCTGCATTTACCGGAGAAGTCGGGGATGGAAAGATTTTCAGCTATGAGATCCGTACTGCTACAAAGATCCGTACCAGAGAGAGCGGGGCTGACGCCTTAAATTAGATTTTTAACAGAATTTACAGCATTGAGTTTTGGTAAACAATAAAAAGAGCATCCACATGGGATGCTCTTTTTGCATATCGAATTTACCTGATACAGGGAAATTATAACTGAGGACCAGCAGAAACCAATGCCTTACCAGCTGCATTTCCTTCATACTTGGAGAAGTTCTTGATGAATCTTGCTGCAAGATCCTTAGCCTTTGTCTCCCACTCAGAAGCATCAGCATAAGTATCACGAGGATCAAGAATTCCTGTATCTACACCGTTTAATTCGGTTGGTACTTCGAAATCGAAGTAAGGAATCTTCTTAGTAGGAACGTTGTTGATATCTCCGTTTAAGATTGCATCGATGATTCCACGGGTATCTTTGATAGAGATACGCTTTCCGGATCCGTTCCATCCGGTATTTACGAGGTAAGCCTTAGCGCCGCTCTTCTGCATCTTCTTAACGAGTTCCTCAGCATACTTTGTAGGATGTAACTCAAGGAATGCCTGTCCGAAGCAAGCAGAGAATGTAGGTGTAGGCTCAGTAATTCCACGCTCTGTACCAGCAAGCTTTGCAGTAAATCCGGAAAGGAAGTAGTACTGTGTCTGCTCTGGAGTCAGAATAGATACTGGAGGAAGTACTCCGAAAGCATCTGCTGACAGGAAGATTACGTTCTTTGCTGCTGGAGCAGAAGAGATTGGACGTACGATATTCTTGATATGATCGATTGGGTAAGAAACACGAGTGTTCTCGGTAACGCTCTTGTCTGCGAAATCGATCTTGCCGTTTGCATCTACAGTTACGTTCTCAAGAAGAGCATCTCTTCTGATTGCGTTGTAGATATCTGGCTCAGAATCCTTATCCAGGTTGATAACCTTAGCATAGCATCCACCTTCGAAGTTGAAAACGCCGTTGTCATCCCAGCCGTGCTCATCATCACCGATCAGGAGACGCTTAGGATCTGTAGAAAGTGTAGTCTTTCCTGTTCCAGACAGACCGAAGAAGATTGCTGTATTCTTGCCATCTAAATCTGTGTTTGCGGAGCAGTGCATAGAAGCCATACCCTTGAGTGGAAGGAAGTAGTTCATCATAGAGAACATACCTTTCTTCATTTCTCCGCCGTACCATGTATTGATGATAACCTGCTCTTTGCTTGTGATGTTGAAAGCTACACATGTCTCAGAGTTTAATCCTAACTCTTTGTAGTTTGCAACTTTAGCCTTAGAAGCATTGTATACTACGAAATCAGGCTCGAAATTCTCAAGTTCTTCAGCGGAAGGCTTGATGAACATGTTTGTTACGAAATGTGCCTGCCAAGCTACCTCTACGATGAAACGGATAGCCATACGGGTGTCTTTGTTTGCACCACAGAATGCATCTACAACGAAAAGTCTCTTGTTGCAGAGCTCTTTCTTTGCAATATCCTTAACAACTGCCCATGTGTCTTCTGTCATTGGGTGGTTGTCGTTCTTGTACTCATCAGATGTCCACCATACAGTGTCCTTTGAGTTCTTGTCCATAACGATATATTTGTCTTTTGGAGAACGTCCGGTGTAGATACCAGTCATTACGTTAACTGCACCAAGCTCTGTCTCCTGACCAACTTCATATCCTTCAAGGCCAGCTTTTGTCTCTTCTTCGAATAATTTCTCATAAGAAGGGTTGTGAACGATTTCTGTGGTACCGGTGATACCATACTTGCTTAAATTGATTTCTGCCATCTTGATTTAAACCTCTTTCTTTATAGTATAGTAAGAAAAAATTCCTTTTTCCCTAATTTAGTATTATACATAATTACCCAATAAAATCAATAAAATTTGTATGAAATTTTCCCGTTTTTGAAATTTTGGGGGAATTTGGTCACATGTTTTTTTCCTGTACTTTTTTCACGGTTTCAATGAAGTGTGTTACATCGGCATCCGGTTCTTTGGCATAGAGAATTCCGTAAGGGATCGGGTGATCCCAGTCAACAGGGAGTGTTACAAGAGCCGGATGGACATCTTTCCAGCATTCAATTGTGACCATGAGGTTCTGGGACTGTTCACACTGGTTAAATACCTCAATATCGTAAAACTGCGGAGCATCTGCAATGTGAATCTGTGGATGCTTCAAAATCTCGGCGCGGATCGCATCGACGGTATCGGAATCGCCCTGTTTTACCATCATAAGTGTTTCTCCATAGAGATCTTCGATGCGCAGGCGTTTTTTTGACGCCAGCCGGTGTTCACGCGACATAGACATGCAGTGCTGATAAGTGCCGAGAGGCAGAAAGTTACAGCGGTCCAGCCAGAGCGCAGAGTCACAGACTCCGATGAGAAAATCAAATTTTTTGCCCAGGGAGGAAATTTCGGTAAGAATGCCCTGATGGTCGTCCTCAAAAGGAACAATGTGCAGCCGGTAACCCGGAAACGAAGCATTTACTTTGTACCACAGATCCATAAAAGGTTTGCACGGATTGAGAAGCGAACTTCCGATACAAAACGTTTTTTCAGAAAGGCTGGCAGCGGCACGGGCTTCCGCGATGGCATTCCGGGAATAAGAAAAAAGGTATTTGGCATGGCGGTAGATCACCTGACCGGCGGGGGTCAGATGCAGTCCCTGGTTAGTGCGGTGAAACAGTTTCATGTCCAGCTGTTTTTCCAATGCGTTTACCTGTTTCATGACAGAAGGTGCGGACAGATAAAGTTTTTCCGCTGCTTTGTTAAAACTTCCGCAGTCAGCGGCACAGACAAAAACAGTGAGTAAATGATTGAACATATGGAAAATACCTCCTCATATGTATTGCTTATAAGTTAATACGATATTATAATATCGATTCTTCTACGTCAAGAAAAGCGCGGTTAAAATACAACTAAGAAAAGAATAAGGGAGATTTAAAAGTATGAAGTACGAAGAAAGAGCTGCATTTGAACAGGCAGATGCCTTTGGAATCGGAGCACCGAATGATGCATATGCGCAGTATTTTGTCGGAGATTCCTTTTTGCATCCGCTGACAGATCCAAAGGAATGTCCGGTTTATATGGCGAATGTCACATTTGAACCGGGATGCCGGAATAACTGGCATATTCATCACGCAGATAAAGGTGGTGGACAGATCCTTGTCTGTACCGCCGGCGAGGGTGTATATCAGGAGTGGGGCAAAGAACCGCAGATTCTGCATCCGGGGGATGTGGTATATATTAAACCGGGTGTAAAACATTATCACGGAGCGGCAGCAGATTCCTGGTTCAGTCATATTGCGGTGGAATGTCCGGGAGAAAACTGCAGCAATGAGTGGTGTGAGCCGGTAACGGATGAACAGTATAACCGTGTTGTAGAATAAAATAGAGAGGTTTTAAATTATGGCAGTAAAACAGACAGCAGGAAGAACACAGTTGGGAGAGTTTGCACCAAAGTTTGCAGAATTGAATGATGATGTGCTTTTTGGAGAAGTGTGGAGCAGAGAAGAACAGCTTTCCCTGCGTGACCGTTCGCTGGTGACGGTTGTGGCACTGATGGCACAGGGACTTACTGATGAATCATTCAAATATCATCTGCAGAGTGCAAAGGCAAATGGTATTACAAAAGAGGAAATAGCAGAGATCGTTACACATGCTGCTTTTTACTGCGGATGGCCGAAAGCATGGGCCGTGTTCCGCATGGCAAAAGAAGTATGGAATGAGGGAAAATAGGGAAGTATAAATAAATATAAAATATACATTGAAAGGAAGAAAAACATGTTAGAAAATACATATACACTGGAAAACGGAATTAAAATCCCCAAATTAGGACTCGGTACCTGGTTTATCGATGATAGCAAAGTGGCAGAAGCGGTAAGAGAAGCCGTAAAAATTGGTTATCGCATGATTGATACGGCGCAGGCGTACGGCAATGAAGTGATATGTTGTGAAGTGTAGATGTCAGATTTCCCAAACAGTGTTGTTTAGCGGAAACCTCCATCTGCTAGTCAAATGCAAGCATTTGACTCTCGCGACATTCGCCAAATTGACACGCCAGCGTGTCAGCTTGGCTCATTGTTCGCGGATATAACACAACATAGGCGGCTGGCTCATTTGTGGTGAATGATAGATTGCAGATGTTGTATTAAGAAGGTGATACTCTTTTAATTGAAACTGTAAACATTTAGCACAAAGGAAAGAGCAGCGTATGGAGTTAACATATCATTGGGAAGGCGATGTATTGATTCCAGATTTGGAATTGGAAGATGGAAGCAATTATCAGATTGGCAAATATGGCAGAATGCGACAGAGGTATTTGTTTGAAAATCATCATGCCATGTATACACATCTGGTCCTTACGGAAAAATTGTGGAAACATCTGGAAGAAGTAGATATGGAATGCAATGACATGATGGATATGCTTACGGTAAGAATGGCTGAGCGTGAAGGTGTGACGGAGCATTTGAAGTCAGTAGATCAGCTCGGATGGGTGCGGAAGATGAATAACATCCGGAGCAGAGCAGAGGAAGTAGTGTTGCATGATCTGATTTATAGATAAGAATAAAGCAGGAATCGTCATGGTTCCTGCTTTGTCTTACCATATATACGAGAATGGAGCTATTGGTTGTTATTATCATTCTCATTGACTGCTTCATCTAGCAGTAATCGAGATTCCAGCTCATCCGTTGAAGGCAGTAATGTTGCAAGATTTTCTGGTAAGAAATTCGATAATTCGTATGCTGAAATTGCTATTGGTTCGTTGGAACTGTTAACAGCATATTTGGCTAATACATTATTTTTTTCTTTGCAGATGATCAAGCCAATAGTTTTTCCATCGGAATCCATTTTGACAATATCGTCAACAATGTTTATATAAGTACCTATCTGACCAATATCACGAGATTTGAATTCTTTTATTTTGACCTCTACTACGACATAACAATGTAGGTTTAGATGGTAGAATAACAAATCAATATATTCCTCTGTGCCTTCTATAGGTAAAGGGTATTCTCGACCGACAAAGGCGAACCCTTTTCCCATTTCAATTAAAAGATTCATAACCTTTTCGGTCAGGGCATCTTTTAATTCTTTTTCGTTATAGTCACGATTTAAAGCAATAAAATCAAAATTGTAAGGATCTTTTGTTATTTCCTGAGCTAAATCACCGGTGTAAGCCGGTAGTGTTGTTTGAAAATTACTTATTGCCTTGCCTTGGCGTTCATATAGATTAGTGTCAAGAAAGTTTAGAAGAACAGCTCTTGACCAGTTATTCTTTATTACTTCATCAACGAAGAACATTGCTTTTTCGGGTTCATCTTTGCATTTATCAACAATTAATTTTATATGTCCCCATGGAATGGCATATATTTCTGCCCCAACTTGAGGCAGATTTGTAGCCTCCGGTAATTCTGCCCCAAGTTGGGGCAGAATTTCACCAAATAAATTGTAGTATCTTTTCATGTATCTCAAATTAGTGGTTGAAAATCCTTTTGCACCTGGGAACATCTTTTTTAAATCTTCACTTAAAGTTTCAAAAAAAGCACCGCCCCATTTGCTTTCAGCCTGCATGTTAACGATATCCTTGCCGATTGACCAGTAGAACCTAAGCAACTCGTCATTAACCTTGATAGATGCTTTTATTTGTGTATTTTTAAATCTTTTTTTAACATGTTTCAGCCATTCGACATAATCTTTATCAATTCTAATCATATTGTCCATAGTATTTCCTCCAGATATGTCATTTATTCATTATTCATCTGTTTTATTTTTCTTAGCCCTTGTTTTATAGACATTATACTGATTCTTGCATTTCGGAGAGCAGAACTCATTTCCCTTACGGCTTGCGATAAATGCCCTGCCACAGTGCTTACACAGTTTCATATCGCAGTCAGAATCCGTAAGCATAAAAGAGAAGCACATCTGGATCATGACGAGCAGGGAATGGAAGTTCCATACGATAACCGGGGTATTTTCCGCTAATGCGATATGGTAAGTCGGGGATATGCCGCCAAATGCAGACATACCCTGACGATACAGGTTTTTTGTCTGTTCGTCCAGACGGTCATAGTCCAAATAATATAAGAAGCTTGTAGTAAAGGTAAACGCCCAGTCGGAAAATTCTTTCACCAGCCAGTCATAGCGTTCTGCATATTCCTTCTGAAAACTCATCGTAACAGCCTGTGGATTCTTTCCCGTTGCAAGTGCGATTGCAATGCCATCCTTGTCGGATACCGACCAACTTGATTCTACCCCTTTTTTGTGAAAATCCATCTTATCAAATGGATAAAAATAATCGAGATAACTTTCTGTTGATAGAGATTCTTCTTTAATAAAATGGTTTTTTGGAAGATATACAGATTCATAGGTGATAAATTCCGCAGTTGTCGGAAGTGCAGTCATAAAGCCTAAAAATCCGTAGGAATTGATGAAACGAAGAACCATACTTTTCAGTTCATCTTCTGGTGCTTTATGCATGACCTGCAAACCGATATTGACAGCATCCAGTACAAGTGATTCTGCATCTTTCATAGGATTATACATTTCTGGTTTGGCATCCGCAGATACTACAATATATAAAGTCCCATCCTCGGCGGTACGGTATTCATAACTGCTGTACCGTATCCATGGGGAACTGGTATGTTCAAATAGATTTTTCATGAAAAGCCTCCAATCTGATTTCACTGGAATCAGAGCAATCGTCTGAAATTCAATTCGTATAACTTCTATATAAAGAAACTGTAATCTATTAACAATTCTATTCGATTACACATTATAGGTCAAGGGTTATCATTCTGAAATTTCAACGCAATTTTCTTTTGACAAAACATTAAAAGTATCATATTACCCTGTTATTTATTTCAGGCAGCATAGTCACTGTTTTTCAGAATTCTTTTCGTCTTTAGTTCTTACCCCGTTTTCAAGAAAATATTTTTCGTCCAATGTAAGTGTCCAAGGCAGATGAAGCAGCCTTGTTTCAAGAGCAGTCTTATATTTCTTTCTTATCTGCTTTATGGCAGTTTCCCTCACACCACGCACATTGCGGTCAGTCTTTCCGTTCAACTCAGCGTATTGGAGTGTGGAATATGAACGGACAACCACATAGTAAAAAAGCTGTTTCTGGTGTTCCTTCATATTCTTTAATATCAGGCATAAATCCTGACTGCGTACAAGCTCATGGATGTAATCCGGCTCATCAAAGATATAATCAATAAAATCGCCGGCAAGTATCTGCTGCCACAGCACCATATCATAGTTGGCATTACCGGGCAGGATATAATCAGAGGCGTGCCATTCAAGCGGTACTTCAGAGCGTCCGATTTCATGGTACCGCTCTCTGCGTTCCCTGTTGTCATCAAGTTTATCCCACCACGATATAACATTTGTGAATTCTTCCTCGGTTCGTGCACTTTCTTCAAGACGGCTGATTGCCAATGCACGGGCTTCCCTGTGCAGCATAGTTTTCTCACTGGAAGAATCGTTGTATTCCGGTATTAAGTTTTGTTTGCGGAAAGCTTTTAGTTCCTCATATTTTGGCAATTTAATCAGTCCTTAAAAATTTTTTCAAAAATAATTTCAAAACACTTCCGATTTTGTAGCCGTATTTCTCCTATTAGTGAAGAGAGTAATTCTTTTTATCACTAAAGCAATTACAGAAAGGAGCAAAAAGGCTATGAAGTATGGATAAACAAAAGCTTCGGTTACACGAAGCGGAAGCATGAAACAATTATAAATTTTATCAGAGAGAAAGGCAAGGATTGATTATGGAGGCAGAAAAACTAAATAATGGCAATAGAAAGTCCGGCTCATGTGAAGCTGGATTTTTTTATCGCAGGATTGGTGGGATAGTTTACAAAATCAGGGTATTAACGAGTGAAAACAGTACAGATACCTTTTCGGACAAGATTCGTTGAAAAATAAGGAATGGTACGTGGATGGCAAGGCTCCCTTGAACCTTGGCTATGATGCCATACGTTTGCGAGTAGACCTAGTAATACCAAGGGTTTCAGCGTTTGGAGACATAGCGTTGACACAAGTTTGACACAACATTTGACCAACGATTCAGAAGATGGATCGTTGGTCTTTTTTTATTTGTATAGGTAGTGAAGAATCCGGCACTTTGCCTATTGAACCCCAGACCCCGAGCGTTATAATCTCCCTGCTAATTAAGATATGGAGGTTAGGACGCTATGAGATATGAGGAATACTTGGAAAAGTTGAAAAATGCAGTGGAAAAGAAATTAGGTTGCCCGATAGAGATAAAAGAGATTAAAAAGAATAATGGATATACTTATCGGGGTCTGGTGGTACATGATGGGGCTTCAATAAAACCAGTGATTGCGGTACAGGGAAGGCGTGGATGACATGTTGATATTGACAAATATCTTTAGAATAAATGGTGCAGGTGTGATCTGTTATGATGGACTTCTCAAAATTATTGCAGACATGGCAGGTGGAAATCATATCATTATACCGTGTAGTATACATGAAACAATTGTCATGTCAGAAAAGACATGGCTGGATGAACAGGTGCTACAGGAAATGGTTTATAGTGTCAATCGGGAAGAAGTTCCAGCAGATGAAATTCTGTCGGATCATCCGTTTCGGTATGAGAGAGAAATGAACAGGCTTTGTATGATTTGAAACTGCATGGAAGGGTGTACAGACTGCACCCTTCCTTATTTTTCGTACATGATCTTGTAAGCGCATACACAAAAACGGACAGTATGAAATTGGTTGTGCACATGCAACAGTATCACTAAAATAAAGAGTATATCTCTGTTTATTAACACCACAGTAATTCTAAAGAATCAGCGTTATGATTGGTTCAGTAAAGAACAGGAGGACGGAGTGATGTTAAAGAATATGCAGGAAGAGAATGAAGGAACTGATGAAGGCGCAGTGGGAGGCAGCACGAAAAAAGGCACAGATGCAGGAAAGTGTTGCAAATGTGTATGATACGAATATCCGTACATTCAGTAAGAGTATAACAGGAGGGAAAACATGGCAGTAAAAGTTGGAAACAGTTGGGTGTCGGAAGCAGCACTGAGTTATGCAAAAGTGAAAGCGGACAGTGGAGAATCCGCGACATTAAATGGACTCTTGGATCGCTACCCGGGCGTGAACTTCTCGACAAACACGCAGGCTTTTTCGCAGAAAGGTACGAATAACATTCAGATCACACCGATTATTTTGGCATAGATGCAGAATAATCCGGACAAGCGGATCGAGTATGAGGCTTTGATCTATGATTGCGCAAAATTGATCTCAAGCGGCGCCATGGACTGGGCGCCTGCCGGTTCCCATGTGAAAGCGGCAGGAACGATCATCAATGCGGATGGCAGTGTGAGCGGCTGGGCGATCACGGAAGACGATAACGGGGATGAGTCGCGCGAAAAAACGAAGCTGGACAAGGACAAGAGAGATACGTGGGAGAAAAAGATCTTAGAGATGCATAAGCAAAAACGCATCAAAGAGAAGAAAGAAGCCCAGAAGCGTCTCGAAAAGAAAAGTATTGACTTGGACCCTACTTTAAGTTGTAATATAAACGTAACAGCTTAAAGCAGGGAGGCAATATGAAACAGACCGTAATTTTAAAGAATAAGTTATTTTTGTATCTGACGGAGTTTTTTTCGGGAATGTCCGTTATGGCGGTAGAGTTGGGAGCGAGCCGTCTGTTGGCACCGTATTTCAGTTCGTCGCAGATCGTCTGGACGATCATTATCGGAACCATCATGATCGCGATGGCACTCGGCAATATTTACGGAGGAAGAAGTGCGGACAAGTCGCCGAATCCGGACCGCCTGTACACGAGAATCCTGATCGCTGCGATCTGGATCGCTCTGATTCCGGTGGTGGGCAAATATATCGTGCTCGGAATCTCGGCACTTTTGATTTTTACGGTGAGCAATCATTTTTTGATCATTGCAGCGTTTGCAGCATGTATGGTCATCTTTGTATTTCCTCTTTTCTTACTGGGAACCGTGACACCGTCGCTTGTAAAATATGCGGTGGACAGTCTGGATGATAACGGTAAGACAGTCGGTACACTCGGGGCATTCAACACGATCGGAAGTATCATCGGTACGTTTGTGCCAACCTTCGTGACGATTCCGGCGGTCGGAACGTCTATCACGTTTCTGATCTTCTCGGGAATTCTACTGGTTCTGGCAATCGTGTATTTTGTCAATGTCCGCGCAGGCAAAAAGAAAGTGATCGTATCGGTGGTAATCTTTGCACTGTGCTGCGGTCTTGGTTACTCGGATTCGTTTGCATTCTGGGAGAAGAATCTCACCTATGAGGGTGAATCGGTCTACAATTATCTGCAGGTATCGGAAGATGACACGTCGGTAAGACTGTCGACCAACGTGCTTTTTGGTGTGCAGTCGGTCTATATGAAGCAGGACAGGCTGACAGGCATGTATTATGATTACGCGATGGCGGCACCGCTCATGCTGGCGGATAAGAAGCCATCGGATATGGATGTGCTGATCCTTGGAATGGGAACGGGAACGTATGCGACACAGTGCCGGAAGTATCTCGGGGATATGAACGTGGAAGGTGTGGAGATCGATGAGAAGATCACGCAGCTTTCGCGCAAGTATTTCTCACTCTCCGAGGATGTGCCGGTCACGACCTATGACGGCAGAGCTTATCTGAATGCGATGGATAAGAAATACGATGTGATCATGGTGGATGCCTATCAGGATATCACGATTCCTTTCCAGATGTCATCCGTTGAATTTTTTACACTGGTTAAGGATCATCTGAACGAGGACGGCGTGATGGTCGTAAATATGAACATGCGCGGCAGCGGAGATGGCAACATCAATCAGTATCTCTCCGATACGATCGGTCAGGTGTTTGACGCGGAGTATACGGTTGATGTGGCGAATACGACGAACCGCGAGCTTTTTGCATCGAACAATCCGTCGATCATGGAGAATCTGCAGGCAAATACAAAGCAGATCACAAATGCTGATTTAAGAAACATGATGGAGACGGTATACGCGGATAGCACTCCATATGGAAAAGGCGATTATATTTTGACGGATGATAAAGCTCCGGTGGAACTTCTCGGCATGCAGGTGATCGATCAGCTGATCGAGGAGGAAGTTGCCTATTATAAGGGAATCTACGAGCGTGACGGAATCCAGGGAGTGTTAAATTCATTGTAGGAGGAAACGGACATGATGTTATAACCCGCAGTTGGATACGTTTTTGTGCGTTGTTGAGGCGGGAAGTTTCAGCAAGGCAGCGGAACAGTTGTATATATCGGCTCCGGCGGTCATCAAACAGATCAATTCGCTTGAGGCAAGTCTTGGTATGAAGCTTTTTGACAGGACGCACAGAGGGCTTGTGGTAACGGAAGCCGGACAGTCGATCTACAATGACGCAAAATATATTATCGGGTATTGCAAGGAGTCGGTGCAGCGGGCGAAAGAGGCAATGCAGGTATCGGACGATGTGATCCGCGTCGGAATCTCGCCGATGACGCCGCCACAGGTATTTGTGGATCTGTGGCCACAGATCCAGAATCTATATCCGGATATGAAGTTTAAGCTGATCACATTTGAAAATACCTTGGAGAATGCAAGAGAGATATTGGCAAATCTGGGGCAGAATATCGATGTTGTAGCCGGGATATTTGATGAAACAATGTTAAAACTCAGAGGATGCGACGGCACTGAGATCTCAAGAGAACCGTTTTGTGTAGCGGTATCGATTCATCATAGGCTGGCGGAAAAGAAAAAGATTACATTGGATGATCTGGCGGGAGAAAATTTCATGCTCATGCAAAGAGGCTGGAGTTATTACGGAGATCGGTTAAGAGATGATATGATCAGGAATCATCCGGAAATCAACATCGTAGATTTTGATCTGTATAATGTGGAAGCGTTTAACTGGTGTGAGAATGAGAATGAGGTTCTTCTTGCGTTCAAAAGCTGGGAAAGTGTTCATCCGTTGATCAAAATTATTCCGGTGGAATGGGATTACACCATGCCGTTTGGAATACTTCACTCGAAAACCCCGTCGGATAAGGTCAAGCGATTGATAAAGGCTATCCGGCAGATCAAATAAGGATGTGTGTATAAGCGCAAACCTAAAGGTTTATACTGCATAACAAAACGAGACTTCTTATCAGGTCTCGTTTTCTTTATAATAAGGACAGATAAAATGAAATGGGCTGATGTTTCAAGAAGGAGGAATTGCAAATGGAATACGTTACATTGAACAATGGAGTTAAGATGCCGATCCTCGGATACGGCGTATATCAGGTTACAAAGGAAGAATGTGAAAGATGCGTACTCGATGCGCTTAAAGTTGGATACCGTGCAATTGATACGGCGCAGAGTTATTTTAATGAGCGTGGTGTCGGGGAAGGGGTCCGCACCTGTGGAATCCCGAGAGAAGACTTATTTGTTGTGTCAAAAGTTGCAGCAGAGCACAAGACATATGAGCAGGCAATGGCGGGAATCGATGAAACCTTAAAGAAGATGGGACTGTATTATCAGGATTTTTGCCGTGTTTTTTGCATTTTAAACTTTCAGTTAAAAATACATATTTGAATATAAAATACACACAATTTGAATACAGATAAATAATAAAAAGAAAAAAATAAAAATATTTCGCAAAATAGTTGACAATATAAAACGCATATGGTAATATACAGTCAACAAAACAAACAAGACCTAATTACACAAGACTTCCAATCGAACCAAGCGGTTGGGAAGCCAATTGGAAATAAAGAGAAGCTTGGAGTAAGCAGGAATTGAATGAGAAGAGGAGGTACAGTCCAATGGGACGATAAGTAAAATCCAAAACTTCATGGTAAGTGTGGTAGTGTCTGATAGTTTTCAGCAGGAAAAGCCTTTTCAAATGGATGAGAATAATTCTTAAAGTTATTAGTAGAGGATAACAGAGACGATGGAAGGCAATGGATATGTACAGACATTTTACAGATGAAGATACTGCGGAAAGATACCACGGAAGGTAATTTGAGGGTAGGATGTGCGGAAGAAGTTCATTCTATAAAAAGCGAGAGAGCATACTTCAGATTATTATTCAATATAGAGCATACATATCACTAATTTTCTAAACAGGTGGAAACATTTGTGAGCTGGAAGAATTAAATTACAAAAGAAAGGAATAAAAAATTGAATAACGAAACCGAGTAGAACGGTCACTGTATTTTTAAAGTTGAAAGTATGGTGACCGTTTCTTTTTAATTTTAAAGTAAAATAAATTGCACATTCTACGAATTAAGAGTAAAATTTTATAAATAGTGAAAAACGGGATGAAACAGGGAGAAAAAATGTTAAAAAAATTAACGCAACAGGCTACAGATCTGATATTACATTCCATCGCCTCCGGCGAAGTCATGGGTGCTAATTTTCTCATAACAAAAGGAAATGAAGAACTGGTCTATGCACAGGCTGGAATGGCGGACCGGGAAGCGGAAAAACCAATCGAACGGAATACGATTTTCCGGTTATATTCCATGACAAAACCGATTACAGCAGTGGCGGCAATGATTCTGATGGAAAGAGGAATGCTTGATCTGTACGAGCCGGTAGCGGATATCCTTCCGGCATTTGCACACCAGAAAGTGGAGCGAGACGGAAAATTGTATACACCGGAGAGACCAATACTGATGCATGATCTTTTGGCGATGACTTCCGGGCTGGTATATCCGGAGGAACAGACCATGGGTGGACGTGCAGTCACAAAAGTGTTTGAGGAAGCGTGTGCGCGTCTGGAAAGTGATCACCCGGTGAGCACACAGGAAATGGCAGAAAAAATTGCGGCATGTCCACTGGTATTTGCACCTGGGACAAGCTGGCAGTATGGAACATCTGCAGATATAATGGGCGCAGCCATTGAGAAGATAGTGGGAGAACCACTGTCCGCGTTTATGAGAAAGGAAATCTTCGAACCATTGGAGATGGAAGATACCGGATTTTTTGTGCCGGAAGAAAAGAGAAAACGTCTGGCTGCAACTTACGCATCGGTTTTGCAAAAGGAAAAGAGAACGATGGAGCGGTATGAAGGAAATCATCTGGCTATTTTAAACGATATGAGCGGAGAGCCGGCATTTGTTTCGGGAGGAGCCGGACTGGTATCGACATTGGATGATTATCTGCATTTTGCGCGGATGCTGCTGCAGGGTGGAATCTGGAACGGGCAGCGTATTCTGCAGAAAAAAACGGTGGAATATCTGACGCATGGAAGTTTGTCGGCAAACCAGCAGCAGGCAATGCAGCAGTGGATCGGACTGGAAGGGTATACCTATGCAAATTTTATGCGGAGATGTGTGGCACCTGAATTGCAGCAGGGAATCTGTGTAAAGGGAGAATATGGCTGGGATGGCTGGCTGGGCGCATATTTTGCAAATCTGCCGGAACAGGATATCACGATCCTTATGGGAGCACAGAAAAAAGATGCAGGCACGTTTTCCCTGACACGCCGGTTGCGAAACCTGTGTCTTTCAAACATTCTGTAAATTACAGGAGGGTAATACATTTGGAACAGAAAAACACGCTTCCGGGACTGACGCGGGAGGCCGAAGAACAAAAACTGCAGGAGATTATCGGGATTGCACAGCAAAATCTTGAACGCGCCAGAGCAGATATCCGGAAAGTGAACGAGGATCTGGAAGACCTGCTGGACGTGTATGAGGCACAGGATAAGGAAGGCCTGGCGTTGTGGAATAATGCAACCGCGCGTCTGAAGGAAAATGAGTATGATCTGGTGCGTTATGAGAAAGCGCGCAGGAAACCGTATTTTGGACGAATTGATTTCAAAGATCCGAATGTAAAAGGGGACGAGTCTTACTATATCGGAAGAGTGGGAATTGCAAAAAATAACTCGGAACCGGTCGTATTGGACTGGAGAGCACCGATTGCATCGGTATATTATGAGAGTGGTCTGGGGCCATGTCAGTATACCGTCAGTTCGGAGGGAACCTTTACGATTGACCTGAAACGGAAACGCACGTATGAGATTGAAAATGATCATCTGAAAGATTTTTTTGATTCCGATGTGGTGGCAAATGATGAACTTCTGACAAAGTATCTGGCGAAAAACAAGAAGGCGGTGCTCGGTGAGATCATTGCAACGATTCAGAAAGAACAGAATCTGATTATCCGGCGTTCGCCAAAGACCAATATCATTGTACAGGGTGTAGCCGGTTCGGGAAAGACAACCGTCGCCATGCACCGTATTTCCTATATTTTATACAATTACAGCGATGATTTCCGGCCGGAAGATTTCTATATTATAGGGAGCAACCGGATACTCTTGAATTACATTACGGGGGTATTGCCGGAACTGGATGTGTATGGCATCCGACAGATGACGATGGAACAGCTGTTCATCCGCCTGTTGTATGAGGATTGGGATGAACGGAAATATCGTTTTCACCTCCTGGAAAAAGATGATGAAAAGAATGCGCAGAAAGGAAACCGTGAGTGGTTTCATGATCTGGAATTATATTGTGCAGCTTATGAACAGAGGGAAATTTCACACGAGGAAGTTTATCTGGAAAACACAAAGACACTTCTGGTCGGGCATGTGCTGATCAATACTTATCTGCGGGAACATCCCGATCTTTCCATGCAGAGCAAAATTCTTATGCTCAACGAGGTTTTATATTCCAAATACGAAAACGAAGTTCTGGGAAAACAAATATCCTATCCGGCAAAAGTAAAAAAGGCACTGGATAAGAAATATGCTTCTTTTTTTGGAGATGGAAAATGGAAGACATCTATTTACGATTTTTACCGGGAATTCTTACAGGTGCAGGCAGTTGCCGGGAAAGAAGTAGATATACCAGAAACTTCTTTTGATGTATACGATCTTGCAGCGCTTGCCTATATTTACAAGCGGATCAAGGAAACTGATCCGGTGCGGGAGGCCAGTCATGTGGTCATCGATGAGGCACAGGATTTTGGAATGATGGCATATTGCTGTCTGCACTATTGTCTGCGGGGATGCACATACACGATCATGGGGGATACCTCCCAGAACATACATTTTCGGTATGGGCTAAATGACTGGGAGGAATTGCGGAAACTGGTGCTGACCGGCACGTATGATGCGTTTGGGCTGTTGCGGAAAAGTTACCGGAATACGGTGGAAATTTCCAAATTTGCAAATGATATTTTGCGGCATGGAGATTTTGCTGTGTATCCGGTGGAACCGATTATCCGGCATGGAGCAGCCGTGCGGGTGGAGAAACAGCCGGATGCAACAGCGCTTTTAGAAGAGACGGTACATACGATCCGGAAGTGGCAGCAAGATGGATATGAAACGATTGCGGTGATCTGTCGTGAGGAAAAAGAGGCAGCAGAGCTGGCGGAACAGTTGAAATCTTATATGGAGATTGTGGACTGTAACCCGGGGACTACGGAATTTGGAGACGGTGTTATGGTGCTTTCGGTTGTCTACACGAAAGGACTGGAGTTTGATGCGGTTCTTTTGTATGATCCGACGCAGAAAAAATATCCGGCAGATAACGGACATGTGAAACTTTTGTATGTTGCGGCAACCCGCGCGCTGCATGAGCTTGTGGTGTTGTATCACGGGAATCTGAGCAGAATTCTGACAGATCCGGTTTCAAAAGAGAAAAAGCAGAAAGTGTTTGCAGCAGAAACACTGACCAAGGCAAAGGAATATGAAAAGAAAACCTTTACGCAAAAAGAAATAGAGCAGCAGCGACGGACGGAGGCAGATAAGGAACGCAATGCGCGAAGTTATATCGGTCCGGAACGGATCGAGGTGTCTGCACCGAAGGAAGAGGAACCTGACATCCATCCGGTTTCAGAGAAGTCAGTACCCAAGAAAGAGAAACCTGACATCCATCCGGTTTCAGAGAAGTCAGTACCCGAGAAAGAGAAATCTGTCATCCATCCGGTTTCAAAGGTGTCGAAGGCCCCGGAGATTGCGCAGATCAATCCGTCTCCTTATGCATTTGGGGATCTGCCGGATAACCGGTTGCTACCGGTACGTGGACATTCCCGCATGAATTATACGGTGAAATGGGCCAAAAAAACGAAAAAGCATATAGACATTGCAAGTATGGCAGGAATTCTTCGGCTGACACCGATGACACCCGAGGTGATAAGGGTAAGTTTCGTCAAAGGTGTGACGACAGAAATCAAGGATACCTACTGGAAACCGGAGGCAACGGATGTTTTTTCGTGGAGTGTCAGAGAGTCAAAGACGGCATTAAAAGTTTCCACGGAAAAAGTCAGTGCTGTGATTGATAAAAAAACAGGTGCCATACAATTTGAAACAGCAGATGGGACGGTACTGTTAAAGGAACGCTCCGTGGAACCGCGCCTGATTATGGATCAGCAGACCTGGGAATTTTTTGAATGGGATTCTTCGGAAAAGATTAATGCAAAGGGAATTCTTTCTACGGATCTGCTCGTGCTGCGTGCAAAGGCAAAGTATATTTCTTTTGGAGGAAAGCCTATGCGGATGCCTCTTGTTTTATCCAGGAAGGGGTATGGGCTTGGGATAGCGGCTAAAGAAACCGTTTTGCTCTGTAATATCAAAACCTATGGGCCTTACATCAGTACGCTGGGCGAGGATCAGATTGACTATTATTTTATTTACGGGGAGACGAACGAAAAAACGATTTCCATGTATAAGAGTCTAACTTTGTAGAACTGTTCTTTTTTATATTTTCTTGTTGAAAAACTTTCTCTTTTGGCAATTTACGTGTATAATTAAGAAAAATTATCAATAAATATAAAGAGGAAATTCAAAGGATAAAAATATGACATTAAAAGAATTGGAAATTGGTAAAAATGCCGTTATAAAAACGGTTGGCGGCGAGGGTGCGCTACGCCAGCATTTCCTGGATATGGGAGTGATTCCGGGAGCGGAAGTGACGGTGATTAAGTTTGCTCCAATGGGCGACCCGATGGAACTGCAGATCCATGGGTATGAGCTGACTCTTCGGCTGGCAGATGCAGATCAGATTACAATTGAGCAGATTTCTTCCCGTACCAGAAAGCATGAAGGAGCCAGAAACATTAATCAGTCGGTTCATCCGGGACTGGGCGAAGAAGGAAAGTATCATGTAAAAGGGGATGGAAACCCTTTGCCGGAAAAGACGAGGCTTACATATGCGCTGGTGGGAAATCAGAATTGTGGAAAGACGACGCTGTTTAACCAGCTGACCGGTTCAAACCAGCATATCGGAAACTTTCCGGGGGTTACGGTTGACCGCAAGGATGGACCGATCAAAGGATACCCAGACACTTTGGTGACAGATCTGCCGGGAATCTATTCGATGTCCCCTTACAGCAGTGAGGAGATTGTTTCAAGAAATTTTGTGCTGGAGGATAAACCAAAGGCGATCATCAATATTATTGATGCAACCAATATCGAGCGGAATCTGTATCTGACGATGCAGCTGCTGGAAATGGATATCCCGATGGTTGTGGCACTCAATATGATGGATGAGATGACCGGAAATTCAGGATCGGTGGATGTAAACGGGATGGAAGCGATGCTGGGTGTGCCGGTGGTCCCGATTTCTGCTGCAAAAAATGAGGGAGTGGATGAACTGGTAAGGCATGCACTGCATATCGCAAAATATCAGGAGCGGCCGGGACGACAGGATTTCTGTAGTGAAAATGAGTTTGGTGGAGCCGTGCACCGCTGTATTCATGCAGTCAGCCATCTGATCGAGGATCACGCAGAGCATGCGGGAATTCCTCTGCGTTTTGCAGCTTCTAAGATCATTGAAGGGGATCATCTGATTCTGCAGAAACTGGAACTGGACGAGAATGAGCAGGAAGCAATTGAACATCTGATTGTACAGATGGAAAAAGAGCGTGGGCTCGATCGCAGTGCGGCGATTGCGGATATGCGTTTTAATTTCATCGAAAAGGTGTGCGAGAAAACGGTAGTAAAGCCGAAGGCAAGCCGGGAGCGCATCCGCAGTGAGAAAATCGATCGGATTCTGACCGGAAAATATACAGCAATTCCATGTTTTATCGGTATTATGCTGTTGGTGTTCTTCCTTACGTTCCATGTGATCGGCGCTTTTTTACAGAACCTGCTTGCCATGGGGATTGACGCACTGTCTAATGTGACAGACCGTGCGCTGACGGCAGCGGGAGTCAATGAAGTGCTTCACGGACTGATCATTGACGGTATTTTTGCCGGAGTCGGAAGTGTACTGAGTTTCCTGCCAATTATCGTAACATTATTTTTCTTTCTGTCATTGATGGAAGACAGTGGTTACATTGCGCGAGTTGCATTTTTTATGGATAAACTTCTGCGAAAAATCGGACTTTCCGGACGAAGCATTGTACCGATGCTCATCGGATTTGGATGTACAGTTCCGGCGGTGATGTCGACTCGCACGCTGCCGAGTGAGAGAGACCGGAAGATGACGATTTTGCTGACTCCGTTTATGAGCTGTTCGGCAAAACTGCCGATTTATGCATTTTTTACCAGCGCATTTTTCCCGGAGTATGGAGCACTCGTGATGTGTGCTTTGTATCTGACCGGAATTGTGATTGGAATCCTGGTTGCGTTGTTGTATCGGAAAACACTGTTCCGTGGAGATGCGGTTCCGTTTGTCATGGAGCTGCCAAATTATCGTCTGCCGGGGCTGAAAAATGTTATGCAGCTTTTGTGGGAGAAAGCAAAAGATTTCCTGCAGAAAGCATTTACCGTTATTTTTGTAGCAACGATCTGTATCTGGTTCTTACAGAAATTTGATTTGCATTTTAATCTGGTGGCAGATTCTAAAGACAGTATTCTTGCGATGATTTCAAACTGCCTGGTTCCAATTTTTGCACCGCTTGGACTGGGAGACTGGAGGATCTGTACTTCATTGATCAGCGGCGTTATGGCAAAGGAGAGCGTGATCTCAACTCTGGAAATTTTATTTGGAGGAGCAGTAAAGGATGCATTGACACCGGTAGCGGCAGCTTCACTTCTGGTATTTAGTCTGTTGTACACGCCGTGTATTGCAGCAATTGCTTCCATTCGCCGGGAACTTGGACGAAAATGGGCAGTTGGCATGGTGATCTGGCAGTGTATGATCGCCTGGGTGGCAGCATTTGCGGTAAGGTGGCTGATGGTTTTATTTATGAGATAATGAAAATAGAGCAGAAAGTACTTGAAGGAATCGGAAAGATAGAATAAAATAATAACAAAAAAGGATTATTTATTTATGCTCAGACAAATGTGGAAAAAGAGGGTTTGTTTTGTTCTGGCTGTGATTCTGGCAGTAATTGCTGTGACACCAATGGAAATGGAGCACACAGATGCAGCAATGGTACATTCGGTAACAGCATTGATGACGGGAAATCTGGTAAACAAGTCCAATGCGGACAAGCTGACTTACAGACAGCTGGAGACAAGCGCCTATGAGAGAAAACTGATTTCAAAAAGTGTGTATAATTACACGATGCAGCAGGTCCCGGCATTGTATGAGGGCAGGAACGTCATTAATGTGTCCGGTATGACCGGAAAAGCAAATACCAGTTATGTGGATGATGATGGTGTTGGTGAAAATGTCTCGTTTGTAAAATTTCAATGTAGAAAGAGCGGTAAATACCAGTTTACGGAAAGTGATTTTAAGGGAAAATCCAAGAATGAAGTGATCTATAATGATAACAATTATCTCATGTTTCTGCCCAAAGAGTTAAAAAGCGGGTATGAGATTTATGACCCATGGAACAGTACCTACTATCAGTTTCTTTCCAGAACTTTTGCAAGTGGTTATGGCAAAGTATGGTATGATGTCAACGCATCGAAAAAACTTACGAGAAGTGCGAAGCGTGCAATAAAAAATTCGGCAGGGTATACAAGCGCTATCCAGAGGGAACTGCAGAAGAAAAAAGACAGTATTTCCAGATACAGTATGGAATCTGAAAAAAATACGTATCGCTTAAAGAAAGGAAATACATATCTGCTTGTAATTTTTACGCCGGATTCCTTCCGCTTCCGGAAAAAAATAACAAACGGAAACAATTATTATAAGGAACAGTATCTTTCCGATATTCCATGGTCGTTCGATCTGAAAATTACTTATATGGATGAAAAAGCAGATTAGCAAAATTACCCTATTGTATTAGAAATCAGAACGTGGTACAATGCATAAGAATAGAAAAAAGCATTGACGGAACAAGTAGTGAAATTGAAACATACAGAGAGAACGGTAGATGGTGTGAGCCGTTTATGGAAAGATTTCATGAAGACCACTCCTGAGCTGTGCGCGAAAGAAGCGTCACCGTGTAGCTGCGTTATAAGCCAAAGAGTAAAAGAATTAAGGTGGAACCGTGTATAAAGCACCCTTAGATATGTCATGCATATCCGGGGTGCTTTTTTATTTCCATACCAAAAGAAGGAGAGTTAACGTAAAATGGTAAACTTTAAGGAAAATGAAGAATTAAAAACACTGAATCATTCCTGTGCACATCTGATGGCACAGGCAATCAAGCATCTGTACCCACAGGCAAAATTCTGGGTTGGACCGGTTGTTGCAGAGGGATTTTACTATGATGTAGATCTTGGGGAAGATGTAATCCGTGATGAGGATATCGAAAAGATCGAAAAAGAGATGAAAAAGATTGCAAAATCCGGAAAGAAAATCATGCGACGTGAAGTTTCTAAGGCAGAGGCTATGGAAATGTTCCAGAATGATGAGTATAAACTGGATCTGATCTCCGATCTGGAAGATGGAAATATTACCGTATATGATCAGGGCGATTTTACGGATCTGTGCCGTGGACCGCACGTAGACAATGTAAAACTTTGCAGAAACTTCAAGCTGATCCGTCACTCTGGTGCATACTGGAAAGGTGACAGCAAAAACAAAGTGCTGCAGAGAATTTATGGTGTATGTTTCCCGACCGCAGAGGAGCTGGAGGCACACCTTAAGCTTTTAGAGGAAGCAAAGGAAAGAGATCACAGAAAAATCGGAAAGGACATGAACCTGTTTATGGTTGATGATCTGGTTGGCCGTGGACTTCCGATGTTCCTTCCGAAGGGATATGTGATCTGGCAGGAGCTGGAGAACTATATCAAGAACAAGGAAAGAAAGCTGGGCTATCTGCATGTTATGACTCCTTGTGTCGGTACCGTAAATCTGTACAAGACATCCGGTCACTGGGATCACTACAAAGAAAACATGTTCCCACCAATGGAGATGGAGGGAGAGTCTTTCGTTCTTCGTCCGATGAACTGCCCGCATCATATGATGATCTATGCAAACAGAAGACATTCCTATAAGGATCTGCCGATCCGTATCGGTGAGATCGCACATGATTTCCGTTACGAATCCAGCGGAACGTTAAAGGGTATCGAGCGAGGCAGACATTTCTGTCAGAACGATGCGCATCTGTTTGTAACACCAGAGCAGATTGAGGATGAGTTTACCAAGGTTGTAGACTTGATTTTCAGTACCTACAAGGATTTCGGAATTACCAATTACCGTTGTGTACTGTCTCTGCGTGATCCGGCAAACAAAGAAAAGTATCATGATGATGATGCTATGTGGAACAAGGCAGAGGATGCACTCCGCACGGTATTGAATGATCTGAAAATTGATTATACAGAGGAAATTGGAGAGGCTGCTTTCTATGGACCAAAGCTGGATGTAAACGTACAGCCTGCAGTCGGCAATGAGATCACACTTTCTACCTGCCAGCTTGATTTCTGTCTCCCGGCAAAATTCAATCTGTCTTATGTAGACCGCGATGGCGAGAAGAAGACACCGGTTGTTCTGCACCGTGCAATTCTTGGTTCCCTTGATCGTTTCATGGCATATATTCTTGAGGAGACCAAGGGAAATCTGCCGACATGGCTGGCTCCGGTTCAGGTTCGTGTGATGCCGGTTAAGACAGACAACGAGGAACTGACTGCTTATGCAAAGGAAATCTGCGATGCATTAGAGGCAAAGGATGTCCGTGTAGAACTCGATGACAGATCCGAGAAGCTTGGCTATCGTATGCGTGAAGGACAGGTGCAGAAGGTGCCGTATCTTCTGGTTGTCGGCTTCAATGAGAAAGAAGACAGAACTGTATCCTTCCGTCTGCATGGAGAAAAAGATACCACAGTTCTTCCACTGGATGAGTTTGTGGAGAAGCTTGAGAATGAGATCAAAAATAAGCTGAGAACTCATATCGGGGCTCAAAAATAAATAAAAGCCGATTTGAAACAGTAAAAAATGCGCGTAGCAAAAAGTGGTGCCCCCCTTTTGCTGCGCGCTTTTTTGCAGGAAAATATATTTTTACTTTCATGTTAGAAAGTCGTTGTATTCTGTTCAGAAACTTCCAACTTCCGGATCAACTGGAATTCATGTATAACCATTGCCAGTCCAACTGCAAAAGATAACACATCCGCAACCGGACTCGCATAAAGAATTCCCTTAATTCCCCAGAAACGCGGGAAAAGCAAAAGCAGAGGAAGCAGGAATAAAATCTGTCTTGTCAGAGAAAGAAACGTTCCCTTATATGCTTTTCCGATCGAACTGAAAAACGTCGAGGAAATCGGCTGCATAAAATTAAGCCATGTAAACAGCAGAAAAATCCGGAAATAGTTTACACCGAAATCAAAATATTCTTTGCTTCCGCTGCCAAACAGACCGAGGATCTGTCGCGGAAAAATCTGAAACAGCAGAAAGGATACAATGGATACAATGGCACCGACCGTAATCGCCAGACGATACGATTCCTTTACCCGGTTGTACTGTTTTGCACCGTAGTTAAAACTCTGGATCGGCTGGCTGCCCTGTGAAAGGCCGATAATCACGGAAAAGTAAAGCTGGTTGACTTTCATGACAATTCCGGAACAGGCAATCGGAATTGACTCTCCGTAAACGGACTGTGCACCGTAATGCTTTAGCAGGTTGTTTATCGTAATCTGCACGATCATCATGGCAACCTGGTTGATGGCAGAAGCCATGCCAAGTGAGCAGATCTGTGCCAGATGGGAAGCATTCGGCCGGAAATGCTCGGAGTGCAGGGTTACTGTGCGGTAGTGTGACAGATAGCAGACCGCAATAATCGCAGAGATGACCTGACCGATCACGGTTGCCGCTGCAGCACCGTACATGCCCCAGTGGAATCCCAGAACAAACACGGCATCCAATACAATGTTGATGACGGCGCCGGAAATGTTTACAAACATCGCCATCTTTGGGCTGCCGTCTGCACGGATTAAGTGTCCGCTTCCGATCGTAAGAATTAAAAAAGGAAAACCGATCGCCGTCACACGGACGTATTGCCGGGCAAGCGGGAGAACATCTGCTGGGGAACCAAATCCGACCAGCAGAGGATTCAAAAATAATTCGGTTATGGCAAAAAGAAGGATGCCAACGGTAAGAAGCATTGTGATGGCGTTTCCGACAAAATAGGGAGCTTTTTCTTTTTTGCCGGCACCCATGTGAAGGTTGAAGCTTGCCGCACCGCCGATTCCAAACAGAAGTCCAAGTCCTGTGCACATCATGGCAAGTGGGAATGCAATGTTGGTAGCGGCATTGCCGAGTGTGCCGACCGCATTTCCGATAAAAAGCTGGTCTGCAATGTTGTATACCGCACTGACAAGCATGGCGATAATGCTCGGTACGGAAAAGCGCAGAATCAGCGAAGAAATTTTGTCCACGGCAAGTGGATTTTGTTGTTCTGAAGTCATATGTTTCGCCCTTTCTTATGTTAATATCTGTATTTGCTTTTATATGGCAAACTTATATTATTATAGCTTTTTTCCTGTTTTTTTTCAATGAAGCCGGGCAGCAGAAAAATAAAATGGAAATTTTTGTATTTCTGAAACTTTTATGTGTGATGAATGGTCTAATAGATAGAAACAAAAAAGGAGGAAAATAAAATGAGTAAACTGAGTAGTGTATTAAAAAAGACAGGTATTGCAGTAGCTGCTGCGGCAATGCTGGTGACAATGGGAGCAGGAACGGTGGTTACACAGGCAAAAACAAGTCTGCCGGTTTATAAAGTATCGCTGGCAAAGAAGTATACCAACAACCAGAAGGGCAAACAGATGGAAGCCAGTGTAAAGATTCCGAAAGTGAAAATTACAGGTACAGACGGAAAAGTTATGAAAAGCGAAAGTGAAAAACTGAATGCTGCAATATCCAGTTATCAGAATAAATTTATCAAAGATTATAAAAAAGATGTGGCAGCCATAAAGAAGGGAGAGAAGGGAAATGAGAGCCTTACTTCCGGATATAAGGTTGTAACCGACAACGACAAGCTGTTTTGCCTGCGGATTGATACGGTAATTGCTATGGGCGGCTCCCAGAGTTATGCAAAGATTTTCAGTGTGGATAAAAAATCCGGAAAACAAATCACTCTGAAAAATCTGTTCAAAAAAGGAAGCGGCTATATTGACCGGATTTCCGACAATATCAAAGAACAGATGCGGGCACAGATGAAAGAGAATGCAGATGTTACCTATTTTGTGGACGATGAAAACAATAAGTTCAATTTCAAGTCCATCAGCAATAAGACGAATTTCTATGTCAATGAGAAGGGAAAACTTACCCTTGTATTTGACAAGTATGAAGTAGCACCGGGATATATGGGAATGGTCGAATTTTCCATTCCGACAGGTGAGATTGTAGATATGGTTACAAACGGATATCTGAAATAAAAGGCATATAGAAAAAATGGCTCTGTGGGCAAATCCCACAGAGTCATTTTTTCTATTTGGTGCAAATGAAGAGGATGCAATTTCTGATTTTTATGGTATACTGTCTGTAGAAAATAAAATGACGTGAGAGTATACCTATGAAAAACAGGACAAAAGCATTTGATTCCGGAATGGACGGTTATATTTCAAAATCGATGACCATCGATGCATTGTTTACCACATTAGAAGAAGTCTTACATTTATAAAACAGGATGTTTTAAAACAGAAAGGAGTCTGCCATGGATATAACGGGAGTAGGAAGTTCATCATATTTATATGGTTATGGAATTTCAGACAGTGATACAAAGAATGTCACAGGAAAAGAAAATGGCATCGGAAGCGTAGATGAAAACGGGAAACAGAAGGAATGCCAGACCTGTAAAAACCGTAAATATGTTGACGGATCAGATGAAGCAAATGTATCGTTTAAGAGTGCCGCGCATGTTTCCCCGCAGGCTGCATCATCGGCAGTCCGTGCACATGAGGGGCAGCATGTATCCAATGCCTACAACAAGGCATCCGAGGAAAATGGCAGGGTGATTTCGGCATCTGTTCAGATTCATACTTCGATCTGTCCGGAGTGCGGGAGGTCGTATGTGTCAGGCGGAGTGACCAATACGCAGATCAAATACTACAATGAATCAAATCCGTACCAGAAGGATTTAAAGGTAACCGACGGGATAAAGGCACGGGGCGATCATGTGGATATGCAGGTGTAGGGGATTGAAGCATGCAGTTCGTGTTGACTAATTTGTATAACAGCTGATAAAATGATTGGGAAAATTACGGCATCTGATTCATTCATCTGCAGAGCATTTGGTGAAAAAGATACGACGGTAATTGTGTTGAACAATTTTAATATAAATGAATAAAAACTCTGACGGCAAGGATGATCCGAGCAGGAATAGTTAAGAAATAAGGATTTACAGAACCATCTTTCTGACAGATTGCCCGAAAGATGGTTTTTTGCGTTGAAAATAACAGGAGGATAGCATGTTAAAGGTAGCAGTATACGGAAAGGGCGGTATTGGAAAATCCACAGTGACTTCCAATCTTGCAGCAGCTTTTGCAAATATGGGAAAACGTGTCATTCAGATCGGATGCGATCCGAAAGCGGATTCCACCATTAATTTACTTGGTGGTGAGCCACTTCGTCCGGTAATGAATTATATGAGGGAAGAGGACGAGGAGCCGGATGAGCTGGTGCAGATTTCAAAGGAAGGCTATGGAGGAATCCTCTGCATTGAGACGGGCGGACCGACACCGGGACTTGGCTGTGCGGGGCGTGGAATTATTGCGACTTTTCAGCTTCTTGAAGATATGGAACTATTCGAACATTATAAACCCGATGTGGTTTTGTATGATGTATTAGGTGATGTTGTGTGCGGTGGATTTGCAGCACCGATTCGTGAGGGATATGCGGATAAGGTTCTGATCGTTACATCCGGTGAAAAAATGGCACTGTATGCTGCCAACAATATTTCCAGTGCAGTCAGAAATTTTGAGGATCGCAGTTATGCCCGGGTATTTGGCATCGTGTTAAATCACAGAAATGTGGAAAATGAGAAAGAAAAAGTACAGGCATTTTCAGAAAAGATCGGGGTGCCGATTGTGGGAGAAGTGCCGCGAAGTAATGAAATTATTCACTGGGAAGAGCAGGGAAAGACTGTGATCGAAGGAGATCCGGCCTCTGAAATCAGCAGATGTTTCTTTGATCTTGCCACATTGTTATGGAAAGAAGAGGAAAACGCATGAGACAGGAAGCATATTTTTGTACGGTAAAAGAGCTGGATGAGCTTGGAAAAAATAACATTCCCAGACAGCTTATTTCCCATACACATCTGATCTACAGTTCCCCTGCAACGCTGGCATTCAATTCTCCGGGAGCAGAAGGATTTGGTGTCAAACGTGCAGGTCTGGCGGTTCCGGATTCTGTTATGTTGATCGTGTCTCCGGGATGCTGTGGCCGCAATACCTCGGTGCTTAGTTCGATGCGGGCCTATCAGGACCGTTTTTATTATCTGTTGATGGATGAGACGGATATTGTGACCGGAAGGCACCTGAAAAAGATCCCTAAGGCAGTAGCGGAAATATGCGAAGGACTTAAGAAAAAGCCGTCTGTTGTGATGATATGTATTACCTGTGTGGATGCGCTGCTTGGCACGGATATGGAGCGTGTCTGTCACAAGGCAGAGGAATATGCAGGGGTTCCGGTAAGGCCATGTTATATGTATGCACTGACCAGAGAGGGTAGAAAACCACCGATGGTGCATGTGCGGCAGTCCGTTTATTCGTTGCTGGAACCGAAAAAGAAAAAAGGAAACGTGGTGAATTTACTGGGATATTTTTCACCGCTTACGGATGACTGTGAGCTGTATGATCTGCTTCATGGGGCAGGAGTAAAAACAATCCATGAGATTTCCAGGTGCAAGGATTATGCACAGTATCAGACCATGTCGGAAGCAAATTTTAATCTGGTACTGCATCCGGAAGCGCGCTTTGCGGCAGAGGATTTTCATGACCGGCTGAAAATTCCATATATCGAGCTGCGCAGATTATATCAGATCGATAAAATTGCCAGTCAGTATCGTGCTTTTGCCGCTGCACTGGGTGTGGAATTTGAGGATGAAATACCGCGTAAGGCAGCAGAGGAGGCGGTAGAAAAATTCCGGGAAATACATCCGGATGCAGTATTTGCCGTCGGAGAATGGATGAACGGAGATCCGTTCGAACTGGCACTTGCATTGGTACACTATGGATTTCGTGTGTCGGAGATTTATGGAACATTATCCGGTGAAAACTTTGTCTATGTAAAACAACTGGCAAAAATCAGCCCGGATACGAAAGTTTTTTCCAATCTGGAACCGACCATGCTGTATTATGACAAAAGTCAGTCCGGCGTCAATATGACCATAGGAAAAGATGCCGGCTATTATCATAAAGAATGTTCCAATGTGCTCTGGAATGAAGAACGGCAGCCATACGGTTATGCCGGTGTGCGCAGACTGTTTGAGGCATTGGCGGAGGTATAACACAATGAGAGGACTGAGAAAATATCTGACACCATTTGCACCGGATCAGTCAGGTGCGGTGTCTGTATTATATGAATTTGGCGGTATTATCGTCATTTGCGATGCCGGTGGTTGTACCGGAAATATCTGTGGATTTGATGAGCCGCGGTGGTTTGAGAGCAAAAGCGCACTGTTTAGTGCAGGGCTTCGCGATATGGATGCAATTCTTGGCCGTGATGACAGGCTGGTGGCAAAGCTTGCAGATGCCGTGACAAAACTGGATGCAAAGTTTGCAGCAATTATCGGGACGCCGGTTCCGGCCGTTATCGGAACGGATTACCATGCCTTAAAGCGTATGACGGAGAAAAAAGTGGATCTGCCGATTCTGACTGTGGATACGGATGGAATGGAATTGTATGACAAGGGGGAAGAAAAAGCCTGGAAGGAACTGTTTTTGGTATTTGCAGGTGAAAAAGAAGACGTGATTTTGGGCAGAATCGGGATACTTGGCATGACACCACAGGATATCAGTGATCTGCGTGCAGCAGACCGTATCCGGGAGCATTTTGCGGCAGAAGGAAAAACTGCTGTCTGCTTTGGAATGGGAAATGGACTTGATGATGTAAAATCGGTTTCCAATGTGGAAAAAAATATCGTGGTATCGCCGGCTGCTTTAGAGGCAGCGAAATATCTGGAACGAACATACGGAACACCGTACGAGACAGGCTATCCGCTGGTGGATGAACTGGTTTACGATATGGATTATCATGGGAAAAAGGTACTTATTGTACAGCAGCAGGTGATCGGATCTGCAATCCGGGAAGAGATACAAAAAAAAGCAAAGGATGCACAGGTGACAGTTGCAAGCTGGTTTATGATAAAGCCAGAGCTTTGCAGTGACACAGATCTGCATCTGCGGGATGAAGAAGATTATATAAGGCTGGTGGAAAACATGGAATATGATGTGATTTACGCTGATCCATGTATGAAGCGTATGACACCGGAATTTGACGGAATCTTTGTGGATACGATACATTTTGCGGTGTCGGGGCATCTTGCAGAGATGAGATAACAGTTGCCGGTTGTCTTGTAAGATGTGACCCGCAATAAGGGAGTGTACGATTGGAGAAAAGTGTGTATAAGAATGAGATGACCTGGCGCATCCGGGTATACGGTATCGTTCAGGGTGTTGGTTTCCGGCCAACGGTAAGCCGCCATGCGACAAACCATGGAATTTACGGAACTGTTTGCAATAAAGGACCCTATGTGGAAATTTATGCACAGGGGACAAAAGAACAGATTGAAGGATTTTTAAACAGTCTGAAAGAACATCCACCGAAGCGTGCGGCTGTTTTGAAGATAAATACAGAGAATATCACCGCAGATACAACAGAACAGTTTGAACATTTTGACATTATCGAAAGTGAAAAAACAAAAGGGGAAATCTTTATTTCCCCGGATATTGCAATCTGCGATGAGTGCAAGGAAGAAATGTTTGACCCGAAAGACAGACGGTATCTGCATCCGTTTATCAACTGCACCTGCTGTGGACCAAGGCTTACGATTCTGGATGCTCTGCCGTATGACAGGGAACGCACAAGTATGAAAGAGTTTCCGATGTGCCCGGACTGTGCAAAAGAATACACGGATGAGAAAACCAGGCGGTATGACGCGCAGCCGGTGTGCTGCAACCAATGTGGACCACAGGTGTATCTGATCGGCAGACCCGAGCGGGGACGTGCCGCAATTACATATACACGCCGGCTTATTCGTGAAGGCAAAATTGTAGCAATCAAGGGAATCGGAGGGTTTCATCTGTGCTGTGATGCTACAAATGAAGAAGTGGTCTGCCGTCTCAGAACATTAAAAAACCGCCCGGCCAAGCCCTTTGCAGTTATGGCAAAAGATGAATCGGTTGTAAAACGGGAATGTGTGGTGACGCCGGAGCAGGAGGCGATTCTTACCGGACATCAGAAACCGATTCTGTTACTGGACAGACGAAGCGATGGCGGGCTGGCATCTTCGGTGGCACCGAACAATCCAAAAGTTGGTGTGATGCTTCCGTATGCACCGGTGCAGTTATTGATTTTTCAGTATGATGATGGTATCGAGATGCCGGATCTTCTGGTGATGACCAGTGGAAATACTTCCGGTGCACCGATCTGTCGTGAGGATGAGGAAGCTGTTGCCGAATTATCCCATTTGTGTGATGCGATGCTGTCACATAACCGCAAAATCAGGATACGGGCAGATGATACGGTGATGGATTTTTACAGAAATGAACCGTACATGATCCGGCGTTCCAGAGGCTATGCACCGCTGCCGTTTATGACAAAAGCAGACTGGAAAGGACAGGTGCTCGCGGTTGGCGGGGAATTGAAAAATACCTTTTGCATAGGTGTGGACAACAGGTTTTATCCGTCACCATATGTGGGAGATCTGGAGGACTTAAGAACGGTAAAGGCATTGCAGGAGACAATACACCGGTTTCAGACATTGCTGGAAGTAAAGCCACAGGCTGTGGTCTGTGATCTGCACCCAAAATACAATTCTACGGTTGTAGCGGAAGAACTTGGATATCCGGTGATAAGAGTGCAGCATCATTATGCACACATATTATCGTGTATGACAGAAAATGACTGTCATGATCCGGTCATCGGAGTCGCTTTTGACGGAACCGGATATGGAACGGATGGCACGATCTGGGGCGGAGAGATCCTGCTGGCGGATTATGGGAATTTTACAAGATTCGGAAGTATTACCCCGTTTTTACAGATGGGGGGCGATGCTTCTGCAAAAGAGGGCTGGCGTATTGCGGTCTCTATGATTTACGGATATACGAAAGATCGCAAAAGGGCATGGGAGATCATGGAAACACTGGGTCTTTGCAGCGAACAGGAAAGCAGGGTACAGTTCACCATGGCAGACCGGAAGATCAATGCGGTGGCTTCAACCAGTGCAGGACGGCTTTTTGATGCCGTCAGTGCGATACTCGGGATCAGGCGCAGGTCAGGATTTGAAGGGGAAGCATCGACGGCATTGCAGTTTGCAGCAGAGGCATACGAGCAGCAGAACCTCTCAAATATCTCACAGGAGCAAAAGGAAAATAAGGATATACTGCTGCATGAAACAAAAGAGCGTTTCGTTTTAAATACACAGATGTTGGTGCAGCAGATTACAGAAGCAAAAATGCGGGGCGAAGACACCGGGATGCTGGCATATCGGTTTCATCAGGTACTGGCAGAAATGATTACAGCTGCCTGTATCAAAGCAAAAGAAAGCAGTGGCAGGGATAAAGTTGCCTTAAGCGGTGGCGTATTCCAAAACCGGTTACTGCTGCGTCTGACAGAAGAACGACTGTTACAGGAAGGATTCGAAGTGCTGCGGCACCGCATGATTCCGCCGAATGACGGAGGAATTGCAATCGGACAGGCAGCATATGGGATGTATCAATTACAGAAATAGGAGGATAAAAAGATGTGTGTAGGTTTATCAGCTAAGGTAGTAAAAATCAGTAATGGCACGGCGGTCATTGATGCAGGCGGTGCCAAAAGAGAGGTTTCTTCCCAGCTTCTGGAAGATCTGGAGCCGGGAGATTATGTTATGGTGCATGCAGGTGTAGCAATTGCAAAAATCACCGATGAGGACGACAGTGAAACCGAGCAGCTCATGGAGGAATTTTTATAATGAAAACAGCCAGAGAGATCATTGAAAATTATGATGGCCCGGATGTGCGGATCATGGAAGTGTGCGGTACGCACACACATGAGATTTTCCGGCTGGGAATCCGTAAACTGCTGCCAAAACAGGTAGAATTGATTTCCGGACCGGGATGTCCGGTATGTGTAACACCGGTTAGTTTTATAGATGAAGCTATTTATCTGGCATTGGAAAAAGGAGTTACAATCTGTACATTTGGTGATCTGGTGCGAGTGCCGGGAACCAATATGAGCCTTGCGGGAGCCAGAGAACAGGGAGCGAAAATCCATGTTGTGTATTCTCCGGCAGATGCCGAAAAATATGCCGGAGAACATCCGGATGAGCAGGTGACATTTCTGTCGGTCGGATTTGAGACAACGACACCGGCAGGATGTCTTTCCGTAAAGGCGGCAAGAGAAGATGGACTGGATAATTACTCTATATTGGTGGCAAACAAAACCATGCCTCAGGCGTATGAGGCATTAAAGGACAGTGCAGATGTATTTTTATATCCGGGACATGTCAATGCCATTACGGGAACACGTCTTTGCGAAGCTCTGACCGAAGAAGGGGTCAGCGGTGTTGTGGCAGGATTTACGGCAAAAGAACTGATGACAGCACTGGCGGTTGCGCTGGTAAAATTCCAGGAAGGAAAGCCATTTTTTGTAAACTGCTATCCGCGAGTGGTGACACAGGATGGAAGCAGGGAGGCACAGCTGCTTGTAGATGAGATGATGGAAGCTTGTGACTGCGAATGGAGAGGGCTGGGTGTTATTCCGAAATCCGGCATGAAATTAAGACAGGAGTGGCAGGAGTTCGATGCACGTCTCAAATATCAGATGCCGAAAATTGAAGGAAAACCAAATCCGGCCTGCCGCTGTGGCGATGTACTTCAGGGAAAATGCAAACCATCCGATTGTAAAGTATTCGGAAAAGGCTGTACACCGCAGCATCCGATCGGCGCCTGCATGGTGTCCGGTGAGGGAGCCTGCTCTGCATATTATCAGTATTCATAAGAAAGAAGGAAAAAACATCATGGAAAATAAAACAGTAACGATGGCACATGGTGCCGGTGGAAAGCAGACATCCGAATTGATTGATCAGGTGTTTAAGGCGCATTTTGTAAACAATGATCTGACGGCAGATGATGCAGCGGTATTAGTTCCGCCGGCAGGAAGAATGGCAGTATCTACAGATGGGTTTATTGTATCTCCGGCATTTTTTCCGGGGGGAAATATCGGCAAACTGTCTATCTGCGGAACGGTAAATGATCTTGCCTGTATGGGTGCAAAACCGCTTTATCTTACCTGCGCTTTTGTAATTGAAGAGGGATTTCCAATGGACAAACTCGAAGAAATCGCAGCTGCCATGGAAAAAACAGCAAAAGAGGCCGGGGTACATATTGTATCGGGAGATACAAAGGTTGCCGGAAAAGGACAGGTGGATGGAATTTTTATCACCACGACCGGAATGGGGGAGATCGAAGAAGGAGTGACCGTCGGCGGAGAACTGGCAAAGCCCGGAGATGCAATCATCGTAACCGGTGATATCGGACGGCACGGATGTACGATCCTGTTAGAGCGGGAAGATTTTGGCATCGATGCGGATGTGACCAGTGACTGTGCACCTTTGTGGAAGACCGTAAAGGCAGTCATGGATACCACACACAACCTGCATGTGATACGTGATGCGACCAGAGGCGGCGTCGGAACAGTCCTGTATGAGATCGCAGGTCAGAGCAGCGTAGGCATCCGTTTAAATGCAGAGGCTGTTCCGGTACGGCCGGAAGTAAAAGGAGTCTGCGGGATGCTTGGACTTGAGCCTTTATATCTGGCATGCGAAGGAAGACTTGTCATCATGGCACCAAAGGAAGAGGCAGAGGGCATTGTAGAAACATTGAAAAAATGTCCATATTCCGCAGATGCAGCTATTATTGGTGAAGTGATCGCAGAGGAACCGGGAAGAGTTATAATGGAGACGGAAATCGGCACACAGGCACTGCTTCCACAGCCGGGGGGAGAGCTTTTACCAAGAATCTGTTAACAGGAGGAGTCAGGACATGGAAACCAGAGTGGCAGTTATTTCAATTATTGTAGAACAGGAGGATGCCATTGAAGAATTAAATATCCTTCTTCATGAAGCACGTCAGTACATTGTAGGCAGAATGGGCATACCATACCGCGCAAAAGAAATCAGCATCATAAGCATTGTCATTGATGCACCACAGGACACGATCAGTGCACTTTCCGGAAAAATCGGACATTTAAAAGGCGTATTCGCAAAGACTGCATATTCGAATGTCATTACTCCGGCAGAAGGGGGAACACAGGATTGATCAGGATAGCAGTATATGGAAAAGGCGGAATCGGAAAATCCACTACCGTTTCAAATGTAGCGGCTGCATTGGCAGAAATGGGGCTTAAGGTGATGCAGATCGGATGCGATCCGAAAGCAGATTCTACCATATTGCTCCGTCATGGAGAGGCTGTGCCGGCCGTGCTCGACTTATATAATGAGAAAAAGCAGGCGTTGCAGCTGGAGGATATGATACGCATTGGGTATAACGGTGTTATCTGTGTGGAGGCCGGTGGACCGACACCGGGACTTGGCTGTGCCGGCCGTGGTATCATCACGGCACTGGAAAAGTTAAAAGAGCTTGGCGCATATGATGTATACAAACCGGATGTGGTTTTATATGATGTACTCGGAGATGTGGTATGCGGTGGATTTTCCATGCCGATGCGGGGCGGTTATGCGGACAAAATATTTATTATTACCTCCGGGGAAAACATGGCAATTCATGCAGCTGCAAATATTGCCATGGCAGTGGAAAATTTTAAAAACCGTGGATATGCCGGGCTTGGCGGACTCATTTTAAATCGCAGGGATGTCCCGCGGGAAGAGGAAAAAGTGGCAGAACTGGCAGACGATTTTCACACAGCTGTTATTGGTACACTATCACACAGCGGGCAGGTGGCACTGGCAGAGGAGCAGAAAAAAACATTGATGGAGTGTTATCCAACAGGTGAAATGGCAGACGAATACCGTGCGCTTGCCATGCAGATGTATCGCATATGCGGTGGCATTCTGGAAGCGAAAAGCGATAAGGTAAGGTCCGGATATATACAGGAGGAAGCGTAATGTTACGTCGTGTGGGGGAAACCGTTGATTCGAAAGATGCTGTGGTAAAAATAAAAGATGCCTCATTTCCAACACCATTTGTTTCGGCACTGGAGTATAATTCGCCGGTGCATGGCAACTGGAATATTGTGCATACGGGAATGCAGGTTCCGGAATCTATCCAGATCTATGTCTGTGCGGATAACTGTATGCGTGGTGTTGTACTGACTGCGGCAGAAATGAATGCAGCAGACCGTTTTTCTTTTGTTCTTGTGGAGGAGCAGAATCTGCTAAGCGGCAATCTGGAGGATATTACCATCGAGGGTGTGACGGATGTGTTGAATAAACGGAAGGACCATCCTGAGGCGGTTCTGCTTTTTACCGTTTGTCTGCATCATTTTGTGGGAAGTAATCTGAACTATATTTACAGGGAACTAGAGCATCGTTTTCCTGACATCTGCTTTATCCGCTGTTATATGGACCCGATTATGCAAAAACATGGACTGACACCGGACCAGAAGCTGCGGAAAGCAATGTATGATCCTCTTTTGGGCTGTGAGCCGGACGCTAAAACAGTATCTGTCTTTGGCAGTGATTTTGTTCTGGATGAGAACAGTGATATTAAGCGTCTGTTAAAACGATATGATTATAAGGTACTGGAACTGCCCGGATGTAAAACCTGGCAGGAACTGTTGGATATGAGCAGGGGATGCCTGTTTATCGACTGCTATCCGGCTGGAAAATATGGGATGGAGGCACAGGCAGGCCGCCTGGGACGAAAATCTCTGTATCTGCCCGGCAGTTTTGACTATGATGAGATCAGAAAGCAGTTAAAGCAGCTGACCGATGCACTCGGACTGCCGGAACTGACAGAAGATGAGCTGGCCCGCGAGCAGGAGTCCTGTGAGGAGGCTCTGGCAAAAGCAAAAAATCTGATCGGGGATATGCCGGTCACTCTGGATTATCTGTATCATCCAAGACCACTTGGACTGGCAAAACTGCTTCTGACACATGGCTTTTGTGTGAAAGCTGTTTATCTGGACAGTATCAGTCCGGAAGAAAAAGCAGATTTTTTCTGGCTGCAGGAGCATGCACCGGAACTTGAGCTGATCGCAACGATTCAGGTGAAGATGCGTGTACTGCCAAGAGGTGCAAGCGGGGAAGTGCTGGCAATCGGACAGAAAGCGGCCTATTTTGGCCGAAGCCGTCACTTTGTCAATCTGGTACAGGGAGAAGGTCTGTATGGATTTGACGGTATTCGAAGAACCGCAGAGCTGATGATGGATGCATATCTCAATGAAAAGGATACAGAAAAACTTGTTGTACAAAAAGGATGGGGGTGTGAGTGCTGTCTATGAGACAATCTTATCGAATGATACCGGTTTATACGGCCGATGTGTCAGGGGTCTGTTCTGCACTGTATGAACTTGGCGGAATGACAGTTATGCATGATCCTTCCGGATGCAACTCTACTTACAATACGCATGATGAAATCCGCTGGTACGATCAGGACAGTCTTATTTTTATCTCGGGACTTACAGAAATTGACGCGATCATGGGAAATGACAGAAAATTTATTGATGATATCGAGTATGCAGCCCGTGAACTGCATCCCAAATTTATCGCGCTGGCAGGTTCGCCTATTCCATTTATGAATGGTACGGATTTTCCTGCAATTGCGCGTGTGATTGAGACAGAAACCGGAATTCCGGCATTTTCCGTGCCGACGAACGGGATGAATGATTATGTGTATGGAGCGGGCATTGCACTCGAAGAAATCGCAAAGCGGTTTGTCAGAGAACCGGACAGGCAGGAGAATAGAGATCCCTCTTCGCGCACGGTAAATCTGTTAGGTGTGACACCACTTGATTTCGGACCACAGAAAAATGCAGAAACCTTAAAAGAGAATCTGCAGAAATACGGATGGCAGGTTATGTCTGTGTGGGCGATGGGCGATGATTTGAAAACGTTGCAAAGATCAGCGGAGGCAGACGTTAATCTGGTTGTTTCGGCAGTAGGACTCCGTGTGGCAAAGATACTCTGGGAGAAGTACAAAATACCATATGTGATCGGAACACCAAACGATTGGCTGGCAGAAGATATTTCAAATGCACTGGAGCGTGCAGCCACACGGCAGGCAGAGCCGGCGGTTGTATATTTGCAGAACCGCATGCAGCAGGAGGCAGATATTACGCTGGTCGGAGAACCTGTCACTATGGGATCATTAGCAGCAGGGATTGAAAAAAGATATGGTCGTGCCGCCCGCGTCCTGTGTCCGTTAAAGGAATGTGCGGATTTGCTCGGTGAAAAAGATAAAATGGTGCTTGGAGAGGAAGCGATGGAAGAGGCACTTAAAAGTGCAGGGATCATTGTGGCAGATCCTCTGTATCGTCCGATCTGTCCGGGGGACAGTATTTTTTATGAATTACCGCATGTGGCATTTTCGGGGAGAATATATTTTTGAGAATACTATTGTTAGGATGCAATTTGCAATCTGCGATGATGAAAAATCTATAGGCTTGATATTAGAAGAAAAAATAAAGAAATTATTACCGGATGCAGTGATAGAAACATATTTATCGGGTGATGAACTGATTGCAAGTGGTTGTAAGCAGGATATGCTCTTTTTGGATATCCAGATGCCGGGAAAGAATGGGATGGAAACGGCAAGGATTCTGCGTCAGAAGGATGACGAAGTGGACGTTGTTGCATAAACCAGTTGACAGATTCCTTTCGGAAGTATAATATAAAGACAAATTTCATAGGATATAAAAAACAAAGGGCGATGTTGTTCAGACACTGCCCCTTTTTTTATTCGAAAACAGGAGGGATGAGGTTATGGAAAAGTTAAATGATGTGATTACAGCAATTGACGATTTTGTCTGGGGACCGGTCATGCTGATTCTGCTTGTGGGGACCGGAATTTTCCTTACGATCCGCACGCGGTTTCTGACATGGAGAAATCTCGGTTATGCACTCAAAAGTACGTTAAGCAAAGAGGCGCGGACGAAAAGCCGTGGCGAGGGCGATGTGTCTCCGTTTTCGGCACTGACCACAGCACTTGCCGCCACAATCGGAACGGGCAACATTGTGGGGGTTGCGACGGCGATGGTTTCCGGTGGCCCGGGAGCTTTGGTCTGGATGTGGATCTCTGCTGCATTTGGTCTGACGTCGAAGTTCAGTGAATGTATGCTGGCGATCAAATACCGTGAGATCAATGCCAAAGGGGAGATGAGCGGCGGCCCGATGTACACGATGAAAAAGGCACTGAAGAATAAAAGATTTGGAGCGGTTCTTGCGTGGTTATTTGCACTCTTTGCTGTGATTGCTTCGTTTGGAATCGGCAATATGACACAGGGAAATTCGATTTCCGGTGCATTACATACGACATTTCATGTGCCGACCCATCTGACCGGAATTGTGATTACGGTGCTTGCCCTGCTGATCATTGTCGGCGGTATCAAATCCATTTCAAAGGTTTCTTCGGTGGTCGTTCCGCTGATGGCGATTTTTTATGTGATCTGTGGCGTTATTGTCATTATCGGAAATATTTCGAATCTGCCGGCAGGCATTTTGATGATTTTTCAGATGGCATTTTCGGTAAAAGCGGTAGGCGGCGGTCTGTGCGGAACGATTGTCGCTTCCATGATGAATGCAATGCGTTATGGTGTGGCAAGAGGTGTATTTTCCAACGAAGCCGGTATGGGATCTGCGGCAATTACGGCAGCGGCTGCAACGACGGATAACCCGGTGCGTCAGGGATATATCAATATGACGGGAACCTTCTGGGATACGATTGTTGTCTGTACGATTACAGGACTTGCGATTGCCTCTTCCGGTGTCCTTGGCATGACCGATGCTGCCGGGAATATGCTGACCGGTTCGGATGTTACAATTGCGGCATTTGAGACGGTTCTGGGATCGGCCGGGGGCTGGCTTGTGACAATCGGGATTACATTGTTTGCGTTTTCTACAATACTCGGCTGGGAGTATCACGGGGAAAAAGCATTTGAATATCTGCTGGGAACGCACCGGTTTAATATGGTATACCGCCTTGTTTTTTCCTTTGTTGTGTATTTCGGATGTACACAGACACTGAATCTGGTATGGAGTTTCTCGGATATTGCCAATGCGCTGATGGCAATCCCGAATCTGATCTGTATGCTCCTGCTCAGTGGTGAAATTGCAAAGGATATTCGGGAGTTTCAGAAAGAAATTCATAAATATAATTAAAAAATGTAAGGTTATTCTTTGCTATCAGCCCGAAGCGTAGTATAATGTAGTTATCTGAATTTTATAGACATGGAGGTTAGGAAATTATGCAGATGGAACAGCTACGCAAAGATATGATGGCAGCGATGAAAGCGCGCGACAAGGAACGGAAGGATGCAATTTCGTCTCTGGTTTCGGCAGTGAAGAAAAATGCCATTGATGCCGGATGCAGAGATGACATTCCGGAGGATATGGTCAATGCCACAATCATGAAGGAATTAAAGACCGTTCAGGAACAGATCGATTCCTGCCCGGCAGACCGTACCGATTTGCTGGAGGAGTACAGAAAACGTTATGACATTATGAAAGAATATGCACCGAAGATGCTTTCGAAAGAGGAAGTGACTGCGATTGTTAAGGAAAAGTTTGCAGATGTGATTGCAACAAAGAACAAGGGACAGATCATGAAGACGATTATGCCGGAGCTGAAAGGAAAGGCAGACGGAAAGGTGATCAATGAAGTTGTTACAGAGATGTGCAACGCATAAAGGAGAAGAAACATGAGATTGTATATGCCGACGAAGGTATTTTTTGGCAGCGGTTGTGTTTTGGAAAACGGTGCAGAGTTAAAAGCATTAGGAAGCAGAGCCATGATTGTGACGGGAAAACATTCCAGCCGCATCAATGGTTCGCTTGCAGCAGTTGAACAGGCATTGCAGGCAAACGGGCAGACCTATGTGATTTTTGATGAGATCGAAGAGAATCCTTCTGTGGAGACCGTGGCTGTGGCAGCGGGCATTGCAGTAAAAGAACAGGTGGATTTCTTTGTGGCTGTGGGAGGCGGTTCTCCGATGGATGCGTCCAAGGCGATTTCGCTTCTGGCAGCGAATCCATCGGCAATCGATCATGCAGAGGAGCGTCTTTATCATCCGGAGCCGATGCAGGGCTATCCGGTTGCAGCAGTCCCGACCACATCCGGTACGGGATCGGAAGTGACGCCTTATGCGATTCTGACACGGCACGACTTACATACCAAGCAGTCAATCGCACACAAATGGTTTGCGGATCTGGCATTTGTGGATGCCGGATATTTAAAGACTTCTTCTTATGAGAATATGGTCAGCACCTGTGTGGATGCGCTGGCACATCTGATTGAGTCATATCTGAATACTAATGCAAATGCATATAACCGGATATATTCAGCGGAAGGTCTTCGGATCTGGGGCAGTGCAAAGGAATACCTGCTTTCTTCCGGGATTAAGATTCCGGATGAAGGATACGAAACATTCATGCATGCATCGGTTGTGGCAGGTATGGCGATTGCACATACCGGTACCAGTATTCCGCACGGATTAAGTTATCCGGTCACATATGAGCTTGGCATTCCGCATGGAAAGGCAGTCGGATTTTTCCTGCCGGGATTTTTGCGTTTTTACAATAATCAGAAGCGGGTGGCAGAGGTGCTTGAGCTGCTTGGGTTTGAGAACCGGGCTGAATTTATCGCCTATCTGGACAAGCTGCTTGGCAAACCACAGATCCCGGAGGAACTGTGGGAGGAGGATGTGCAGAAACTGTTGCAGAATCCTGCCAAGTTAAAGAACTATCCGTTTGAGATGACGGAAGAAATTCTGAAAAAATATCTAAACAAATGAGAACCCGTTTGAGGAGGAAACTTATATGATACAAAAGTTGATTGAAAAGTTAAATAAGAAGAGATTAAAAGAACGAATTTCTTCTGCAATTGTGATGGTGGCCCTGATTGTCAGCATTTCCGGTGTTGTGGGAGCCGTATCCGGAATTGTGGTCAGCAACCGCTATAATTATGCATTGAAAAATTATGGTTTTTCACAGGGTGATATCGGCAAGATGATGATTACGTTTGCCGATACGAGAAGTTATCTGCGTGCTGCGATCGGATATCAGGATGAAAACCTTGTGAACAGCTGCGCAGAAAATTATGAGAAGAAGAAGGAATCCTGTCAGCAGTATACCAAAGAGGTAAAAAATACGGTTTCATCTGCGGATGAGGAGAAAATTTATAATAGTATCACAGAAAAACTGAACGATTATTTTGACACCTGTGATGCTGTACTGGAAAAAGGAAAGAATACACAGGATATTGATGCGCGCCATGAAGCACAGCAGATGGCACAGGATCAGGTGGCACCGATCTATGAGGAGATTTATCAGGATATGGTGAAACTGATGGATGCAAATACCGAGCATGGAGATAAGTTAGAGAAAATTCTTACAATGGTAGAATTGATCACACTTATTGCAATTATTGCGGTTATTGCACTTGCAATTTTTGTAGCCCGCCGGATCGGCAGAGTACTTGCACAGAATATTGTTGATCCTTTGGATCAGCTGGGTGCCCGTTTTGATACATTTGCAAAGGGGGATCTCTCCAGCGAATTCCCGGAGATGACATCAGAGGATGAAATTTCCGAGATGGTAATTGTTGCGCGCGAGATGGCAAAGAATCTGGCCGCTGTTATTCAGGATGTCAACCACCGTATGGATCTGATGGCTCACAACGATTATACCGGTGTATCCAAAATCCCGGAGAAATATATGGGTGAGTTTGCGGCAATGAATGATGCGATCCATGTCATGAACACCGATATGAATGAGACGATGCACCGGATTGAGGAGACAGCTTCCCAGGTATCTGCAGGCTCTACCAATCTGGCAGAGGGATCACAGACACTGGCAGAGGGATCTACGGATCAGGCCGGTGCAGTGGAAGAACTTCTGGCATCCTTTGCCAATATCACAGAAGGGGTTGAGCACACACATGAGAGTGCACAGGCTTCTTATGAGTTATCTGTAAAATATGCACAGGAAGCAGATAAGACACAGAAGGAAATGAATGCAGTTACCGAAGCAATGAAGAGAATCAGCGATATGTCCAAGCAGATTGAGACAATCATCGGACAGATCGAAGAGATCGCGGAGCAGACGAACCTGCTTGCACTGAATGCATCCATTGAGGCTGCACGTGCAGGAGAAGCCGGCAAGGGCTTTGCCGTAGTTGCATCCCAGATCGGAAAACTTGCGGATGAGAGTGCACAGTCTGCGGTAAATACCCGTGAGTTGATTATGAACTCTATTCAGGAAATCGAAAACGGCAACCAGGCAGTTGATGTGACTTCCCAGACAATTATTTCTCTTGTAGAGGGAATCAATGAAGTGGCAAAGAAATCCCAGGAACTGGCACAGCTTTCCGAGACACAGGCAGAGCAGATCAAGCAGGCAGAATCCGGTGTAAACCAGATTTCCGAGATTGTACAGAGCAACGCGGCAATCGCAGAGGAATCTTCCGCAACCAGTCAGGAGCTTTCTGCAGAGTCTGATTCTCTGAATGATCTGGTGCAGCAGTTCAAGTTAAAATAGTGATACAAAATAAAGGTATAAGAGAGGAACAATCTGGAAAATGGATACGTCGATTTTTATCGGAACATGGTGGTCACTGGTGCCGCCTCTTCTGGCAATCATACTGGCACTTGTTACCAAGGAAGTATACAGTTCCCTGTTTATCGGAGTGGCGGTCGGAGCACTGTTATATACCGGATTTCATCCGTGGAATGCATTCAATGCCCTGTTTGCGATTATGAAAGACAGCATGAATCTGAATATTCTTATCTTTGATGTGCTGCTTGGAATGATTATTGTACTGATGTCAAAATCAGGAGGTTCAGCTGCTTATGGAAGATGGGCCGGCAGCAAGATCAGGTCAAAAAAGAGCGCAATGCTGGCAACCACAGGACTTGGAATACTGATTTTTGTGGATGATTATTTCAATTGTCTGACCGTCGGATCTGTGATGCGTCCGGTAACTGACCGCTACAAAGTATCCCGCGCAAAACTGGCATATATCATTGATGCGACCGCTGCGCCGGTCTGCATCATTGCGCCGATTTCCAGCTGGGCGGCAGCCGTCAATTCGTATGTTCCGAAAGATGCCGGGATTACGGGATTTCAGCTGTTTCTGCGAACGATTCCGTACAATCTCTATGCGATTCTGACGCTTGTTATGGTATTTTTTGTGATTATTGCAGGTTTTGATTTCGGACTCATGAAAAAACATGAGGAGAATGCTGCAAGAGGAGATCTGTTTACCAGCGGCGGGGAAGAGTTTGAAAAGGTTAAGGAAGAAGATATTTCTTCCAACGGAAAAGTGATTGATCTGCTTCTTCCGGTGATTGTTCTGATTGGTTCTGCAATTGGTGCCATGATCTATACCGGATTTCTGGGCGGTGCGACCGATGTGGTCAGTGCATTTGCAGGATGTGATGCAGAGACCAGCCTGATTTTTGCAACCATGGTCACGGTCTTTGTCATGCTGTTTTTGTATCTTCCGCGAAAGGTGGTTACGTTTAAAGGATTCATGGAGAGTTTTGTGGAAGGCTTTAAGCTGATGATCCCGGCGATCGGAATACTGATATTTGCCTGGACCTTAAAGGGGATGGGAGATGCTCTGCAGATTGGTACATTTGTGGAATCTATCGTTGGAACGAGTGCTTCTGCAAGCCTGTTCCTTCCGGCTGTTTTGTTTGTTGTTGCAGTGTTCCTTGCGTTTTCTACCGGAACAAGCTGGGGAACATTTGCGATTCTTGTTCCGATTGCAATCGCCATGTTTCCGGGGGCAGATCATCTGGAAATGATGATCATTGCGGTTTCCGCAGTGCTGGCAGGTGCCGTCTGCGGGGATCATATTTCACCGATTTCGGATACAACGGTTATGTCTTCGGCCGGCGCGCAGAGTAACCATATCAACCATGTGACAACGCAGATGCAGTATGCAGCGGTTGTTGCTGTGGTATGTATCATTGGCTATATCATTGCAGGACTGGTACAGATCTGGTGGGTAGCACTTGGCATCAGCCTCATGCTCCTGCTTGCTGTTCTTACCTTTATAAAAAAGAGGTCGGGGAGCAACCGCGAAAAGACAGCAGGTATATAAGAATCAGGACAGAAGCCCAAAAACAAAGAAAGGAGCAGGCGAGGAAACCTGCTCCTTCTTAGTTACTTAAAGGAAATTGAGTAACTGAGTAGTTAATTAGATAATTGTTTAATAAAATTGAACTACATACTCATTTGCGTACGTGCATGCTATATTTAAATAACACCATTCAATACTTACATTATACCGTGTTATTCGGATTTTGCAATACCTATTTTGAAATTTTTGGAATTAATCCTTTATTTTCGCTATTCCGGAAGCGGAAGGAAGTCCGGCTTTCTGCCGGTAAAGACTGTAAAGTACCGGAAGCCTGCATGCCGCAGAATCTGAGGGAGACGGTCAAACGCATATGCAACGTGCTCCGGCACATGGGCATCGGCTCCGAGTGTCAGAATCTCTCCCCCGAGTTCGTGATAGCGTAAAAGAACAGCTTCGGTCGGGTTTGGATGTCCCAGCCCGTATTTGAATCCTGCCGTGTTGACTTCGATCCCTTTTCCCATGGAAATGAGTTTACGCAGAATCTCATCAATGATATCGGCATAGGCCTCATATGTATAGAAACGGTTGCGGTCCGGACCGTAGCGGACAACATAATCGAGATGACCGTATACATCGAAGTCGGAATAGGTGTTCAGGTTTTCCAGAATGGATTCGAAGTACTCGCGGTAAGCAGTTTTTTCGGAGCGTCCTTCATAGTATTTCGGGTAATAGGGATCGATTCCGTGAACAACGTGGGAGGAACCGATGACAAAATCAAACGGATGTCCGGTCACCGCTTTGCGGTTGATTTCCGTGATGTGGGGCTGCAGACCGACTTCGATTCCGAGACGAATGGAAAGACGGTCACGGCAGGTGTCCTGAAAACTGCGGACTTCTTTTATATAGGAATCAAAATCCAGAAGAAACAGATTGGGATCATCCGGGTAATCATAATCAAAATGATCGGTAAAACAGATGCCATCCAGGTTCTGCCGTACAGCGGCCTGGATCATGTCAGGCATCAATGCGTCACTGTCTCCGCTGTGATGCGTGTGCATATGTGTATCCCAAAGCATAAGAGCCTCCTTTTTTCTGTGTGGTTGGTTTTGGAAAAAGTCTTTTCGTAAGATTATACTATATTTCAGGGGAAATAGATACCTTTAGTGAAAAAATTAACAAAGACGGAGAAAAGACTTGAACTTTCGGAAATAATTGGGTAAAATAAAGGAAGCTTGGGACGCAAGTCCCATGAGACTATTTATTTACAATTCTAGGAGGAATTAAGAATGGCAGTAAGAGTAGCAATCAACGGATTCGGCCGTATCGGTCGTCTTGCTTTCAGACAGATGTTCGGAGCAGAAGGATACGAAGTAGTAGCAATCAACGACTTAACAAGCCCAAAGATGTTAGCACACTTATTAAAGTATGATAGCTCACAGGGTAAGTACGAGCATGCAGATGAAGTTTCTGCAAGCGATGATTCTATCACAGTATGTGGTAAGGAAATCAAGATCTACGCTTTCCCAGATGCAAACAATTGCCCATGGGGTGAGTTAAAGGTTGACGTTGTATTAGAGTGCTCTGGATTCTATACAAGCAAGGAGAAGGCTCAGGCTCATATCAATGCCGGAGCTCGTAAGGTAGTTATCTCTGCACCAGCAGGAAACGACCTTCCTACAATCGTTTACAATACAAACCACGAGACATTAAAGGCTTCTGACACAATCATTTCTGCAGCTTCTTGTACAACAAACTGCTTAGCTCCAATGGCAGATGCTCTTAACAAGTTTGCTCCAATCCAGTCTGGTATCATGGTAACAATCCATGCTTACACTGGTGATCAGATGACTCTTGATGGACCACAGCGTAAGGGTGATTTAAGAAGATCCCGTGCAGCTGCAGTTAATATCGTTCCAAACAGCACAGGTGCTGCAAAGGCTATCGGTCTTGTAATCCCAGAGCTGAACGGAAAGTTAATCGGATCTGCACAGCGTGTACCAACCCCTACAGGATCTACTACAATTCTTACAGCAGTTGTTAAGAAGGCTGGCGTTACTAAGGAAGACATCAACGCAGCTATGAAGGCAGCAGCTAATGAGTCCTTCGGATACAATGAGGACGAGATCGTATCTTCTGATATCGTTGGTATGAGATTCGGTTCTTTATTCGATGCTACTCAGACAATGGTTAACCCAATCGGTGATGATCTGTATGAGGTTCAGGTTGTTTCTTGGTATGATAACGAGAACAGCTACACATCTCAGATGGTTCGTACAATCAAGTACTTCTCTGAGTTAGCATAATCTATCTTAGTTTATGTGAAAGGGTCCGGCCTGTAGGGCCGGACCTTTTTTCATTATGACGAATAAGAAGAAAAGGAAAGGGTTCCGCTGTTTTATGCAGCTGCGGAGTATGAAACAACCGGCTGGAAAGTCATTTCCTTTTCTTCGGGTTTAAAATTGCCGAAAAGGCAGAACGGAGAATAAAAACATGGCATTAAATAAGAAAACTGTTGATGATATCAACGCAAAGGGCAAGAGAGTCCTTGTAAGATGTGACTTCAATGTACCACTGAAAGCTGGCGAGATCACAGATGATACCCGTATCAAAGCTGCTCTTCCTACAATTAAGAAGTTATTAAACGATGGTGGAAAGGTAATCCTTTGCTCCCATCTTGGAAAAGTAAAGAACGGACCAAACGAAGGAGAGTCCCTTGCACCGGTTGCCAAGAGACTTGAGGAGCTTCTCGGACAGAAAGTAAACTTCGTATCTGATTACAACGTAACAGGCGAGGCAGCTACAAAGGCTGTTGAGGAAATGAAAGAGGGAGAAGTTGTATTACTTCAGAATACCCGTTTTCGTGGCGCTGAGGAGACAAAGAACGGTGAGCAGTTCTCTAAGGAACTTGCCGATCTTGCAGACATCTATGTATGTGATGCATTCGGTTCCTCCCACAGAGCACACGCTTCTGTAGCCGGTGTTACAAAGTTCATCACTGCAAAGGGTGGACAGAATGTTGTTGGTTACCTGATGGAGAAGGAGATCGCCTTCTTAGGAAATGCTGTTGAGAATCCGGTACGTCCATTCGTAGCAATCCTCGGTGGTGCTAAGGTAGCAGACAAACTCAACGTTATCAACAACCTGCTTGAGAAGTGTGATACCCTTATCATCGGTGGTGGTATGGCTTACACATTCATCAAGGCTCAGGGATATGAGATCGGACTTTCTCTCTGCGATGATGAGAAGCTTGATTACTGTAAGGAAATGATGGCTAAGGCTGAGAAGATGGGCAAGAAGATCCTTCTTCCTGTAGATGCTGTTACCATCAAGGATTTCCCGGATCCAATCGACGGACCTGTAGAGACAGAAGTATGTGATATCACAGCTATGCCGGCAGACCGTGAGGGATGCGATATCGGACCTAAGTCCGCAGAGATGTTTGCAGATGCTGTTAAGACAGCTAAGACTGTTGTATGGAACGGACCGATGGGTGTATTCGAGAACCCGACACTTGCAGCTGGTACACTTGCAGTAGCTAAGGCTCTTGCAGAGACCGATGCAACAACAATCATCGGTGGTGGAGATTCCGCTGCAGCTGTTAACCAGATGGGTTATGCTGATAAGATGAGCCATATTTCTACCGGTGGTGGAGCTTCCCTTGAATTCTTAGAGGGTAAGGAACTGCCAGGCGTAGTAGCAGCAGACGATAAATAAAAGACAGTTAAATTATTTACAGATTAGGAGAAATAAAAATCATGGCAAGAAAGAAAATCGTAGCCGGCAACTGGAAAATGAACATGACTCCAAGCCAGGCTGTAAAGTTAGTAGAAGAGTTAAAGCCATTAGTAGTATCTGACAGCGTAGATGTTGTTTACTGTGTACCTGCAATCGATATCGTACCGGTTGTAGAGGCTGTGAAAGGAACCAACGTACAGGTTGGTGCCGAGAATATGTACTTCGAAGAGAAGGGTGCATACACAGGTGAGATCTCCGCAGAGATGCTGGTAGACGCTGGTGTTAAGTACGTTGTAATCGGACATTCCGAGAGACGTGACTACTTCAAAGAGGATGATGTTCTCTTAAATAAGAAGGTTAAGAAGGCAATCGAGGCAGGACTTACTCCAATCCTTTGCTGTGGAGAGACTTTAGAGCAGAGAGAGATGGGTGTAACACTTGACTGGATCAGACTTCAGATCAAATCTGATCTTGCAGGCGTTGCAGCAGCAGACGTTGCAAACATGGTAATCGCTTATGAGCCAATCTGGGCAATCGGAACAGGCAAGACTGCTACATCCGATCAGGCACAGGAAGTCTGTGGCGCAATCCGTGCATGTGTAGCTGAAATCTATGATCAGGCTACTGCTGATTCTGTTCGTATCCAGTACGGCGGATCTGTAAATGCAGGAAATGCAGCAGAGCTGTTCGCAAAGCCGGACATCGATGGTGGTCTGGTTGGCGGAGCATCCCTGAAAGCTGATTTCGGTAAGATTGTAAACTACTAGAATCTGATATTGTATGGTTATAGGGCTATTCATCTGAATTTCAGGTGAATAGCCTTTGAAATTTTACACATGAAGAAAAAATGTCTGGAATGTGTCGTTCTCTTGTTGTTTATTTTTGCTTTGACACATGGCATCATCCAAAATACACAGCCGCTGAAAGAGACTAAGGAAGTACAAACTGAATATGAGGAAAAAACCTCCCAGGTCACGGAGAAATCACAGGAAACCGAGCCGGAAGTACAGGATCTGGAAAACCAGATTTTAAGGACTGCCTCCGGAAAGTTTTTTCAGAAATATCCGGTGGATGAAGCCTTTATGGGATGGATTGAAACGAAGTATGGGAGCGGTGTGCTGCAGAGTCTGTATACACAGCTGGAAAACGGAAATCAGGACCCGGATCTGTGGTATCGGTTTACCGGAAACAGTATGCATGTTCTGTGGCTTATGTATTGCAGGCAGCAACAGTATATGTCGTATTCGTATGAGGATGTGATCTGGAAAGAAGCATCCGATCCGGCATGCATCCGTCTGGATTTTGTCGGGGATATCTGTCTGGATGAGAATTGGTGTACGGGGAAGACGGCAAAGAATCACATGGCGGATTATTTTTCCGATGAAGTAAAAAAGGAACTGATTTCGGCAGATTTTACGATGGCAAACAATGAGTTTGCTTATACAACACGGGGACAGCGGCAGGTTGGCAAAGCATACTGTTTTCGGGCAGATCCCAAAGATGCCGGATTCCTGCGCACACTGGGAATAGATATGGTCTCTGTGGCAAATAATCATGTGTTTGATTATGGTGAGCAAGGATTTTTAGATACGCTGGATGCATTGCATGCTGCGGGAATTCCGTACAGTGGTGGTGGCAGAAATCTGACAGAGGCAAGCGTTGTGCGTTATGTGGTCACAGGTGGACGAAAGATTGCGATTGTATCTGCAACGGAAATCGAAAGGTTTTATCATTTTACACAGAAAGCCCAGAAGGAGAAACCGGGAGTATTAAAGACCCAGCAGGAAGAGGTATGGAAGAAAGAACTGAAGCGTGCGAAGAAGAACAGTGATTATGTGATCGCGTATGTTCACTGGGGAACAGAAGGAAAGATCCATTATGGGCAGGATCAGACAGAGATTGCAGACCTTTGTGTAAAAGCTGGTGCAGACGCCGTGATTGGTGGACATCCGCACCGTCTGCAGGGCGTTGAGTTTATAAAAAATGTGCCGGTGGCATACAGCGTGGGAAATTTCTGGTTTTCTACCGGAAAACTTTACACAACGATTGCACAGATTCAGATTGATGGTTCCGGCAGTCTGAAATTGCGGATGATTCCGTGCATACAGGATTCGCTTACGACTTCGATTCTGACAGAAAAAAAACAGATAAAAGCATTTTATCATTATCTGGCAGATATCTCCAATCATGTGGGAATTGATGAGGACGGATTCTTTTATCCGTATAAAAATGTCGAAAAACCGGGAGTTTCTCCTTATGCCTATACGTCCGGAAGGCGTTATGGACAGTATTTTGATGATGTGGATCTGGATTTAAAATCGATAGATATCGTGGGAAATTTGCAGTGAACACTTGCAATCCCGTCCAAATTATGTAATATAATAAGTGTTTGTGTAACAATAATGAAGTACCATAGTATAGGATTGTTACAATGGAAAGAGAGGATGAATTATGAGCAAAAAACCTGTTGTTTTAATGGTTCTTGACGGTTATGGTCTGAATGACCGTACAGAGGGAAATGCCATTGCGCTGGCAAATACCCCGGTGATGGATAAATTAATGAAGGAATGTCCTTTTGTAAAAGGACAGGCTTCCGGTCTGGCAGTAGGACTTCCGGACGGACAGATGGGTAACTCTGAGGTTGGACATATGAATATCGGTGCCGGTCGCATTATTTACCAGGATCTGACCAGAATTACCAAGGCAATCGAAGACGGTGACTTTTTCGAGAATAAGGCACTGCTTGCAGCCATGGATAATTGTAAGAAAAATGATTCGGACCTGCATCTGTGGGGACTTCTTTCCGATGGTGGTGTGCACAGTCATATTACACATCTTTACGGACTGCTTGAGATGGCAAAGAAGCAGGGACTGAGCAAGGTATATGTTCATGCATTCTTAGACGGACGTGATACACCTCCTGCATCCGGAAAAGAATTTATCGAAGAACTGGAAAAGAAGATGAAAGAGATCGGTGTTGGAAAGATTGCTTCTTTATCCGGACGTTACTATGCAATGGATCGTGATAATAACTGGGATCGTGTACAGAAAGCCTATGATTCCCTGACAAAGGGTGAGGGCGTACAGGCAGAAGATGCGGTTAAGGCAATGGAAGATTCCTATGCAAAGGATGTAACAGACGAGTTCGTACTTCCTACCGTAATTACAGAGAATGGAAAACCGGTCTCTGTTGTAAAAGAGAATGATTCCGTGATCTTCTTTAACTTCCGTCCGGACCGTGCCCGTGAAATGACACGTGCATTCTGTGATGACAAGTTTACCGGATTTGACCGTCCGTTCATTAAGACAACATTTGTCTGCTTTAAGGACTATGATGAGACGATCCCGAACAAGCTGATCGCATTTGAAAAAGAGCATATTGTAAATACATTCGGTGAGTACCTGGCAAAGTGCGGAAAGACACAGCTTCGTCTGGCCGAGACAGAGAAGTATGCACATGTTACATTCTTCTTTAATGGCGGAGTGGAAGAGCCAAACGTTGATGAGGCACGTCTGCTGGTAAATTCCCCGAAGGATGTTGCAACATATGATCTGAAGCCGGAAATGAGTGCTCCGGAGGTTGGTATGGATCTTGTTGAGGCTATTAAGTCAGACAAGTATGATGTGATCGTTATCAACTTTGCAAACCCGGATATGGTCGGACATACAGGTGTGATTCCGGCAGCCATCAAGGCAGTCGAGCGTGTGGACGGACTGGTAGGAGATGCAGTCCAGGCGGTGAAGGATATGGATGGTGTTCTGTTTATCTGTGCAGATCATGGAAATGCAGAGAAAATGATTGACTACGAAACAGGTGAGCCACATACTGCCCATACAACCAATCCGGTACCGTTTATTCTCGTAAATGCGGATCCGAAGTATACACTGCGTGAGGGCGGATGCCTGGCAGATATTGCCCCGACCCTGCTTCAGATTATGGGATTAGAGCAGCCGAAAGAGATGACCGGAAAGAGTTTGTTAATCGAAAAATAAAAGAATAAGGAGAGCGAAAATGAAGGAATTTAAACCATTCAAAGAAGGAAAAGTAAGAGAAGTCTATGATAACGGAGACAGCCTGATCATTGTAGCTACTGACCGTATTTCCGCATTTGACAACATTTTAAAGAACAGGATTACGGACAAGGGCGCAATTCTGACCCAGATGTCAAAGTTCTGGTTTGATTTTACAAAGGATGTTGTTCCGAATCATATGATCTCTGTAGACGTAAAGGATATGCCGGAATTTTTCCAACAGGAGCGTTTTGACGGAAACAGCATGATGTGCAAGAAGCTTGAGATGCTCCCAATCGAGTGTATCGTTCGTGGCTATATCACAGGAAGCGGCTGGGCAAGCTACAAAGAAAACGGCACGGTGTGCGGCATTAAGCTTCCAGAAGGACTGGTAGAGTCTGATAAGCTTCCGGAGCCGATTTATACACCGAGTACCAAGGCAGATCTGGGCGATCATGATGAGAATATTTCCTTCGAGCAGTCTGTAGATGTGTTGGAGAAAATTTATCCTGGAAAAGGACTTGATTACGCAACACAGATCAAGGATTGCACCATCGCTCTCTACAAGAAATGTGCAGAGTATGCACTTTCCAAAGGAATTATCATTGCAGATACCAAGTTTGAGTTCGGTCTGGACGAGAACGGTAAAGTCGTTCTCGGTGATGAGATGCTTACACCGGACAGCTCCAGATTCTGGCCACTGGAAGGGTACAAGCCGGGACAGGGACAGCCTTCTTTCGACAAGCAGTATGTCAGAGACTGGCTCAAGGCAAATCCGGACAATGATTTCCTTCTTCCGGAAGAAGTTGTTACAAAGACCGTTGATAAGTACAAAGAAGCATATGAGCTTCTGACAGGTAAGCCTTTTACAAGATAGATATAGGAGATCACAATGATTCAGAATAACAGTTATGATGCGGATACACTTCATGAGGAGTGTGGCGTCTTCGGAATGTATGATTTTGACGGTGCAGATGTAGCATCGACAATATATTATGGACTGTTTGCCCTGCAGCACCGCGGCCAGGAGAGCTGCGGTATTGCAGTCAGCGATACCAGCGGTCCTAAGGGCAAGGTCCTTTCCTACAAGGGAATGGGACTTGTAAATGAAGTGTTCGCACCGGAAAATCTTGAGCAGATGAAGGGGGACATCGGAGTCGGACATGTACGTTACTCAACGGCCGGTTCTTCTACCCGCGAAAATGCCCAGCCACTCGTGTTAAATTATGTCAAAGGTACATTGGCACTTGCCCACAATGGCAATCTGATCAATGCACCGCAGCTTCGTAAGGAGCTGGAATATACGGGAGCAATTTTCCAGACCACCATTGATTCTGAGGTGATTGCCTACTATATTGCGAGGGAACGGTTGAATTCCCAGTCAGCAGAAGAAGCTGTGCGCCGTGCGTGCCAGCGTCTTAAGGGAGCTTACGCACTGGTTGTGACAAGTCCGCGTAAATTGATCGGGGCGCGTGACCCATACGGCTTTAAGCCGCTTTGTATCGGAAAGCGTGACAATTCTTATATTATCACATCGGAAACCTGTGCACTTGACACCATTGGTGCAACATTTGTGCGTGATGTGCTGCCGGGAGAAGTTGTGACCATTTCTCCGGAAAAAGGTATTGAGTCCGATATGACCATGGCACTTCCGAAAGAAAAGGAAGCACGCTGTATTTTTGAGTACATCTATTTTGCAAGACCGGACAGTCATATTGACGGGGTGAGTGTATATGCAAGCCGGATCAAGGCCGGAAAGTTTCTGGCACAGGATTCCCCGGTAGAGGCAGATCTGGTGACAGGTGTGCCGGAGTCCGGAAATGCTGCAGCACTTGGCTATTCTCTGGCATCCGGGATTCCGTATGGTACAGCCTTTGTCAAGAACAGCTATGTGGGACGTACGTTTATCAAGCCAAAGCAGAGCAGCAGGGAATCCAGCGTACAGGTGAAGCTGAATGTGCTGCGTGAGGCAGTGGCAGGGAAACGTGTCATTATGATCGATGATTCGATTGTAAGAGGTACGACATCGGATCGTATTGTGCGCATGTTAAGGGATGCAGGAGCAACCGAGGTGCATGTACGCATCAGTTCTCCGCCATTTTTATGGCCTTGTTATTTCGGAACCGATATTCCGGCGCGTGAGCAGTTGATTGCCTACAACCGTACGATTGAAGAGATCTGCCAGATTATCGGAGCAGATTCCCTTGGTTATCTCGGAATCGACCGTCTGAAAGAAATGGCGGAAGGACTTCCGATCTGTACCGGCTGTTTTACGGGCAAATACCCGATGGAACCGCCGAAACAGGACATTCGCGGAGAGTATTATGACAAAGAGATTGATCTTGAGCGCAAGATGAGCCGATAAGTTGTTACCAATGTATTCAAATAAAAGGAGAAGAACATGAGCACAGACAGATATACAAGCCCTCTTTCCGAGCGTTATGCCAGCAAGGAAATGCAGTACATTTTTTCCCAGGATATGAAGTTTTCCACATGGAGAAAACTCTGGATCGCACTGGCTGAGACAGAGATGGAACTCGGACTTTCCGAGAATGGAAAGCCGGTCATCACACAGGATATGATTGATGAGATGAAAGAACATGTCAATGATATTAATTATGATGTAGCAGTTGCACGTGAAAAACTGGTGCGTCATGATGTCATGAGTCATGTGTATGCTTATGGACAGCAGTGCCCGAAGGCAGCCGGTATCATTCATCTGGGGGCTACTTCCTGCTATGTCGGAGATAATACAGACATCATCATTATGAATGAGGCATTAAAGCTCGTACATAAAAAACTGGTCAGCGTGATTGCGGAGCTGTCCAATTTTGCAGAAAAATATAAGGATCAGCCGACCCTTGCATTTACGCATTTCCAGCCGGCACAGCCGACAACAGTCGGAAAGCGTGCAACACTCTGGACACAGGAGTTTCTGATGGATCTGGAGGATCTGGAGTATGTACAGAGTACGTTAAAACTGCTCGGATCGAAAGGAACGACTGGTACACAGGCAAGTTTCCTGGAACTTTTTGACGGGGATCAGGAGACGATCGATAAGATTGATCCGATGATCGCAGAGAAAATGGGATTTAAGTCCTGCTATCCGGTTTCCGGACAGACCTATTCCCGTAAAGTGGATACCCGTGTTTTAAATGTTTTAGCAGGGATTGCTGCCAGTGCGCATAAGATGTCTAACGATATCCGTCTTCTGCAGCATTTAAAAGAAGTAGAGGAGCCATTTGAAAAGAACCAGATCGGATCTTCTGCGATGGCATACAAGCGCAACCCGATGCGGAGTGAGCGTATCGCTTCCCTGTCCCGCTATGTGATGGTAGATGCATTAAATCCGGCCATTACTTCTGCAACACAGTGGTTTGAACGTACACTTGATGATTCTGCCAACAAGCGTCTGTCGGTTCCGGAAGGATTCCTTGCAATCGATGGTATCCTGGATCTGTGCTTAAATGTTGTAGATGGCCTGGTGGTATATCCGAAGGTAATTTACAAGCACTTTATGGCAGAGATTCCATTCATGGCAACCGAAAATATTATGATGGATGCCGTAAAAGAGGGTGGAAACCGTCAGGAACTGCACGAGAAAATCCGTCAGCTGTCCATGCAGGCAGGAAAGACCGTCAAGGAAGAGGGTAAGGATAACAATCTGGTAGATCTGATTGCAGCAGATCCGGCTTTTGGTCTGACAAAAGAACAGATCGAGGCAAACTTAAAACCAGAGCTGTATGTGGGTCGTGCACCGCGTCAGGTGGAAGTATTCCTGCGTGATGTGGTTCGTCCAGTGCTGGATGCACACAAAGAGGAACTCGGCGTTACTGCAGAAATTAACGTATAAAAAACAACAGGAAACAACGGATCAGCAGACTGGCTGATCCGAAAAAAGAAAATAATATGTAAAAAAATCGAGGAGCAAATCCATGCTCCTCGATTTTTACTAGTGTGCCGAGCATGGCACTAATCTTACTGGTGAAAGTCCAGTCACGG
>ERZ1694701.48-NODE-48-length-83050-cov-28.058317_pt1 | contig 83050 bp, 67 predicted proteins | sample MGYA00581721_ERZ1694701 | MGnify/ENA primary metagenome ERZ1694701 (study PRJEB42213, sample SAMN07424528) | human gut metagenome | biome: ENVO:00009003; feature: ENVO:2100002; material: ENVO:00002003 | host: Homo sapiens | place: USA | collected 2014 ...
GGCTGACCTCGCTGTCCATATCCATGTCCAGCGCATCCTTTGCCTTGCGGATGGCGGCAAACAGGCGGCTCTTCTCCTCCAGCAGGTAGAGCATGAACCGGGCAATATCGGTGATCTGCTCCGCATATTCGGTCTGTGCCACGTCCATAACGGTCTCATCCTCGGCCTCGGGCATCACCTTGTGGCGCAGGTAGGTGTTGGCTACCTTGGTCACATTGGAATCGCAGTCCAGAATGCCCTGTGCCTCGTCCAGCAGGGACTGAAGCTTGTTCTGGTAGCGGAATGCTTCCTTCAGGTTCATAGTCGTTCCCTCCGTCTTTTTTCTGCTTTCAGCTTACCACAGACTGCCCGCCTGCGCAAGCTTTCCGGTAAAACAGGCAAAGCGCCCGCCCCGGCTTTGACCGGAGCGGGCGCTTTGCATTAGTTGTGACACTTATTGGGATAAGAGATTGGCATTACTCAGCCGGCCACGCGCTCGGTTCGGCCTGCCTCCAGCATATAGCGCAGGAAGCCGGTCACATCGGCGGGGTCGGTCACGGTGAGGTCAAAGCCCTTTTTGGGGGCAGTGTCCATCATCTGCAGCATGGAGCGTGCGGTAGCGTCCTGCTTCAGGTCGCAGGTCTTGCCGTTGTCCAGATGCAGCAGCACGCTGCCGTGGCTGGCAGAAAGCTGGCGCATGAAACGTTCCTTATCAAAATACTCGATACGAAGCATAGGAATACCTCCTTGATAAAATGGTTTATATTACACTTGCCGTCCGGCTGTAACTCCGTCAGACGGCGGGAGGATAGCGGTTTTGCCCGGCATGGGAATGCTTGCACAGCTTGCGTTCCCGCTGCCTTGGTGCTATACTGAGCTTGGAAGCTCTGATAGGATAATACCACAAAACAATCTTGAATCATAGAACAAAACCGCATAGTATATGCAACAAAATCGGCATTGATAAAAAACATTCAAAGTATTGCGGAAAGGAATTGGTGAATATGGCATATCAGACAAGCTGTGCCTCTTATACCAGCGGCCGGGTGGGGCTTTCCAGTGCTACTGCCGTGGTGGCTGATGCCGCCGGGCGGGAGCAGACCCAGCACGGCAGCCCGCTGTTCCCTATCGCCTGCTACGCCGAGGATCTTTCCTGCTACTCGGTGGCGTGGCACTGGCACGAGGAATTTGAGTTTATTCTGGCGGCGCTGGGGCCCATTCATGTGGATGTGAACAAGACCCGCCTGACCCTGCAGACCGGGCAGGGCGTGTTTATCAACTCCGGGGCGCTGCACGCGGTAGAGCCTGCTGAGGACAGGGCGCTGCTGCACTCCGGTGTATTTCAGCCCAGGCTTGTCGGCGGCATGGACACCGTGTTCTGGCAAAAACTCATCCGCCCGCTTTTGCAGCCGGGCACGCCGCCCTTCTTTTTGCTGGACGAGGCCGTGCCATGGCAGCGGCAGGTGCTGCTCTGCCTGCGGGAGGCGTGGAAGGGCGTGGCGGACGAGCCCTTTGACTACGAGAACCGGGTGCGGTACCACCTTACCGCCGCCCTGCGGCTGCTCATTACCCAATGCGTCAGCGGCAAGGTGAAGGTATCGGAGCAGGAACAGATCGCCTCGGAGCGGATGAAGCAGATGCTGCGCTATGTAGAGGAGCGCTACGCCGAGGAACTGACCGTGGAAAAGCTGGCCGGATGCGTAGCCCTGAGCGAAAGTGCCTGTCTGCGCAGTTTCCGGCAGTTTCTGGGCATCACGCCCATCCAGTACGTCAAGCAGTTCCGGGTGGAAAAAGCCGCCGAGCTGCTGCGCTCCACCCGGCTCAAGACCGGCGAGGTGGGGCTGGAATGCGGTTTTTCGGACGCAAGCTACTTTATCAAGACCTTCCGGGAGATCAAGCACTGCACCCCCCGGGAGTACCGTATCCGCTTCTGCTAACATGAAAAAGAGGGACAGAAATGCCCGCAGGCATTTCTGTCCCTCTGATTTTAAAATGCAATTCCTTAAATCATGGCCAAAGCGCAAGCGGAGGCCATCTCCAATCGTCCGACACAGAAGAAGGCGCGCCGGTTCACCCGCCGGTTTTACCGGTGCAAAGACCCTGCCAGCGCTCCGGCGGGATGACCGGCTCGGTGACAAAGGCTTCGGGGTTCGGGGCAAGAACGTGGCGGGTGACCCGGAAAAGCCCCTCGGCGTCGCACAAAATGCAGCTTGCATCGCCAAATTTCGTGTTCCGGGCTGCGCCGCAGTCCAGATACGCCTGTTCCAGCTTGACGAAATCCTCCGAGATATGCGGCTGCTGCGCGTTGTAGTGACGGCGCATATAGACGTTGTGCTGCGCCCCGGCTTCGTCCACCACGGTCATCTGCATGGGCTTGTCGGTCAGACGGTTCGGCACGTTCAGTACCTCCTCCACGCTATGGATAAAGGTGTTGCGGGCGTGGGTGACCCCCAGCAGCAGCACCTTGCCGTGGGCTGCCCGCAGCCGGTCGTAGCAGCCGCCGGGAGTGCAGGGGGTGTTTGCGTCCAGTTCCCCTTCCAGATACGCAGCCGCTCCCTTGCCATAGGCCGCCATGCTGTGGGTGGGGTGCAGCGAGCGCACGACGCCGGGGCGCTGCCGGAACAGCTCCGGCAGAATGCCCACGCAGCAGGGGCTGCGGCGCACATCAAACACCCGGTTCTCCTCGTTGATGAACCGCCATGTGTGGGTGGGCAGCAGCAGCAATCCCTCCGCAAAAAACTCCATCCATGCGTCCAGAACCGTGTCTGCGCCGCCCTCCACCGGGCCGATGGACTTCATGGAGGAATGGATCAGGATAGTCTCGTTCCCTGTCAGCCCCATCGCGGCAAGGTCGTGCTTGAGGTCAGCCTTTGTATATGCCATGTCATTTCTCCTTTTCGGGCGTTTTTGTTTACCTCCAGTTTACCGCCTTTCGGGCAGCAAAGCAAGCATACACGCAAAAAGGCACATGCCCTGCCGCATCTGCCGGAGACGATCCGGTATCTGTGGGGTATTTGTCCTTTCAGCTTTTTCAGCAAAATCCTGTATACAATATTTCAACCCGCAGTGTTGCCGCAACAGTCAGCGCCGTGCTTTTCTATTGTAATATTTGACAGTTATTCTCTGTTTTCTTTATGCATTTGATACAACAGCCGCTTGATTGCGGCATTTCATCAGCACTTTTCCCGCATTGCAAAGTGGTATATCCGTTTTTTCGATTCAGGAGCAGCTCTGTGTGTGAGTTCAAGAACTTGTATACAAGCGTTCAAATAAAGTTCCGTTCCAGCATTGACATTCCGCTGTCGGAACGGTACAATGATACTAAGATTATATTTACCGGATAAATGGAGAACGACTATGGCTACATTACAGCACACGGATGAGCTCTATCATATTCTCGAGGACGAGATCTGCGCGTTGAAGATCCTGCCCGGGGAAGCGCTGAGCGAGAACCAACTGTGCAAGCGGTTCGGTGTTTCGCGCACCCCCATCCGCAGCGTTTTGCAGCGGCTGGAGCAGAACCGCTTTGTGCAGATCATCCCCTGCAAGGGCACCATCGTCACCGCCATTGATATTGGCGTGGTGGATCAGCTCATCTTCCAGCGTGTTGCGGTGGAGGGCATGGTGTTCCGGGATTTTGTGCAGAGCTGCTCGCCCATGGAGATCCTTGCGGTAGAACACCTTTATAATGTGCTGCTGGAGGCCGCTGCGGGGCGCAGCGACCCGCAAAACTTTGATTTCAACCACTTCCTCAGCTGCGACCTTGCCATGCACGAGTACTGGTTCCGCAAGACCAGCAAGGAGTACCTTTGGGAGCAGATAACCCGCCCGCAGGCAGACTATTCCCGCTTTATCCGTCTGGACATCGTAGGCGCGCGCAACGTGTCCAGCGTTGTCAGCGAGCACGCCGAGATGCTGCGTATTCTGCGGGAGAAGGATCTGGACGCCATTGAGCCGCTGATGCGTACCCACCTGTACGGCGGCGTGAGCCGCATGGGCAGCAAGGTCTACTCGGACGAATACCGCGTCTACTTCAAGCTGCCAGAGGGCAAATAATAAAAAGGTCGCTGCACAGTCTCCTGTACAACGACCTTTTTCTGGTTGCGCCAGCAGGAGTCGAACCTACGATGGGGGAGTCAAAGTCCCCTGCCTTACCGCTTGGCGATGGCGCATCATGCAAGATAGTATAACATATTTTCCGCTTTTCCACAAGAGGTGTGCCGCGTTTTTGCCGCTTTTTTCTGTGCGCTGCCTGCTGCATTTGCAGCGGTTCGAGTCGTTTTTTGGCTTTGCGGCAAAGGTTTTGCTTTTTCCATATCCTGCCATGTTTTTACGAAAGGTAAGTTTTGCGGGATGCGTTTTTCAAAAAGCGCAGTCTACACGGGCATAAATTTTATCTTGCAAAGGTGAAATTTATTTTTTTCTTGATTTTTCTTATTATTTTCTCAAAAGACTGTATTTTTTGTTGCGCTTCTGGTACACTGGATGTGATAAAAATAAGTTGAAGAAACTTCTCCTGCGTCCGGGCTGCACCCGGGCGAGGCAGTGTCTCCATCTTTGTGAAGGAAAGCGAGGGATCTCATGAAAAAATTCCTGAAAACGCTGGTGGTCGGGCTTTGCCTGTTCACGCTGCTGTGCTGCGCACTGCCGGCTGCATTTGCTGCAGACAAAACTTCAGGGAGCAAAAAGGAAGAGAACGTGTACGCCATTGGTATGGATGCCCAAGGCGGCATCTGCTCTACCGTGGTCACCTACACGAACCTGTCCGGCAAACTGGAGAGCACGCCTGAGCAGCCTACCATGACGGGCTACACCTTTGACGGCTGGTACACCGAGCCGGTGGGCGGCAGCAAGGTGACCACCTCCACCGTGTTCACCTCCGATGCCACCATCTACGCCCACTGGACTGCCAAGGTCGGTACCTCTACTGTGCCGCAGCCCACCACCCAGCCTGCCACCGTCCAGTGGCAAAAGTATGTAGGGCCTGCCCTTGTGGCCGGTGCCCTGCTTACTACTCTGCTGGTCGCCACCATGTTCTGAACACTGCTGTAAACGCAATGATACCATTGAAGAAAGGGATCTTACCATGACTACTTCTACCATGAAAATGCCCGCCAGCTATTCCGCTATCGAAGCCGAGGAGATGACCTATCTGGACGGCGGCGCCAGCAACGCTTATCAGGCCTTCCTGGACGTTGGTAAGGTGTTCAACTACATCGCCCGCATCTTCTCCGGTGCAAGCTCCATCATCAACAACGTCAACGTCATTTACCAGTCCTTTGTATCGCTGAACAGCCTGCTGGGCAGCTTCGGCAAGTAAAAGGATCACCCCAAAGTTTGGATACGGGAGCCGCGCTTTTTTCGAAAAAGTGCGGCTCCCGTTTTTCGTAGGCGCACTGATTCAGTGCATTACTGCGCAGAACTTCGCACCCCAGAATTATGAAGGGAAATTTTAACAATTCTGTGGTATATTACCTTCTTTTTAGGTGTTTTACATATAAAATAAAAAAATTTGCGATATTTTTTCGGCTTTATCTCTTGATTTTGTGTCCGATTTGTTATATTGTTGTTACAGGGAGTGTGCTAAAATAAGGTAGTTTATAAAAGGTCTCTCCAGCCGCGCAAATCGCGTGGCGACAAGCGATTTTTCAGGCATTTTCTTTAAGTTTTTTCGGCATTTTCGAAAGAAATTTCGTTATCTTTACATTCGGGAGTTTGTACGCAAATGGCAGATCGTGAACTGCGGCGGATGCACCGCGCTGAACTAATAGAGATCATCTATGCGCTGAAACAGAGCGAGGACCAGCTCAAGGCACAGAATGCTGCGCTCACCGCGCAGCTACAGGACCGGCAGCTCCGGCTGGAAAGCGCTGGTTCCATCGCGCAGGCCGCGCTGGAGCTGAACAACGTGTTCGCCGCCGCACAGGCCGCCGCCGATGACTATCTGCATTCGGTACAGGCCAGCGTTGCGGACACCAACGCCACCGCTGCCAACACCCTTTCGCAGGCACGCAGCGAGGCTAAACGCATTCTGGAACAGGCACAGGCAGACGCCGACAGTCTGAAAGCGCAGGCGCAGCAGGAATGCGACGCCATGACCGCCGCCGCCGCGCAAAAGCGCACCCAGACCGAGGCCGACTGCAAGGCCATGGTAGAGCGCGCCGAGCAGGAGGTGCAGCAGCGCTGGCAGGCATTTGACCACAAGGCCAACGAGCTGCTGGACCAGTACCGCAGCACAGACGGCCTGCCTTCGGAGGAAACATGAAAAAACGCGATATCCGGTTCGCTTCCATCCCTTCCACCGAGGAAGTGGCCGCAGAACGTGAGCGTCTTGCGTACCAGAGCCGCTACCAGCGGGTGCTGCGCAGTACGATCTATATTCTGGTGGTGGTGGCCGCAGTAGCCGTGCTGCTGGCTACGCTGTTTTTGCCGGTGCTTCAGGTCTCTGGCGACAGCATGAACCCTACGTTGAATGACAAGGACATTATCCTGCTGGTAAAATCCAACCACATTGAAAACGGTGAGTTATGCGGGTTTTACTGGCAGAACAAGCTGCTGCTCAAGCGCATCATCGGGCAGCCCGGTGATGTGATCGATATGGACGTGAACGGCGTGGTCTCGGTAAACGGCGTGGCGCTGGACGAACCCTATGTGGACGCGCTGACCGTGGGCGAATGCGACATCCGGTTCCCCTATCAGGTGCCGGAAAACCGCTACTTCGTGCTGGGCGACCACCGCTCCACCTCCATCGACAGCCGCAGCAGCGTGATAGGCTGCGTTGAAAAAAGCCAGATCGTTGGCAGGGTTTTTCTAAGGATATGGCCCTTGTCCAGCTTCTCGTTGATCCATTGACCCCGGGAGGAGGTATTCCGTTATGAACGACATTCTTAAAACGTACATGGAGCGGTTCCGCGAGAACCGGCACACCCTGCGGCGCTACACCGCATTTGTGCTGGCACTTGCCATGATCACCACCCTGTTCGTGAACTGGCAGCTGCATGGCGTGGGCATCTCGATGACCGCGCAGTACCAGTGCGGCGAGGAAGAGCACACCCACACCGCGGATTGCTACACCAAGGTGCTCACCTGCGGTTACGAGGAAGGCGAGCTTGAAAATGCTGACGAGGTGGCCGCCGCCGCTGCGACCAGCCAGCCCACCATTGAGGAAGAGCCCGCGCCGCTGTCGCTGGAGCCGCAGATCGAGTTTGTGCCCCACGAGCACACCGAGGACTGCTACACCGAGGTGCAGACTCTGACCTGCATGGAGGAAGAGCACGTCCACGATGACGACTGCTTCGACCCTGAGGACGGCAGCCTGATCTGCGACAAATTTGAGCATACCCACGACGAAAGCTGCTATACCACTGAGTATGAGCTGACCTGCGGCTTAGAGGAGGGCGAGCTTGTGGAGCAGGTGGTGGAGCCCACCCAGAGCGCCGCACTGGCAGCGATGGCTGTGGCCGAGCCCGTGGCGCTGGCACCGATGGTGGACACCGTGGAGCCCATCTACCACCACCATACCGATGCCTGCTACGAGGAAGTGCTCACCTGCCCCCTGCCGGAGCACCACCACACCGTTGCCTGCCTGAGCGACACCTCCGCCGACCTTGAGACCCCCGAGGAGTGGCAGGCCGCCAACGCTGAGGCCGTGATGACCGGCAACTGGGCCGAGGATCTGGTCAGCGTGGCGCAGACCCAGCTGGGCTACGAGCAGAGCGAGAAAAACTTTGAGATCGACCCCGCGGACGGCGTGACCCTGCGCTACTACTCCCGCTACGGTCAGTCCTACGGCAACCCCTACGGCGAGTGGGACGTGATGTTCCTCTCTTACTGCCTGAAGTACGCCGGTATCCCCCAGAGCGCTATCCCGCAGGAGGCCAGCGTGCTTGCCCTGCGCAGTTCCATGAGCGACATGGACTGGCTGCTGGACAACGAGGACGGCAGCGCCGCCGATGTAGGCGACATCGTTATTTATAATAAGTACGTCACCCGCACCGTGGCTGTGGACAGCAGCGCCGATGGCGCAGCGGACGGTCTGGACGACCTGTTCAGCATGGACGCCGAGGGCGAGAACGGCGCAGAACTTGAGGAATCCGGCGCTGCTGCGCTGGATACCGCCCCTGCCGCCGAGGACATGACCACCCTCGATACCCCTGATCTCCCCGATATCTCCGACACCGCTGCGCCCAGCGTGGGTTCCCCCGCTGCCGAGCCGCAGACCACTACCGTGACTGACGCTCAGCCCGTGGAGACCGTGGGCATCGTAAGCAGTGTGGACAGCGACGCCGACACGCTGACCGTTATTTCCGGCGATGTGGACGGCAAGGTGGCCGAGGTAGCACTGTATGATGCTGATGTTGAAAACGTTATCTCTGTGGCGTATGCTCAGATGGCGCTGAGTGAAGGCGATACCGCTTCGGATATTACTGAAATCGACCCGGTATTCTCCTGCTCTGTTACTACCGTATACGGCACTGTATCTGCTTCTGCAATGCGTCCCGCTCCTTCCTACGTTGCAAGGTACGCTGCACCCTCCATGTATGCCGTAGCTGCCGTGTCTGCTACTCCTGTTGATATGGGCGAGCATATCACGAACGTTATCGTTCAGATACCCGCTTCCACGAACGGCAGCGGCGTTGTAACCTCTTGGAAAGATGCAAACGGCATTGTGCGTCCCGGTCAGACTGTTAAGGTGCAGTTGAGTTACGGTTTTGCTGCAAACAAAATCACCAAAGACAACCGCGTTGCAACCTACAAGCTCCCCAACGGTATTACGCTGTTGCCCAGTGTTTCACACTCCGGCAATATCACTTGGCATGACCGTACCACTGGTCAGAAAGTTGTCGTTGGCACCTACAAGATTGATGCTGACACCGTCACGTTTACCTACAACGAAGACTTTGCCGACGGCAAAGCCTTTGACGGTGATTTTGAGTTTCAGGCTTCTGCTTCCTCTGATTCCTCCATGGAAGGGCAGAAGATCAATTTTGGCGGCACAAACGGTTCTGTTACCATCAAAAAAGAGGATCTGACCCACGATCTGTCTCTTTTCAAGAATGTGCAGAAGGACGAAAACGGAAAAGAACTGATCAAATACGATTCAAAAACAAAGAAGCTTGATATCGCCTATGAAGTGGTTGCAAAAACCACAAACGGCACCGGTACTACTGTAGATCTTACCGACTTCTTCGACACCGCAAGCGCCTCTCTTGGCAAATTTCAGGAAGATACAGTCACGCTGATAAAGGTTGCTGCAGATGGCACCGAAACGGACGTCACAGAGACCTATAAAGCCCAGCTCACTGTAAACAACTCCGAGCTAAAATATTCTGCTCTGCCCAAACTGGAAGCCAGTGAGCAATACGTTCTGCGGTATCACGCCACCATTCCTGTTAAGGATGATTACACCTATCAGTCCATCAACAACGTAAAGGCTGAATTCGATGGCAAAGACAGTTACACGAGCAAGGAGGTTAAAAACACCGAGCCGCGCCTTACCAAGAGCGGCAATTATGACGCCAACAGCCGCATCATCACTTGGACGATTCAAATCAACAACCCCTTTGGGGAGGATCTCCGCGGCAAAACCTTTACCGATCTTCTGCCTACCGAGCTGGAGGTCGTAGGTGAAGTTAAAATTCAGCGCGAACACTGGAGCCAGGACATTAATCCTGTCTCTGCTGCGGATTTCATAAAGGACGGGTATAGCTACACCTTCCCGGCAGATAAATCGGAAACCGCAACGTTCTACAGGATCTTCCTCCAGACGAAAATCCCCAACGGCACCGCAGTGGGCACCACCTTTAAAAATAAGGCCACGTTTGATGGCAGCGGCGCTTCCGGTGATGTTACGGTGACCGACCGCAGCTCTTATCTCAGCAAGAGCCTGTATAAGGCCGAGGACTTGGAAACCGGCAAGAAAAAGCTGACTTGGCAAACCTCCGTCTCCATCCCTACCGGTTGGAACGAGATCACCCTTACGGATACGATCCGTGATGCCGTGACAGATGGCACTGAGCGGGATGGCACACACTATGCGATTTTGTCCGAACTGAAGGATGAAATCAAGAATAATCTGTATCTGACCTTGTTCGGTTCCAGCGAGACCGTCACAATGGCAAATGCATCCACAAATCATGTCAAATTTACCGTCACCTATTATGACGAGAGCGGTGTGGTTACTGACGCTGATGCTCATGTGACCAAGTTTACCATCACCGCCAAGCTGGACGAGGGCCATACGCTGGATGCCACCAGCATGGGGCTGAGCAACTACCATACCGTTGCCGATATTAGTGGTGCAGGCATAGAAGAGCCGTGGCTGTTTGTAAACACTGCTGCCTCCGGTGGTAAGACCACCGATGCCAGCTACACCTATAAAAAACCCAAGGAAGCAAAGCTTGAAAAGCTGGTCTATAATGAAAACAATTTTGATAACGCTGGCAGCAAGATCAGTGAGTTGGATTACAATAAGAACAACGGTAAGATCTACTACGAGCTCACCATCCCCACCTCGCTTACCAGTAAAGATCCGCTGACCACGAAAGATCTGGAGATCACCGATACCCTGCCTGATGGTGTTACCTTTGACATAAGCAGTGTCACGGTTGGTGTACGCGATTACAATAATGATGGCTCTGTAATCCATAGTAGCTGGTTAGGTCACACAATTTATAGTTCTATCGGCGGCACTCCGAACTATGAGATTTCGGCAACTAAAAACTTTAGTGCAACAAAAACTCATATTGGCGCAACCGACACCGACCGTACGGTCAAGTTTACGATCACGAACGGCTACAACGTTTCTGAAAAGCCGCAAGTTTTCTATATCCGCTACTCGGTCAGCGTTGCGGAGGATGCCTCTTGGGACGACCTTCGTACACAAAACATATACCGTAACCACGCGGAATGGAACGGCGACAAGGCAGAAACGAAAACCACCGTCAAGCGCAGCTATGACAAGATTTATAAGACCGGCACTGTCGTCGACGAAGGTCTCGACGCCAACGGCAAGCCAACTGCGACCAAGAAGATCAACTACAGCGTTGTTATCAACCCCACCGGCGCTAAGCTGCTGACCACCAGCAATACCCTGACCCTGAAGGATACGCTTAGCTTTAATCCTTCTAACGAAACCTCCGCCGAGCTGGATCTGAGTTCGATCCATCTGTATGGTGTGACCCTTAATACTGAGGGCAACCTTGTTGCAGACCATACAAATGAGATCAGCCGCGACCGGTTTACGGCAATCTATGACAGCCCCAACCGCATTATGACCGTCACCGTCCCGGATGAACTGGCTTGTGTGCTGGAATACACCTATCAGATTTCTTACCCCTCCTCTACGGAGGTAACGGTTAAAAACCACGCAAACCTTACCGGTCTGGTGGAGAAATGGGTCGATACTCATGTTGTGAATTATGATTCTTCGGCTACCGTCCGGTTCAGCAAGTTTGACCTGAACAAGGTGGATTCCAACGATTATCTGGTCACACTTCCCGGTGCAACCTTCCAGCTTGCAAAGTGGGATACCTCAACGAATGCGTTTAAAGAGGTTTGCAAGCTGACAACAGACAACTCTGGTCAGATTCATTTCAGTCTCGCGACAGCGGAAAGCCATGATACGAGCAGCGCTCAGCTGCTTTGCAGTACGCTCTACCGTATTGTAGAGGTAGAAAGACCCTCCGGTTATGCACTTAGCCAGAGCCCGATCTACCTGCTGTGGGGTGCACAGCCCAACACAACCGCAGCTGACGCATTTGAAGCTGCTACCGGTACAACTTATATCTATGATGCTTCGGAGTACAATAAATGGCTTGCCTGTAACGATGTAACCTACCTTGCCCGTGGCGAAAGCAGTGCTGCATATGTGCCCAACACCGCTAACAGCATTACAGTTGCCAAGCATTGGCTGGATACGGACGGTAAGACAGAGCTTGCTCTGGACAAGGTCAACTCCACCTACACCGCAACCGTAGAACTGTGGCGCAAGGGTGGCAGCCAAACGTCTGATACAAAGGTTGAGTCCGTTACCTTGGATAGTTCCAACAACTGGAGCCATAGCTGGAAAGACCTTCCTTTGGTAGACCCCAACAATAGCAGTATCACCTACAAGTACTACGTTAAGGAAACAGCCTGTTCCGGTACGTTTAAATACGACCTGAACAACACCGGCATCACCGGCGGCACCATTCTGCTTTACAATCAGGTGCCCGAGGATGATGGCTACGAGCTCCCCTCTACCGGCGGGGCCGGTACACTCCCGTATACAGCCGTGGGCGGCACAATGATGCTGTCTGCGCTGGCATATAGTTTTATCCACCGCAAGCGCAGACATGAAGGGAGGGCAGATGACTAAACTGCACTTCCCTGCTGGCGTGCCGGGGCTGAGCCCCCGCCCGCCCAGCGCAAAGTTTACGCATTAGTCCGAACACAAACCACACCCCTCCCCCCCTGTGCAAAATGCAGGGGCGGCAAGGGGCAGAAAAAAGAAAGGGGCTTTTTCCATGAAAAAAGCAATGAAGAAACTCATGGCTGCGCTGCTGGCAGTTGCTATGGTGTGCGCCATGGCGATCCCGGCGTTTGCTGAGGGTGCTGGTACTGCTGGCACTGGTACTGCTGCCGCTGGCACTACTTACACTATTACCATCAACAATCCCGTTGGCACTTATGAAGCCTACCAGATCTTCTCCGGTGATCTTCATGATGGCACCCTGTCCAATGTTACTTGGGGTACTGGTGTCAGCGAAGCCGGTAAAACTGCTCTCGGCGATGCTAAAACCAAAGCTGCCACCCTCAATGAATCTAACGTCAAGGCTTTTGCTGAGGAAGTAAGCAGCTACCTTGATGCAACTTCCGGCACTTACGATGCTGGCAAGATCACCGGTCTGTCTGCCGGTTATTATCTGGTCAAGAATAGTTCCGTAGGCGAGCACGAAACCTACACCAGCTTTATTCTGAAAGTCGTTCAGAATGTTAACGTTTCCCCGAAGGGTGATAAGCCCTCTCTGGAAAAGAAAGTTAAGGATATCAACGACACCACTGACGACACTACCTCCAACTGGCAGGACAGCGCTGACCATGATATCGGCGATGAGGTTCCTTTCCAGCTGACCGCTAAGATTGCAAGCAACTTTGCTGACTACACGACCTACAAGTTCGTGTTCCACGATGTACAGTCTGCTGGTCTGGACTTTTTGGAGAACACTGTAACGGTTAAGGTTGGCGGCACTGAACTGACCGCCGACCAGTATAAAGTTATCACCACCGGCCTGACCGATGGCTGCACCTTCCATGTTGTGATTGAAGATCTGAAACAAATCCGTAGCGCTGCCGCTGACGCTAAGGTCGTTGTTGAGTACAAGTCCAAGCTGAACAAGAACGCTGTGATTGGCTCCAAGGGCAACCCCAACGAAGCATATCTGGAATACTCTAACAACCCTCATGACACCAACAGCACTACCACCACTCCCAATGATAAGGTCACTGTTTTCACCTTTAAGGTCGTTGCAAACAAAACCAATGGTGCTACTGGTAAAGCACTGGAGGGTGCTGCCTTTGCACTGTATAAGAAGGACAATGCTGGTAAATGGAATCTGGTCGCACTGAACAACGCTATCGAATCTGCTGCTGGTAAATATACCATTGACAAGAAAGATAAGACCACGTTTGAATGGGTCGGTCTGGATGATGGTACCTATAAGATCAGCGAAATTATTACCCCTGCTGGCTTTAATAGCATTGAGGATCAGATTTTTACTGTTACTGCTGAGCATGACGTCACCTCTGAAAATCCCAAGCTGACTAGCCTGTCTGGCAATGCAACAACCGGTACTATTGAATTCACTTCCAAAATGGATGAAGGCTCTCTGTCTACTACCATTGAGAACAACGCCGGCGCTACCCTGCCCAGCACCGGCGGCATCGGCACCACCATCTTCTACGTTGTTGGCGGCGGCCTGATGGTTGCAGCAGCTATCCTGCTCATTACCAAAAAGCGTATGGAGAACCGCTAAGCTCTCCTTTTCCCCTGCACAGAGCGGGGCTGCAAAGCCCCCTGCTCTGATCCTGAAACTATAACGTTAGGGAGTAGCCCATGAAAAAGAACAAAAGCACCATTATATTGATCCTCGTCTTTTTCGTGGGTCTATCCGTGATGTTATACCCCACCATCAGCGATTACGTCAACCAGCGCAACCAGTCCCGCGCGGTGGCAAGCTACGCGCAGGACGTGGACAACATGACCGATGCGGATTACAGCGCCTACTTTGACGCCGCCGATGCCTTTAACGCACAGGTGGCCGCCAACGAAAACGCCCTCTACCGCCCGGATCAGCTTACCGGCTACAACGAAACGCTGGATATTACCGGTACGGGCATTATGGGTTACATCACCATCTCCAAAATCGGCGTGGAGCTGCCCATCTACCACGGCACCGACGACAGCGTGCTGCAGATCGCCGCAGGCCACTTAGAGGGCACCAGCCTGCCGGTGGGCGGCGCGTCCACCCACGCGGTCATCTCGGCACACCGCGGCCTGCCCAGCGCAAAGCTGTTTACCAACCTCGACCAGCTGGAAGTGGGCGATACCTTTACCATCACCGTGCTGGACCGGGTGCTCACCTACGAGGTGGACAAAATCTCCATCGTGCTGCCCACCGAGACCGACGAGCTGAAGATCGCCGAAGGCAAGGACTACGTTACCCTGATGACCTGCACCCCCTACGGCATCAACACCCACCGCCTGCTGGTGCGCGGTCGCCGCGTAGAGACCCCGGATCAGTACAAGCACCTTCGCGTTACCGCAGAAGCGCTTAAAATTGAACCCATTATTGTTGCGCCCATTATGGCGCTGCCCATGCTGCTGATCTTGCTGATCGGTATGCTGCTTTCTACACGCAAACCCAAGAAAACGAGAGGTGAAGAACATGAAAAGCATTGATTTGCGTCATCGTCTGGCGGCTGTGCTGCTGGCTGTGTGCCTTGTGGTATGCTGCGCCCTGCCGGCCTTTGCCACCAGTGCCAACATTGTGCTGGGGCGTCTGGGCTCGCTCCACGTCCGTCTGTACGACACCCACAACGATGTGCCCCTGCGCGGCGGCGAGCTGACCCTGTATCAGGTGGCCACCGTCAAGCGCACCAACGGCAACCTGTACTTTGACTATACCGGCGATTTTACGGGCTGCGGTGTGGTGCTGGGCGACCTTTCCGACAGCACGCTGGCTGACCAGCTGGTAAAATATCTGCCCGCAGTGCCCGCCATTGCCGCCCAGCAGGACGTGAACGAAGAGGGTTACGCCGACATTACCAAGCTGCCGCAGGGGCTGTACTTGGTCGTGCAGACCGAGGCATCCCACGGCTACGAGGCCATCAAGCCCTTCCTTGTGTCCATCCCCATGCCCGATGGCGACAACTGGATCTACGATGTGGACGCCACCCCCAAGGTAGGTGCTACCATCCCGGAAACGCCGGACATCCCCGACACCCCGGATGTGCCAGTCACACCGCCGGATACGCCCGACACACCGGACACCCCCGATTTCCCGGAGCAGCCGGACACCCCGGATACGCCGGTGAGCCCGGACAGCCCCGATAGTCCGGTAAGTCCCGGCAACCCGGACAATCCCGTAAGCCCCGAGAACCCGGATAACCCGGTCTCCCCTTCCAACCCGGATAAGCCCGTTCTGCCCCAGACCGGTCAGCTGAACTGGCCCGTGCCGGTGCTGGCTTGCAGCGGTGTGCTGCTGTTTGCCGCTGGCTGGGTGCTGAACCGTCAGGGCAAAAAGGAAAACTGACCCTGCCTCCTTTCTTTTCGGCATAGTTTGGCGTTGGGTGCCGAATTTGCTCCCCCGCAAGGGGGAGCATTTTTTATGCCCTTTCCTCTGCCGGGTACAGTACGATTTTGAATGCGCTCCGCGTTGCTCTGCGCATAATCAGCGGAAAATATATTTTTAAATTTGCAATTCTGGAAAATCTGCGGATTTTCCAGAATTGCCTTTTCACGGGTGGGGTTTTGGCACGAACCCTCTCAGGCATCTCGCTTTGCTCGATACCAGCTCCCCCGAAGGGGGAGCTTTTTGGGTGCTGCCGCAAGGCTGTACCACAGCACAAAGCGGGCTCGCTCTCTCCGTCATCACTGTGCGATGACGCCTCTCCCAAAGGGAGAGGCATTGGCATAGCGGAAAAGTTTCCGACTAAACCGCAAAGTATCCGGCAGTGCCTAAGGCGTCCCTTTGGGGGAGCTGGCACGGCGCAAGCCGTGACTGAGGGGGTACACGCAAAAGAGCCGCTGTACAAAACGTACAGCGGCTCTTGATTTATGCAGTCTGTATTAGGTTTTTACTGCTGCTGAGCGGCCTTTTTGGCTTCCAGTGCCAGAATGGCGTCGCGGCGGCTCAGGTTGATGCGGCCCTGCTGGTCGATGTCGGTCACCTTGACCACGATGGCATCGCCCACGGCAACCACGTCCTCTACCCGCTCCACGCGCTTGGTATCCAGCTTGGAGATATGCACAAGGCCTTCCTTGCCCGGGGCGATCTCCACAAAGGCACCAAAGTTCATCAGGCGGGTCACCTTACCCTTGTAGATGGCACCGATCTCGGGGTCCTCCACAATGGTCTTGATGGTAAAGATGGCGCGCTTTGCGTCCTCCTGATCCACGGCGGAGACGAACACATGGCCGTCCTCCTGCACGTCGATCTTGCAGTTGCAGGTAGCGCAGATGTCCTGAATGACCTTGCCGCCCTTACCGATCACGTCCTTGATCTTGTCGGTGGGGATCATCATGCTGAACATCTTGGGTGCCCAGCGGCTCAGCTCCTGACGGGGCTCGGCGATCACGGGCTTGATGATCTCGTCCAGAATATACAGCCGGCCCTTGCGGCACTTCTCGAAGGCCTCGGCAATGATGTCGTAGGTCAGGCCGTCGATCTTGATATCCATCTGGATGGCGGTAATGCCCTTGCGGGTGCCGCCGACCTTAAAGTCCATATCGCCGTGGAAGTCCTCCACGCCCTGAATGTCCAGCATGGTCATCCAGCGCTCACCCTCGGTGATCAGACCGCAGGAGATACCGGCAACCGGAGCCTTGATGGGCACGCCTGCGTCCATCAGTGCCAGCGTAGAGCCGCAGATGGAAGCCTGAGAGGTGGAACCGTTAGAGCTGAGCACCTCGGACACGCAGCGGATGGTGTAAGGGAACTCCTCCAGAGAGGGCAGCACCGGCACCAGAGCACGCTCAGCCAATGCGCCGTGGCCGATCTCGCGGCGGCCGGGGCTGCGCGGTGCGCGGGCCTCGCCCACGGAGTACGGCGGGAAGTTGTAGTGGTGGATATAGCGCTTGGTCTGCTCGTCGGTCAGGTCGTCCATCAACTGGTTGTCCTTGGTGCCGCCCAGCGTGCAGGTGGTAAGCACCTGCGTCTGACCGCGGGTGAACATACCGGAGCCGTGCACGCGGGGCAGGATGCCCACCTCAGCGGCCAGCGGGCGGATCTCGTTGATGCCGCGGCCGTCCACGCGCTTGCCCTCATCCAGCAGCCAGCGGCGCACCACGAACTTCTGCATCTTGTAGCTTACCAGATCCAGATCGGCGGCAGACAGGTCGGGGTATTCCTCGGCGATCTTGTCCATGATGGGCAGCAGGGCTGCATCACGCACGTTCTTGTCGTCGGTGTCCATAGCGGCCTTGAAATCGTCCAAGTACTTATTCTGGATGGCGTGGAACACGTCCATGTCCAGACCCACAACCTGGAAGTCGATCTTCGGCTTGCCGCGCTCGGCCACGATTTTGTTGATGAACTCGATGATCTTCTTGATCTCAACATGTGCGGTCTTGATGGCGGTCAGCATAGTGTCCTCGTCCACCTCGTTGGCGCCGGCCTCGATCATCACGATCTTGTCCATGGTGGCGGCAACGGTCAGGGCAAGGTCGCTCACCTTGCGCTGCTCCTGGGTGGGGTTCAGCACGATCTCGCCGTCAACCAGACCCACCTGCACGCCGCCGATGGGGCCGTTCCACGGGATATCGGACACGGCGGTCACCAGAGAAGCGCCGATCATGCCCGCGATCTCAGGGCTGCAATCCGGGTCAAGGCTCATGACGGTCATGGTGATGCACACGTCATTGCGCATCTCCTTGGGGAACAGCGGGCGCATGGGGCGGTCCACCACGCGGCTGGTCAGGATAGCGCGCTCGCCGGGGCGGCCCTCACGGCGCATAAAGCTGCCGGGAATGCGGCCTGCGGCGTAGAGCTTTTCCTCGTACTCCACGTTCAGCGGGAAGAAATCCACGCCCTCGCGGGGCTTGGGGCTCATGACCACGTTGCACATCACGCAGGTCTCGCCGTAGCGGATCAGTGCGCTGGCATTGGACAGGCCACACATCTTGCCCATTTCAACCTTGAACGGGCGGCCGGCCAACATGGTCTCGTAGACCTTGAAGTTGTCAAAGGTCTCTTTGCGGGAACCAAATTCGATTGCCATTGTTTCTGCCTCCTTGTTTTTCGGATCGTTCTATCCAAAAAGCTGTGGCGCGCGCATTATAGCAATAAATCCAGCGTCCCTGCCCGCAGGCACAGGCGTTCGATTTACTGCTGCAATACGCTGCCACCGCTATTTTGTGCGCATGGGATACATGGAGCTATACATAAAGCAAAGGGCAGGTACCTTTGCGGTACCTGCCCTCCGTTAAAATTACTTACGCAGACCCAGAGTTGCGATCAGAGCACGGTAACGCTCGATGTCCTTCTTCTGGAGATAAGCCAGCAGATTGCGGCGACGGCCAACCATCTTCAGCAGACCGCGGCGGCTGTGGTGATCGTTAGGGTTCTTCTTCAGGTGCTCGTTCAGCTCGTTGATGTGAGCGGTCAGCAGAGCGACCTGAACCTCGGGGGAGCCAGTGTCCTTCTCGGTCAGAGCGACTTTGGCCATAACTTCCTGCTTATTCATAATACAGTACCTCTTTCAAGTAATTTATCTGCCTATGGCACAGCGGCGGGAAACGGTTCTCCCAAAAGCGGGCATACTCCCAGCCCCGTACCACGGTAACAGATACAGTATACCAGATTGCCCGGCAGATTGCAAGAAGATTTTTGTCCGTAAGCCTTAATTTTTTACAATGCCGCCCCAGTACAGCTGCACCTCCGGCAGCTTCTTTTTGCGCAGCAGAAACAGGGTGGGAATCAGGTACACCGCCACCGACAGCAGCCGCGAGGCATCGTAGCCGCTTACGCTTTCGGCCACGCTGGTGGTGCCGTACAGCCCGCCGATGAGCATGGCGGCAATGTCCATGGCGCTGTGCAGGAACACCGTCACCCACAGGTTACCGGTGCGGAAGTAGATAGCAGCCAGCATCACGCCCAGCGAAGCCGCAAATACGCACTGCATCAGCACGCCAAAGGGTTCTGAGCCGAGCAGGTTGCTCAGGTGTGCCGCACCAAACAGCACGCCGGACACAAGACTGGCTTTCCACACCCCCGCACGGGCGGTGCCGTAGCGCTCCAGCAAAGTCTGGGCAATAATGCCCCGGAACACCAGCTCCTCGGCCACGCCCACAAGGATCATGTTCAGTATAAAGGTCAGAATGCGGGGCAGCGGCAGCAACGGCGTGTCCGGACGACCAAAAGCCAACGTTCCAAAGGCTGTGTACCCGATGAAAAACAGCGGGTACATGCCCACCAGCAGCCCATTCAGAAAGCCGCAGCCGCGCCGCCGCAGCAAGTCCAGCCTGCCGGTACGGGCCAGCAACAAAAGCGCCACCGCCAGCCCGACAGCCTCCTGCACAGAGCCAAACAGGTAGCCATCCATGGTGTCAAAGTCCGCCCCTGCCGCTGCCAGCCCGATGGTAGCCAGCAGGCTGAACACGACCATGCTGCCAAGGAACAGCACCTCGGACAGGATACAATAAAGAATGGTGTGCGCGGTGCGCAGCCGTTTGAGCATAAGTACAGCCCTCCCTATCAATGATAGCCCTATTCTACCACGATTCCCCCAAAAGCGATAGGGCGAAAATCAAGTGTGCAGCCGGGAGATCAGGGGTCTGTGAACAGCTTGCAGCATCTTTTTACAGAAAGTTCATGTAAAAACGGGCTAAAATAGTCTTGCAGATTTGACGTGTCTGCTGCTTTGGTGTATCATATACTTGTATTGTTATGCGCGATTCCGGGCGCATCACAGCCCGATTTTTAAGATTTATGAGGTGTGACCTATGTCCCTTGTTGAAAAACTTTTTGGCAGCTTCTCTGACCGGGAGCTGAAAAAGGTGAACCCCATCACCAAACAGGTGCTGGCGCTGGAGCCCAAGTATCAGGCCATGTCCGATGCCGACTTACAGGCGCAGACTGCCGCCTTCAAGCAGCAGCTGGCCGAGGGCAAAACGCTGGACGACATCCTGCCGGATGCCTTTGCCGTCTGCCGCGAAGCCGCATGGCGTGTGCTGGGCATGAAGCACTTCCCGGTGCAGGTGACCGGCGGCATTGCCCTGCACCGCGGCGATATTGCCGAGATGCAGACCGGTGAGGGCAAGACCCTTGTGGCTACCCTGCCCGCCTACCTGAACGCCCTGACCGGCGAGGGGGTGCACATTGTTACCGTTAACGACTATCTGGCCAAGCGCGACAGCGAGTGGATGGGCAAGCTCTACCGCTGGCTGGGGCTGACCGTTGGCCTGATCGTACAGGGCATGGACGGCGATGCTCGCCGGGCCGCCTACAATGCCGATATCACCTACGGCACCAACAACGAGTTCGGCTTTGACTACCTGCGCGACAACATGGTGACCTACAAGGCAAACATGGTGCAGCGCGGCCACGCCTACGCCATCGTGGACGAGGTGGACTCCATCCTGATCGATGAGGCCCGCACCCCCCTGATCATCTCCGGCCGCGGCGAGGACTCCTCCAGCCTGTATACGCAGGTGGACCGCTTTGTGCGCACCCTGCACAAGAGCGTGGTTGTGGAGCTGGAAGATAAGGTCTCCACCGATGAGCAGGCCGATGGCGATTACGTTGTGGACGAAAAGCACAAGACCTGTACCCTGACCGCCGCCGGTATCAAAAAGGCCGAAGCCTATTTTAAGGTGGAGAACCTTGCCGCCGCCGAGAACATGACCCTTGCCCACCACATCGATCAGGCTATCAAGGCCTACGGCGTAATGCAGCGGGACATCGACTATGTGGTCAAGGATGGTCAGGTCATCATCGTGGACGAGTTCACCGGCCGCCTGATGATTGGCCGCCGGTACAACGAGGGTCTGCATCAGGCCATCGAGGCCAAGGAGGGCGTGAAGATCGCCGCCGAAAGCAAGACGCTGGCCACCATCACCTTCCAGAACTACTTCCGCATGTACAAAAAGCTGTCCGGTATGACCGGTACTGCCCGCACCGAGGCCACCGAGTTTACCGAGATCTACGGCCTGAATATCGTCAGCGTGCCCACCAACCGCCCGGTGCAGCGCAAGGACTACCCGGATGCCATCTACAAGACCGTGGAGGGCAAGTATCGCGCCGTCATCGAGCAGGTGATGGAGTGCCACAAAAACGGTCAGCCCGTGCTGGTGGGTACTGTCAGCGTGGAAAAGAGCGAAACGCTCGCCAAAATGTTACAGCGCCACACCCGGGATTTCAACGTGCTGAACGCCAAGAACCACGAGCGCGAAGCCGAGATCGTGGCGCAGGCCGGTAAAAAGGGGGCCATCACCATCGCCACCAACATGGCAGGCCGTGGTACTGATATCATGCTGGGCGGCAACGCCGAGTTCATGGCAAAGGCTCAGATGCGCAAGGAGCACTTCTGCGAGAACCTGCTCAACCCCGAGACCCCGCAGGACGCCGACCCGGCAGCCGTGGAGCTGCTGCTGACCGAAGCCAACGGCCACGGCGAGACCACCGATGCCAACATTCTGGCCGCACGCCAGCGCTTTGAGCAGCTGTATGCCCAGTACAAGCCCGCCATCGACGCCGAGGCCGACGAGGTGCGCGCCGCAGGCGGCCTGTTCATCATTGGTACCGAGCGCCACGAGAGCCGCCGTATCGACAACCAGCTGCGCGGCCGTGCCGGCCGTCAGGGCGACCCGGGCGCTTCCCGCTTCTACCTGAGCCTTGAGGACGATTTGATGCGTCTGTTTGGCGGCGACCGGGTGTCCGGCCTGATGAACACCTTGAAGATCGACGAGGATACCCCCATCGAGAACCGCATGATCACCAACACGCTGGAAAGCGCCCAGAAAAAGCTGGAAGGCCGCAACTTCGAGATCCGTAAAAACGTGCTGAAGTACGACGACGTGATGAACCAGCAGCGCGAAATCATCTACGGGCAGCGCCGCAAGGTGCTGGACGGCGAGGACATCAGCACCGAGATGCACAAAATGCTGCGGGAGAACATCGATTCCAGCTGCGCCCAGTTCCTTTCCGGTGATGTAAAGGACGAGTGGGATTTTGGTGCGCTGCGCCGTCACTATCAGGGCTGGCTGACCACCGATGCCGACTTCCACTACACTGTGGCAGACTTTGATAACCTCTCTCAGCAGGGCATTGCCGATATGCTGTACGACCGCGGCATGCAGATTTTGCAGGCCAAGGAGGTGCGCTACGGTGCACCCGTCATGCGCGAGCTGGAGCGCATCTGCCTGCTCAAGTGCGTAGACCGCCAGTGGATGGACCACATCGACAACATGGACCAGCTGCGGCAGGGCATCGCGCTGCGCGGCTACGGTCAAAAGGACCCGGTGGTGGAATACCGCATCGAGGGCTTTGATATGTTCGACCAGATGGTGGATTCCATCCGGGAGTCCAGCGTCAAGATGCTGCTGACCATCGAACTGCGCGCCGCCGGTTCCGCTCCCAAGCGGGAGCAGGTGGCAAAGCCCACCGGCGAAGGCTTTGTGCCCGGCAACGGTGCACCCGGCGTCAAGGGCAGCCCCAAGGGGCAGCCGGTGCGTGTGGTCAAAATTGGCCGCAACGACCCCTGCCCCTGCGGCAGCGGCCTGAAGTTCAAAAAGTGCACCTGCGCCCAGTATCACCCCAATGGCAATAACGGCGGGGAAGAACAACCGTAAGGACAAGCCCTCCCCGCCATGGCTCTGCCGTGGCCGAGAGGGTTTTCCGCATAAATTCAGAGGGAGTTGATTTTACAATGATCGCACCGGAAAAACTGTTGGAAGCCGCCAAGGCGCTGGAGCCCCAGCTGCAGGAATGGCGGCGCACGCTGCACCGTCACCCGGAGGTGGGCTTTGACCTGCCCCAGACCAAGGCACTGGTCAAAAAGGCGCTGACCGAAATGGGCTACACCCCGCAGGACTGCGGCAAGTGCGGCGTGGTGGCGCTTGCAGGCGGCAAGCGCCCCGGCAAGGTGATCCTGCTGCGGGGCGACATGGACGCTCTGCCCCTGCAGGAGGAATCCGGCGAGGAATTTTCCTCTGAGCTGCCCGGCAAGATGCACGGCTGCGGCCACGATATGCACACTGCCATGGTTCTGGGTGCAGCCAAGCTGCTCAAGGAGCATGAGGACGAGATCGAGGGCACGGTAAAGCTGGAGTTCCAGCCTGCAGAGGAGATCTTTCAGGGCTCGCTGGATATGATCAACAGCGGCCTGCTGGAGAACCCCAAGGTGGACGCAGCGGTCATGTTCCATGTGCTGGCCGGGATGCCCCTGCCCGCCGGTATGGTTCTGGTGCCGGGCGGCGGTATTACCATGGCCAGCTGCGAGCAGTACCACATCGTTGTGCACGGCAAGGGCGGCCACGGCTCCATGCCCAACGCCTGCATCGACCCCATCACCGCAGCGGCGCACATCCACATTGCCTTGCAGGAGATCAACAGCCGCGAGCTGGATCCCGCAGGCTTCGGCGTGTTCACCACCGGCCGGTTCGAGGCAGGCAAGGCCTCCAATGTCATCCCGGATACTGCCGATATGTGGGGCACCATCCGCACCGTGGACCCGGAGCAGAAGGTCAGTGCCCTCATCCATCAGCGCATGACCGAAATCGCGCAGGGTGTGGCCACCGCCTACCGCTGCACCGCCGAGGTGGAGTTCAGCGATTACTGTCCCTGCATGGTGGTGGACACCCCGCTGGCGGGCAACGCCCTGACCTATATGACCGAACTGCTGGGCAAGGGCGCTATGGATATGACCCCGCTCACCGGCGGCAAGCCCGGCGGCGGCAGCGAGGACTTCGCCTTTGTCAGCCACGAGGTACCCACCGTGAGCATGTTCTTAGTTGCTGGCAACGCCAAGGAGGGCTACACCTACGGCCAGCACCACCCCAAGGTGCGCTTTGACGACAGCATCCTGTACCGCGGCACGGCAGCCTACACCTATATGGCGCTGCGCTGGCTGGCAGAGCACCAGTAAAGTTGCCCCACAGAACGCCGGGCAGGAGGAAAAGCATGAAGCAGGAGCTGATGGATGCCATTCTGGAAACGCCGGTCATTGCGGCAGTCAAGGACGATGCAGGGCTTCGCAATGCGCTGACCAACGAGAATATCCGGGTGGTATTTGTATTATATGGAGATATCTGTAATATCTCCTCCATTGTGCGCCGCATCCACGAAGCCGGACGCTTTGCCGTGGTGCATGTAGACCTTATTGCCGGGCTGGCGGGCAAAGAGGTGGCGGTGGACTTTATCCGCAATACCACCGAGGCGGACGGCATCATCTCCACCCGGCAGTCCTTCATCCGCCGCGCCAAGGAGCTGGGGCTTGCCGCCATCCTGCGGGTATTCCTGCTGGATTCCATCGCGCTGGAAAGTCTGGACAAGATCCCCGCAAACCTGCCGGACTGTCTGGACCTGCTGCCCGGCACCATGCCCAAGATCCTGCGCCGCGTCTGCGCCAAAGCCAAGGTTCCGGTGCTGACCGGCGGGTTGATCGCGGACAAGGAGGATGTGCTGGCTGCGCTGGAAGCCGGTGCTACCGCCATTTCCACCACCAATCAGGCCGTGTGGGATATGTGACCCGCATTCTGCGCAAAAGCGGCAGGCACTTTTTGTAAGGGTTTCACAAAAAGTGCAAAACATCTTGCTTTTTTCGCAGGGACAGGGTATCATAAGAATCAACAAGTGCTGTTTGTTTCAAGAGATATGAGCGAAACGGACAAGGGCAGTTGCCTTTGTTTCGGTTCGCTCTTTTTTTGTACAACAACAGATGCCCGGCTCCCGACGGGCCAAGGCAGAACGGACAGGAGGAAAAGAACAATGTATGATGTAGCAATCATCGGCTGTGGTGTCATCGGTGCCGCTGCCGCCTATGCACTGTCGCGCTACGACAACAAGGTGGTCATCCTTGAGGCCGAGAACGATGTGGCAGACTGCACCACCAAGGCCAACAGCGCTATTCTCCACGCAGGCTACGACCCCGCCCCCGGCACCCGCATGGCACGGCTGAACGTGCGCGGCGTGGCGCTGGCCAAGGAGATCTGCGCAAAGCTGGATGTCTCCTACAAGCAGTGCGGCTCTCTGGTGCTGGCACTGGACGAAAAGGAGCTGCCCCACCTGCAGCATCTGTTTGAGAACGGCACCGCCAACGGCGTGCCCGACATGAAGATCCTTTCCAAGGAAGAGACCCTTTCCATGGAGCCCAACCTTTCTGAAAAGGTCTGCGGCGCACTGTGGGCACCCAGCGCCGCCATCGTAAACCCGTGGGAATATGCACTGGCCATGACCGAGGTGGCGGTACGCAACGGCGTGGAGCTGCGCCGCAGCTGCAAGGTGACCGATGCCGAGTTCATCGAGGGCGGCTACCGCCTGACCGTGCCCGGCGGCACGGTGGAGGCCCGCTGCGTCATCAACGCTGCCGGTATCTGGGCAGACAAGGTACACTCCATGGTGGAGCCCGCCAACTTCCACATCATTCCCACCCGCGGCGAGTACTATCTGCTGGACAAGAGCGAGGGCACCCGCGTGAGCCACGTCATCTTCCAGTGCCCCAACGAGCTGGGCAAAGGCGTGCTGGTAGCACCCACTGTGCACGGCAACCTGATCGTCGGCCCCAACGCAGAGCCGGTGGAGGGCAACGACACCTCCTGCACCAGCAGCGGTCTGGAATTTGTCAAGGCCACTGCCCAGCGCAGCGTGCCCAGCATCAACTTTGGCGAGTCCATCCGCAGCTTTGCGGGCGTGCGCGCCAATCTGGACGTGGACGACTTTATCATTGGTGAAGAGCCGGAGGCACCCGGCTGGATCGACTTGGCCGGCATGAAGAGCCCCGGCCTGTCCGCCGCCCCGGCAGTTGCTGAGGAAGCTGTTGCTATCCTGAAAGAGCGCGGTGTGCTGGGCGCTGAAAAGGCTGACTACAAGGATGGCCGCCGCCACATCCGCTTCAAGGAGCTTTCCGCAGAGGAAAAGGCAGCACTGGTCAAGGAGCAGCCCGCCTATGGCCGCGTGATCTGCCGTTGCGAGACCATTACCGAGGGCGAGATCTTGGCAGCTCTCCACAGCGAAGTGCCCGCCAACACCATCGATGGCGTCAAGCGCCGCGCCGGTGCAGGCATGGGCCGCTGTCAGGGCGGCTTCTGCGGCCCGCGTGTGCTGGAGCTTATCAGCCGCGAGCTGGGCATAGATCCCTTGGACATCCTGCAGGACAAGAACGGCTCGAACGTTCTGGTCAGCGAAACGAAGGTAGGAGGAAAGAGCAATGGTTGATCTGGTCATTATCGGCGGCGGCCCTGCGGGCCTTGCTGCTGCCTGCAAGGCATGGGAAAGCGGTCTGCGCGACATCCTCATTCTGGAGCGCGATAAAGAGCTGGGCGGCATTCTGAACCAGTGCATCCACAATGGCTTTGGTCTGCACCGCTTTGGCGAGCAGCTCACCGGCCCGGAGTACGCCGGACGCTTTATTGCGATGCTCAAGAACACCGGCGTGAAGGTTCAGCTGGACACCATGGTGCTGGAAGTGACCCCGGATAAAAAGGTGCACTGTGTTTCCAAGGAGTACGGCTACCAGATCATCGAGGCCAAGAGCATCGTTCTGGGCATGGGCTGCCGCGAGCGCACCCGTGGTGCCATCGGCACCCCGGGCACCCGCCCTGCCGGCGTGTACACCGCCGGTGCAGCACAGCGCTATGTGAACATGGAAGGCTATCTGGTGGGCAAGCGGGTGCTGATCCTCGGCAGCGGCGATATCGGCCTGATCATGGCACGCCGCATGACCCTTGAGGGCGCAAAGGTGCTGGCCTGCGTAGAGGTGATGCCCTACTCCGGCGGCCTGACCCGCAACATCGTGCAGTGCCTGAACGACTTTGACATCCCCCTGTACCTCTCCCACACCATCGTGGATATTCAGGGCAAGGACCGCGTAGAAAAGGCCATCGTGGCCGAGATCGGCCCCGACCGCAAGCCCATCCCCGGCACCGAGATGGAGTTTGATGTGGACACCATCCTGCTGAGCGTGGGTCTGATTCCCGAAAACGAGCTGACCAAGCAGGCCGGTATCGAGATGGACCCCCGCACCAAGGGTGCCATCGTGTACGAGAACATGGAAACCAGCATTCCCGGCGTGTTTGCCTGCGGCAACGTGGTGCAGGTGCACGATCTGGTGGACTTTGTTTCCGGCGAGAGCGAGCTGGCCGGTGCGGCTGCTGCCAACTACGTCCAGAACGGCCCCGTGGCCGAGGGACGTGTGCTGACCGTGAAGCCCGGCGCAGACCTTGGCTACACCCTGCCGCAGCGCATCCGTCTGGAAGGCGTGGAAAAGAGCACCAATGTTTCCTTCCGCGTCCGCCGCATCTGCGGCAAGAGCACCATCCTTGTCAAGAGCGGTGATACGGTGATCGCACGCTTCAAGCGCGACCGCCTTGCCCCCGGCGAGATGGAGCACATTGCCCTGCCCAGAGTGCTGCTGGACAGAGCCCCCGTGGACGAAGTGACCATTGAGATCGAGGAGGCATGAGCGATATGAAAGAAGTAATTTGCACCTGCTGCCCTCAGGGCTGCCATCTGCAGGTGGATGAAGCCAACGACTACAAGGTGACCGGCAACGGCTGCCCCAACGGCATCGCTTACGGCAAGGAAGAGCTGACCCACCCCACCCGCATCATTACCAGTACCGTGCGCGCCGAGGGCTGCCTGCACTCCCGCTGCCCGGTCAAGACCTCCAAGCCCGTGCCCAAGGGACAGATGGCTGAGGTTGTCGCTGCGCTGGACAGCGTGGTGCTGCACGCTCCCATCCATGTGGGTGATGTGGTGCTGACCGACGTCTGCGGCACCGGGGCTGACATTGTGACCTGCCGCGATATGGCATAAATTCCCCTTTTACTCCGACAGCATTTTTCAACCTTCCTATACACAACACCATAAACAAAGCAGCCGCTGCACCTTGCCGTGCAGCGGCTGCTTTGCGTGTAGGGAAATTCTCCTGTGTAAACACGATTTGGAATGCGCTCCGCTAGATGAGGGGCAGCGCCCGTTAGCCTCAATACCCCCTCAGGCTCACTACGTTCGCCAGCTCCCCCAAGGGGACGCCTTTGCACTATGCCGGAAACTTTCCCGCCACCGCTAAAAGCCGTCCCCTTGGGGAAGGTGGCTTGACGCGAAGCGGCAAGACGGAAGGGGTACCCCCGCATCGCAGCAAATGCCGTTTCCCCGCTCTTGAACACTCTGCCGAAACTGCTCAGCCGGGCGTTTTGTCCTGCGCGGGCGCATCCTGCCAGAACAACCATGTGGCGGCAAAGGCCACCCCGCCGGAAAGCGCCAGCAGCTCGGCATAGGGCAGAATGTAGCCGCCCACGATCAGAAAACCCGGCAGACCGGTAACGCCGTAGGCCGTTGCGCCGATGCCCGTTACCGTACCGAACCACGCCCCCACCGCGCCGCCCACCATAGCGCAGACGAACGGCCGGACATAGCGCAGGTTCACGCCGAAGATGGCGGGCTCGGTAATGCCAAGGGCTGCGGACAGCGCCGAAGGGATGGCAACGGTCTTGTTTTGGGGGTCGCGGGTCTTAAAGGCGACTGCAAGACAGGCACCGCACTGGGCAAAGTTGGCGGCAGAGGCAATGGGCATCCAGATATTCAGGCTGCCCGCAGAGAGCAGCCCCGCCTCGATAACGTTATACATGTGGTGCAGGCCGCAGACCACCGTGATGGGGTACAACGCCCCCATAACCAGCGCACCGATGCCATGCCCTACCGTGCTGAGCTGCCTTGCAAGGCCGATCATGCAGTTTTCCGCAAAGGAAAAGCAGGGGCCGAGGATGGTAAAGGTGACAAAGGTGGTAATAAGCACCGTGCACAGCGGCGTAACAAAAAGATCCAGCGCCGCAGGGACGCGGCTGCGGAACCACCGCTCCAGCCGGGACATGAGCCAGACTGCCATGATCACCGGGATAACGTGTCCCTGATACCCCACTTGTTTTACGTTGAAACAGAGCAGATGCCAGACCGGGACGTTCTCCGCTGTGCCAACAGACCACGCGTTGAGCAGCGCGGGGTGCACCATGCACAGCCCCACCACCCCGCCGAGAAAGAGGTTGCCACCAAACACCCGGGCGGAGGAGAGCGCCACCAGCACCGGTAGAGACACAAAAGCTGTGCCGGACACCATCTTTAAGAAGCTGAACCAATCGGCGGCAGCAACGGCGGGCAGCGCCCTGCCCAGTGCGTCCAGAATGCCGGTCAGCAGACCGGCAGCTACAATGGCGGGCAGGATGGGCACAAACACATCCCCCAGCGTTTTTACCAGCCGCTGCGGCAGCGGCAGTACCGGGGCAGTACATTTCTGCGCCGCCGGGGCACCGGGCAGACCGGACAGCTTTATAAATTCCTCGTACACCCGGTTCACCGTGCCGGTGCCAAGGATGATCTGAAGCTGTCCCCCGGCGCAGAACACTCCCATCACGCCCGGGATGCTTTCCAGCCGTTTTTGATCGACCTTGTGCGCATCTGCCACTACCAGACGCAGCCGGGTGGCGCAGTGCACTGCGGAAACCAGATTTTCCCCACCGCCAATGCTTTCAAAAATCGCTCTGGCGCAGGCGGCGTGATCCAATGTCCTCATGCTTTTCTCCTTCGTTGTAAAAGTGAGCCGGAAACATCCGCAGGCGTTTCCGGCTCATAGCAGAATATGGCTAGAGCACAGCGGAAGCCATTTCAAATCGTTTTTCAGCCTTGCAGCGGCATGATGCTCTCCGGTGCGGCACACAGGTACTGCGGCGCGGCGGGCGCTGCCGAACAAAGGCTTTTTTTGCTTACCTTCCACCACAGCTGCGCCGTGCCCTCCGGCGGAGTGCAGATGAGGTTCCAGTCAAAGGGGTTCTCGCTGGTGGAAACGGCTTTTACCGGGATGGCGTTGGGCACATCGGCGGTGCAGGGCGTAAAGTCGTGGGCGCGGATGCCCACAGCGGTGCAGCCTGCCGGGACGGGCAGCGCCAGCCGCAGGGTGGTGTCCCAGCCGTCCAGCCGGACGGTGTGACTGTCCAGCGGGGTGCAGGGCAGAATGTTCTTGCAGCCGGTCAGCCGCGCGGCGGCAACGCTCTGCGGGTCGGCAAAAACGGCCTTGGTGGTACCGATGCGCAGCACCTGCCCCTCGTTCAGCACGATCATCTCTTTGCACAGGCGGTAGGCCTCGTCCCGGTTGTGGGTCACCAGCAGAGCGGTGCCCGCAAAATTTGCCAGCAGGCTGCCCACCTCGCCCTCGACCTTCTCCCGCAGGTAGCTGTCCAACGCGCTGAACGGCTCGTCCAGCATCAGGATGCGGGGCTTGCCCACCAGAATGCGTGCCAACGCGGCGCGCTGCTGCTGCCCGCCGGAAAGCTGGGCAGGGTAGCGTTTTGCCAGCTCTTCCAACCGCATGGCGTGCAGCATTTCGGCGCAGGCGGTGCGGCGGGCGGCGGGGTCTTTTTCCGCCTTCAGGCCGCAAAGGACATTCTGCTCCACAGTCATGTTGGGGAACAGGGCGTAGTTCTGGAACAGCAGCCCTACGCCCCGCTGCTGCGGCGGCAGGTCGATGTGCTGCGCACTGTCAAACAGCACCCGCCCGTCCAGCACGATGCGTCCGCGGTCCGGCTTTACAATGCCTGCAATGCACCGCAATGTCATGCTTTTGCCGCAGCCGGAAGCTCCCAGCAAAGCGGTGGAGGTGTTGCCGGCGGTAAAGGCGGCGCGGAGGGTGAAGCCGTCCAGCTTTTTTTCAATGTTGACTTCAAGGCTCATTTCCGGGCACCCGCTTTCTGTTTTTTCTCCAGCAGGTTCACCGCCAGCAGCACCACCGCCGAGATGGCGATATCCACCAGTACCCACCGCATGGCACCCATTTCATCGTTGGTGCGCCAGAGCTGGTAGACTGTGGTGGCAATGGTGGCGGTCTTGCCGGGGGTGTAGCCCGCGATCATGCTGGTAGCGCCGTATTCGCCCAGTGCCCGGGCAAAAGCCAGCACTGTGCCCGCCAGAATGCCCTGACGGCAGGCGGGCATCCGCACCCGCCAAAAGATCCATGTATCGGACTGTCCCAGCGTCTGCGCCGACCACGCCAACGTTTCGTCAAAGCTTTCAAACGCGCCGCGCGCGGTGCGGTACATCAGCGGAAAAGCCACCACGATGGAAGCAAAGATGGCGCTGTACCAGTTCATGACCAGCTTTACCCCGAACTGCTGCATGAAAAAGATGCCCAGCGGCCGCTTTGCGCCGAAGAGCAGCAGCAAAAAGTAGCCCACCACCGTGGGCGGCAGCACCATAGGCAGGGTGAGCAGCACATCCAGCACACCCTTGACCACCCGGGGCAGACGGGCAATATAATAGGCCGCAAAAATGCCAAGAAAGAATACCGATGCGCAGCTGATCAAAGCAATGCGCAGGCTGTTCCACAACGGATACCAGTCCATGTCTGCTCCTTTATACGGCGCTGAAGCCCACGCCCTCGAACACGGTCATGGCCTTGTCGGTCTGTAAGTAAGCCAAAAACTCCTTGGCAGTCTCGGCGTTGGGGGCGGCCTTCAGTACGGCGGCGGGGTAGATGACCTGACCGCACATCTCCTTGGTAGCCTCATCCACGGGGGTCAGACCGGCGCTGTACGCATCAGTGCAGTAAACGACACCGGCATCCACGCTGCCCTCGGTGACCTGCGTGGTCACCTCCTTGACGTTGGAACCGTAGGTGATCACGCCCGCAGCGGCCAGTGCAGCTTCGTCCAGCTGGTAGTAGGCAAGGATCTTCTGGGTGTACTGCCCCACGGGCACATCGCTGTTGCCCATGCAGAACAGGATATCCTGCGCCTTCAGGTGCTCGGCCAGTGCGTCAAAGCTGTCAATGCCCTTGTCGCTGCCCTCCGGCACGCAGAGCACCACCTTGTTTTCCAGCAGGTTCACGCGGCTGTCGGCATCCACAAAGTCAAGACCGTCCTTGTTCACATCGGCAGAAGCGGTGATGTCCAGCTGGTTCATCTGCTTCTGACCGGCAGAGATGAACAAATCGCAATCCGCGCCCTCCTGGATCTGGGTCTTGAGGGTGCCGGAAGAGTCGAAGTTGAAACGGAAGGTCACCTCCGGGTGCTCTGCCGTGTAGCTCTCACCGATGGCGTTCAGCGTCTCGGTGAGGGAGGCGGCGGCAAACACGATCAACTCCACGCTCTGTGCTGCTTCCGAGGAAGCGGCGGCAGAGGAAGCCACGGACGATGCTGCGCTGGAAGCAGCACCGCCGCAGGCGGTGAGGGCAGCGGTTGCACCGGCCATACCGACAGCGGCCAGAAAACTCCGGCGGGAAATGCGATGGTCGTTCATCTCTGTTTCTCCTTACTTTAAGTGAAAAAATAGCATATTTCTACGCCCCGTAAAGAAAAACAGGGCAGGAAACCTTACTTGCGGGCGCACTCGCCGTCCAGACCCGCGGCGATGCGTACCCCGTGCTCCAAGCTGGGCAGGATGTACTCCAGATTCTCCTGCACTGCCTTGGGGCTGCCCGGCAGGTTGACGATCAGGGTCTTGCCGCGCAGCACGCTGACGCCGCGGCTCAGCATCCCGCGCGGGGTGATGCTCAGGCTGTGGTAGCGCATAGCTTCGGCAATGCCGGGGGCGTTGCGGTCGGCCACAGCGCAGGTGGCTTCCGGGGTGATGTCACGGGGGGAGAAGCCGGTGCCGCCGGTGGTGAGCACAAGGTTCACCTGACGGCCGTCTGCCATGCGGATGAGCTGCGCTTTCAGCGCCTTGGCTTCGTCCGGCAGGATCATGGTTTCCTCCACCACATAGCCTGCGGCGGTAAGCATCTCTACAATCAGCGGGCCGCTTTTATCCTCCCGCTCGCCGCGGCTGCCTTTATCAGAAAGAGTGATGACGGCAGCACGCAGGGGCGGGTTTTCCAGTGCGGGCAGCAGGGTCACCTCGTCCCCCACATGGATCTCGCCGCCGGTGAGCACCCGGGCGAACACGCCCTCGTGGGGCATGATGCACTCGCCGGTCTGCTGCTTGATGACACAATCATTGTGGCACTCTTTGCCGATCTGGGTCATTTCCAGCACCACGTCCCCGATGGCGAACCGGCTGGTCACCGGCAGGCTGCGGAAATCGAAGCCCTCGATGACCAGATTTTCGCCGAAGGCACCGTAGTCCACCCAGATCTTCTTGCGGAACGCCTCGATCTTTTCGGCGCTGAGCATACTGACCTGACGGTGCCAGTTGCCGCCGTGGGCGTCCTCCACGATACCCCACTCCGGGGTCAGGACGGCGCTGGGCACCTCAGTTTTTACGGTGCCCCGCTTGGGGCTGGTACAGATTGCCAGAAGCTTACCCATAGTTATTTATCCTCCAATGCGATACATCCCGCGGGTAGCGGGCATGGAACTGTCGTTAAAATGGTGTTCCCGGGGCTTCGCCCAGATGGTCTCCCGGATGGCGGCCAGCAGCTGTGCGTCGTCTGCGCCGCTGCGCAGCAGGGCGCGCAGGTCGCACCCGGTCTCGCTGGCAAGGCAGGGGCGCAAAAAGCCCTGACTGGTCAGCCGCACACGGTTACAGGAAGCGCAGAATTTGCCGTGCACCGCTGCAATAAAGCCGATGCTGCCCTGCCAGCCCGGCACGGTGTAGTACACCGCCGGGCCGTCACCCAAGGCGTGCTCCTGCGCAGCAGAAAGGGGTGCAAGCTCCGGCCAGCGCCGGGCAAACCGCGCCCGCAGTTCCGGGCCGGAGATGCAGGGCATGGCAGCGCCGTAGCCGATGGGCATCATCTCAATGAACCGCACCTGCATGGCGTTGTCCTTTGCCAGCGCGGCAAGCGCTTCCAGCTCGCCCTCGTTGACGCCCGCCTGCGGCACACAGTTCAGCTTGACCGGCAGACCGCTTTCCAGCGCTGCCTGCAAGCCAGCCTGCACGGCGGCAAAATCATCCCGGGCGGTGATCTGCCGGAACACCTCCGGGCGCAGGGTGTCCAGACTGATGTTCACACTGTCCAGCCCGGCGTCCAGCAGGGCGGGCAGCTGCTCTGCCAGCAGCACCGCATTGGTGGTCAGGGTGACCCGGCGGATGCCCGGGGTCGCTTTGAGTCCTGCCACCAGCTGCGCCACGTTCTTGCGCACCAGCGGCTCGCCGCCGGTCACTCGCACGGTGTCGATGCCGCACTGGGCAAACAGCGCGGCCAGACGCAGAAATTCTTCGTAGGTCAGCACGGCTTCCCGCTCCAGCTTTTCCACGCCGTCCGGCATACAGTAGCGGCAGCGCAGGTTGCACAGGTCGGTCACCGACAGGCGCAGGTAATGGATCTCGCGCTGGTAACGATCAAACATAGCCGCCCTCCGCCCGGATATAGTGGCCGCTCTTGCCGCCGGTCTTTTCCACCAGATGGATCTCGCCCAGCTCCATGCCCTTATTCACGGCCTTGCACATATCGTAGATGGTAAGCAGCGCGGTGGAAACGCCGGTCAGCGCTTCCATCTCCACGCCGGTCACACCGCTGGTCTTGACGGTGCACAGGGCTTCCACCGCCTGCCGCTCGGGCAGCAGACGGAACTCAATGCCCACCTTGGTCAGGGGCAGCGGATGGCACAAGGGGATCAGCTCGCTGGTGCGCTTGGTAGCCATAATGCCCGCAATGCGCGCCACGCCCAGCACATCGCCCTTTTTCACGGTGCCGCTCTGCACGGCGGCAAAGGCTTCGGCGTTCATGGTAATGATGCCGTGTGCAGTAGCTTCCCGGGCGGTGATGGGCTTTACGCTCACATCCACCATCACGGCGTTCCCGGCGGCATCAAAATGTGTCAGATTATTTTCACTCATATTTTTTCACCTTAGTAAAGCTCCCCCTTCGGGGGAGCTGGCAAAGCCGAAAGGCTTTGACTGAGAGGGTTTCAGCAGTGCCCAAAGCCGCAGTTCGGCCAGTGGCACACTTCGCAGTTCAGGCACAGGCCACCCTCGCCCAAGCGGGCGATATCCTCGGCGGTGATGGGGTCATCGGCCAGCAGACGGGGCAGCAGCAGGTCAAAAATGGTGCGCTTGGCGTACATCACGCAGCCGGGCAGGCCGCACACCGGCACACCGCCCAGATAGCTGACAAGGAACATGGCTCCCGGCAGCACCGGTGCGCCGTAGGTGATGATATCGGCCCCGGTGTTCTTGATGGCCAGCGGGGTGCGGTCATCGGGGTCCACGCTCATGCCGCCGGTGGTAAAGATCAGTTCGCACCCTGCAGCTTTGGCCTCCAGAATGGCAGCGGTGATCCCAGCGGGGTCATCATCGCAGACCTTATGGAAAACCATCTCGCAGCCGTAGACCGCCAGCTTGCTTTGCAGGATGGGGGTAAATTTATCTTCGATGCGTCCCTTGAACACTTCGCTGCCGGTGGTGATGATGCCCACCTTCTTGGCCTGCATGGGCAGCACGTTCAGGATAGGCTCTGCCCCGGCGGCAGCCTGCATGGCGTCCATCTTCTCCTGCTCGATGACCAGCGGGATGATGCGGGTACCGGCCAGCTTCTGGCCCTTTTTCACCGGCAGGTCGCCGTGGATGGTGGCGATCATCATCTGCGGGGTGCTGTTCACGGCCATCAACGCCTTCCGGTTGATCTTCAACAGGCCGTCGCAGTCCGCGATCAGCTCGATTTTTCCCTCTTTCGGCGCAGTGCCGTGGATATTTTTGCCCGCAGCGGCCTTGTACAGCAGGGCGGCTGCTTCGTCCTCGTGGAGGATGCCGGGGTGCTTTTCCCAGACGTAGAGGTTCTCCTTGCCGATGGAAAGCAGCACGGGGATGTCCTCGGGCTGGATGACATGCCCCTTGCGGAAGCGGGCATCCTTGTACTCGCCCGGGATAATCTGGGTGATATCATGGCAGAGCACCTGCCCTGCAGCGTCAACAGTACGGATCAGTTTCATGATGGCATTCTCCTTACAGCGCGGGCATCTGGGCTTCGATCCAGTCTGCCAGTGCCGGAATATCGTTCAGGTCAAAATCTGCGCCGGGGATATCCCCCACCACCGCCAGCGGCTGGAAGGAGACGGGCGCATCCGAGATGGCGCTGCGAACCACCTCGATCTTCGGCCAGCCGCTGGATTTGAACCCCTCCAGCAGCACAAGGTCGTAGCCGTGACGCTCGAACAGGGCAAGCAGATCCTGCTCGGTCAGGCGAAATTCCTCGGTCAGCAGATAGCGCGTGCCGGAGTAGACCGCCACGCCCTCGGCACCGGCTTCCCGCAGGCGGTAGCTGTCGGTGCCGGGCACGTCCGGGGTAAAATCGTGGCCGTCGTGCTTGATGACACCTACCTTCAGTCCGCGGCTGCGCAGCACGGGCAGCAGCTTTTCCAGCAGGGTTGTCTTACCGCTGTTGTGCACCCCGCTGACCGCCAGCACCGCCGGGCGTTTGAGCGCCTGTGTTTCGGCCAGCGCCTGTTTTTGTTCACTGTACAAAGCAAAGCACCTCCACTTCCATACCGGGTTCGACCGGCCCGCTTCCGGCAGGGATCTCCACCAGACAGTTGCAACCCATCATGGCGGACAGTGCACCGGAAGAGTGTGCCTCGGCGTTGCCCGCACCGGGCAGGGTCACCTTGCCGCCGCAGGCAGTCGCCCGCAGGTAGCGGTTGCCCTTGCTGGGTTTGGAAAAGCCATTGGTCAGGGTACAAACGGTGCGGGCGGGGATGCAGCTCTCCTCCCGGCGTCCGGCGGCGCGCAGCAGCGCGGGGATAGCATACTGCTCCAGCGTAGCGGCGGCGGCAAAGGGGTTGCCGGACAGACAGAACACCAGCTTACCGTTAAGTGTAGCCGCCAGCATGGGGCTGCCGGGCTTCTGGGCTACGCCCCCCACCAGCAGCTGTGCGCCCAGCTTTTCCAGCACAAGGGGCAGATAATCCTTCTGCCCTACGGAGACGCCGCCGCTGGTGATGACGGCATCGCAGCGGGTCAGCAGCTCCTGCATTTTACCGGTGATGACCTCCGGGTCGTCGGAGCACTGCTGCCGTTCCACGGCAAAGCCCAGCTGACGCAGCCGGGCGGCGTTCTGGATGCCGTTGGCATCGTAAATTTTACCGGATGCCAACGGTGCGCCGGGTTCCAGCAGCTCGCTGCCGGTGGAAAGGATGCCCACGGTCAGCGGGCGGCAGACGGCTACTTCGGCGTAGCCCTGCCCGGCCAACACACCCAGATGGGCGGGGGTAAGTACCGTACCGGCAGGCGCAATGACCGTGCCTGTGGCCACATCCTCACCCCGGAACACCACGTTTTGCAGCGGTTTTACGGCAGCATAGAGCTGCACGGTCTCTTCGCCGCTGTCGGTCAGTTCCTGCATCAGGACGCAGTCCGCGCCCTCCGGCAGGGGAGCTCCGGTCATGATGCGGGCAGCGCACCCTGCGGGCAGCACCGCAGCCGGATCATCTCCCGCGTAAAGCTTCATCACCACCGGCAGGGTGACCGGGGTTTCCCGGCTTGCACCGGCGGTATCTGCGCTGTGCAGGGCGTAGCCGTCCAGCGGGCTGCGGTCAAAGGGGGGCTGATCCATCCGGGCGCAGAGGTCACTGGCGGCAATGCGCCCGCAGGCGGCTTCCAGCGGGATGGTCTCCGGGGACGGAGAAGGCAGAAGCGCTGCCGCGTCCAGCACGCTGCGCAGCGCCTGAACGGGGGAGCAGAAAGGCTGATTCATTATAACTTCCTCCATAGACCCGCCGCTCTCCCCTTCTGCTATGGCTCAGACGGGGACACCGGCGGGGGTATTCTTTTTTCAAAAAGGCAGGTGAAAAAGAAGCGGAGACGTCTTGACCGGAAAATCAAAACGCCTCCGCAGAATATCCCCACAAAACCGGCTGCGGCAGTTTGCAGTCTGCTACGCCGGTGGCAGCCTTTGGCTATGCGCCGCCCTTGCAGCGGCAGCACACAGCCAAAAAGCACCTGTGAAGATGGGAGGAGTTCTTTTTTTCAAATTGCAGCGTTTCTTCTGCGGGAAGGCGGTGGGGTTTTCCCCGCCACCCTTGAATGCCCGCCCTTGCGGGTGCAGCATTGCGGCGCGGTGTCCTGCTCTTTGTGGGAGTTTAGACACCTTTGCTCAAAGAAGCTCTTATACCCTGATTCAATTGTAGTTTATGGTTTAATCGCAGAAATCGTCCACGTCGCTGATAGCCTTGGCGTAGCGGCGGGTGAGGTGCTTGGTGGAAAAGAGGAACCGCTCGTTCTGGTTGTTGGTCAGCTCCTCGATATCGGCATACTCCGGGTTCTCCTGCATGGCCTTCCATGTCTGCTCGATGACCTCCGGCGCAAGGCCGTAGGGGGAGCGCTGGAAGTACTTGAGCGGAGTGGCGCTGGGGTAGATGCGGGCGTTGAACCGCACCATCTCGGCGAACATCACACACAGATCCTTGTCCTCGATGAGCTGCGCGATCATGGCGTAGTTATCGCTCATGTTGGCGTTGGAGTAGTAGTAGGTGTCCTTTGCACCCGCGCGGGTGACGATATCGGTGCACTGGGGGTCTGCGGGCATCTGCGCCAGCAGCTCGTCGGCGTTTTCCACTTCCTCCAGCAGCAAAGCGTGGGGGGTAATCAGCGCAGCCGCAGAGCGGGCACGGATGTAACCGGCCAGCTCCTGTGCAGGGGTCAGCTCCGGCAGCTCCGGGGCGGTCTTGGTGGGCTGATCCGCAAAGGGATCGTTTTCTGCCTCCGGTTCACTGGCCAGAAAATCCAGCAGTTCCGGCTTTGCAGCATCGGGCTGCGCAGCTTCGGGCGTGGCTTCGGCGGCCTGCTTTGCGGCAAGCTCGGCGGTCTCCCGCTCCACTGCGGCGATCACATCCTCGCCGGTCTTGGCGGCGCTGCCGTCAAAGGTGCTGCCGGTCTCCTTCAGACGGCGGGCAGTCTCGCTTGCGGCGTCGATGTCGAACACCTCTGCCTTGGGCTTTTTCTTGGCGGCCAGCTCTGCCTTTTGCAGTTCCAGAACGGCCTGCTCCGGGTCTACGCTGCCATCCACCGTGGTGGTGTAGCCGGGTTTACGTCTGCCAAACAACATGACGGTCTTTCCTCTTTCTATGGGAATTAGAAGCCCTTTTCATAAGCATTGCACACCGCTCGAGCGGCCTTTTTGCTCGCATACTGCGTTGCTTTCCCTTGCAATCCGTCAGGATTGCTGCGGAAAATCGCCTTGTCTGCGGGCAAAAATTCTCGTCGTTCGGCGTACCCTGCTTACGAAAACTGCTTCTTATTCAGCTGCTGCGGTGTTCTGGGCGTAGATGCCGCGCTTTTCCAGATCATCGGCCATGTCAGCCAGATCATACTTCTCCAGCGTCTCGCGGGTGGGCACACCGGTGGTGCGGTCCCAGCCGAAGATGTCGTAGAACAGATCCTTTGCCTTCTCCATGTCGGCGCGGTCCAGCTTGGTGGTGCCTTCCTCAAATGCCTTGAAGTCGGGGTCCTTATCGAACACCCAATCGCAGATGGCATCGTGCTCCTGACGCAGGTTTGCGCTGCCGCAGTTCTGCTGGAAGCTGATGGCGGTCATCGCGCGCAGCATCTGGGTGATGCGGGCACCGTCCTCCTGCAGACCGGCCTGGGTATAGGTCTCGCCGGTAACAGCAGTCATAAAGTCTGCCTGCAGGTCCAGATCGCCGTGGTAGTCGCGCTCCTTGGAGGGAGACTGGGTCATGGGCCACATCCAGTTGCACAGGGTAGCGGAGTCGTGGAAGTTCTTATCGTTGACGCAGTATGCAGCCAGCTTTGCCTTGTTCTCGTTGATGGGAGTATAAGCCTTGGCCTTATCGTAGCAGCCCTCGCCGAAGAAGTCCTCCATGACCTTCTTGGTCACCTCATACGGAGCGCCGGAACCGGTCTCGCAGACGATCTCGTGGATCATGCAGTCACGGTTGTAGACGAGGTTGTACAGCATACCCACCTGCCATGCCTCAGCAGGGCCGTGGTGGTTGGGGAAGCCGTTGTAGATCAGGTTGGAGTTGGTAGCGCCATCGTCGCGGTCCAGCCAGCTCTTGGGCAGGCCGAACTTTTCCATCATGGCCAGCGTGCCCTTGGCGATAACGGACAGATCACCCTCGCCGTAAGCCATGCGGCGGATCAGCTCGACCTCCCAGCGGGGATCGCCGGCCTTCTCCCACTCCCAAGGCAGAGAGTCGTACTCGGCCTCGCTGATGTACTTGGTGGCCTCCTCGCGCGGCATGCGCAGAATCCACAGCAGGTCGCGGTTCAGGTTGCCGTAGTTGTCCCACAGGCCCATGTCGTCCACAGCATGAGACCATGCCAGATTGATGACCATGGTGCCGTCACCCTCGTACTTGAAGTCGTGCACGCCGTCCGGGTAGACGCGGGTGCCGTACAGCACGGGCATACAGGTGTTGGAGTTGTGGGTGGGCAGATCGTAATCTGCCAGCGGATCCACATCATACTCGGTGTAGCAGCGGATGGGGCAGGAGGAGCAGCCGCCGTTCTTCACAGTGTACTCGGCAGCGGGAGCGCCGAAGTCGAAGTAGCCCTTGAAGCAGCGCAGAGCCACCTTGTTGATATCGTTGTAGGGCTGCTCGCCGGTATCCACAGGGCCGCCGGGAGCCTTCTTCCACATACGGCCGGGGGCGCCGGACCAGCGGTTCTTGCCGGAGGTAGCGCTGTACTCTGCCCAGCTCTGGGGCTGTGCGGGCACGTTGTGGTTGTTGTTGCCGCCGATCAGGTTGCCCATCATGTAGTTGGAGAGCTCCAGCACCTTCTTGGGGTCAGCCACCTTGACGCTGCCGGTGCCGCGGATGGCCAGACCCTTCAGCTTCTTGTTACCCATGGCAGCGCCCAGACCGGCACCGCCGGAGTTGCCGAAGCTGGTGTTCAGGGTGGAGTAGTCCACCAGGTTCTCACCGGCAGGGCCGATGGAAGCGGTCTCGAACTCGCGGCCGTTCTGCTCTACCATCCACTTGTTGGCAGCAAAGGTGCCCTTGCCCCAGATCTCGGTTGCGTCCTCCAGAGAGACCGCGTCGTCCTCGATGCGCAGGTAGACGGGCTTCTCAGAGATGCCGCTGACCACGATGCCGTCGTAACCGGCATACTTCAGCATGGAGCCGATGTGGCCGCCCATGTGTGCGTCAATGATGGAGTGACCCTTGGACCAGGTGGAGCGGAAGGTCACGTTCATACGGCCGGAGCAGGGCACGCCTGCGCCGGTCAGGGGGCCGACACCAAAGATGACCAGAGCCTTCTCGTCATAGGGGTCCAGCTCCATGGGAGCTTCCTCATACATAATGCGGTAGGCCATACCCATACCGCCGATATACTTATGGTACTTTTCGTCATCCTGCGTGGTGATCTCGCCGGTGGTCAGGTTGACGCGCAGGATCTTGCCTGCCCAGCCATAACTTTCAGCCATTGTAGTTCCTCCTTACAGATCCAAGTATGCAGCCTGTGCTGCGCTGGTAACGGCATCCCAATCCACGATGGACAGAGCGCCGGACGGGCAGCCTGCCACGCAGGCACCGCAGGCGATGCACTTGGAGGACTTGCCGGTCTCAGGGTTGACGGTGGGCATGTGCCACGGGCAGGCATCATGGCAGGCACCGCAGCCGATGCACTTGTCGGTATCCACTACGCGGATGCCGCGGTCATCGGTGATGATAGCCTTCTGCGGGCAGGCGTTGCCGCAGGCGGGGTCCTCGCACTGGCGGCAGGTATCCGGGAAGTAGACAAAGCAGTTATCCGTGCCGGACAGCAGACCGTTGCCTGCGCCGTCCAGATTCAGACGGCGCTGGATCTTGACGCGGCTGATGTAAGAGGAGCACACGCCATCGTTGGTCAGGGTGCAGTTGATCTCGCAGCGCTGGCAGCCGGTGCACAGGTCTGCGTTGACCACCAGCAGGCCCTGCGGCAGTGCCCAAGTGGCCACTGCGCCGGAATCCACCTGCTGCTGAGAGCAGCCGAACAGGGACAGCATGGAAGCGGACAGGGTGAGCCCTGCAAGGCTCTTGCCCGAGATCTTCATGAATTGACGGCGGGTCATGTCAGCCGTCAGGAAATCAGTTTTTGCCATAGGTTCCATTCCTCCGTTGAGGTCACTCTGCGCAGAGTACCCCGGTCACATAGAAATACGAGTTGTTGACGATGGTCGTCACTGCCGAAGAGGTGATGGTCGCACCGGAAAGGGCGTCCACCTCGGTCAGGTCTGCGCTGACGGCACCGGACGCATTGCCGGCAGTGGTCAGGCTGGCCTGTTCCAGACGCACCTTAGACTGCTCCTCTGCCGAGAGATCCGCAAAGGGGATCGCCATCGGCTCGCCGTCCAGTGCGCTCTTGCTGAGCATGGCTGCGTACAGCTTGCGCCGTGCTACGGCCTCTGCGCTGGAATCCAGCGGCGGAGCCAGTTCATCGTCCAAGGGCTCTCCATTTAGTGCCGAGAGGGTAAGCCCTGCAGCATACATCTTGCGGGTAGCCTCAGCCTCGGGAGAGGTATCGAAGGTGCGCCACTGTGCGGGGTCAAAATCCCCGGCAGCAGCGGGCTGCTCCTCCGCCGCACCGGCAGCGGCATAGGCGGCACCGGTAACGGGGTCCGTTACGGTGTAGCTTTTGCCTGCCAGCGTGAAGGGAGCTGCGCCCTGATACTGGGACGTGAACTCCGGGTTGACGCACTGGCCGCCAAGGCTTTCGGTTTCGTCCTGAGAGAGGATCTCTACTGCGGAAACATTGCCCTCGGCGTCAATGGTCACGGCAGCCTGCACATCGCTCTGGAAGCCCTTCTGAGAGCCCTCCACGCGGTAGCTGCCATCGTCGAGCTGGTACACTGCGCTGATGCCGTAGGTGGCTGCATCCGCCTCCGACACCGGCAGCAGGGTACCGGCAACCGTGGTGCGTGCGCTTTGCAAGGTGGTCAGACCGACCGCCAAGGCGATGGTCGCAACGCCCATGGCTGCATAGCCCGGCAACCGCTTGCGCCACAGCGGTACGGGCGCAAACGGGTTGGTTGCCTGCTTCATGTTATCACCTGCCTGTTTTTTATTTTGCCGGGTAACCCCGGACAGCAATTGAGGCCGCTCTGGCTGCTGCAACAGCGGAGCGGTCTCTTCGATAATATATTAACATGCGTGCGCGGAGTATGTCAACAGAAACAGACAGGCTTTTCCGTTTTGTAACTATTGTTTTTGTAATATTTGCTTAAAGTTTAGGGATTTTGCGCCCGCACACTAGCTGCAGGCCGTATTCTGCTGCAAGCTCTGCGGATTGCACGGTGGGCATGCTTTTGCTTACCAGCGCCGGCACCCCGGCGCGGATGGCCTTGCGCACCATATCCAGCGGCACCCGGCCGCTGGTGTACAGCACACATTCTGCCAGCGGAAGCCCTGCCAGCACCGCGCAGCCCACCGCCTTATCCAGCGCGTTGTGCCGTCCCAGATCCTCACAGGCAAAAACAATTTCCCCTTTGTGCAGCACAAAGCAGCTGTGCACCGCCCGGGTGGCGCGGTACAGCGGCAGACCGGCGTGCATGGCGGCGGTCAGGGTCTGCACCCATTCCGGCTGCAAGGCCAGCCCCGGCACAGGGCGCAGGGGCAGCAGCTCCACCGGGCTGCCCAGCGCGATATTATCGGTGCAGCAGCTGGCAACCTCCTGCGCGGCGGCGCGGCGGGTGGGCAGTGGGTGGCGCAGATATACCTGCACCTTTGCGCCCTCAGCGCAGACGGCGATCTGCTCCACCTCGTCCACAGATGCGATCCATCCTTCGGTGAGCAGCCGCCCCAAGGCCAGCTGCGGCAGCAGCGCCGGGGTGCATACCACCCGGAAGGCGGGCTGCTCATTTACATAGATAGCGGCGGCGTGCTCTGCCGGTATGGTGGCTTCGGTGCCGTCCGGCAGACGCAGGCTGGCAAAAGCCGCCTGTGCACCAAAACGGTCAGTGATCTGCAAAGAGGGTGTGCTGCGTTTTTCCATAAATTTTCCTTATATTATAAATGCAATGCTGTGTGTCAGACGGACAGTATCAACATACCGGTTCTGTGGCAAAAAGTCAAGAGTCCTCTTGCCGTAAAACGCAATGCCGGACAGCCCGCAGACTGTCCGGCATTGCGATAAAAACGTCAGATTTACAGTTTGCCCTCTCAGGCAGCGTTCTCAGAACACCGCCGGGACGATCTGCTGGGCATCCACATCCACGATGCCGTAGGTGTTCAGCCTCAGCTTCGGGATGACCGGCAGGCTTACAAAAGCAAGGGTCATAAAGGCGTCGATGTCCTCCGAGATGCCGTGGGCTTTCAGCGCCGTCTTGAGCGCTTGCAGCTTTTCCTCCACGGTCTCGGCGCTTTCGGTGCTCATAAGCCCTGCCACCGGCAGCGGCAGCTCCCCTACCACCTGCCCGTTCAGTGCAAAGGCTAAGCCGCCTTTATTTTTGCGCACCGTGTTGCCCGCCAGCACCATGTCGGCATCGTTGGTGCCCGCCACGATAAGGTTGTGGGAATCGTGGGCGATGCTGGAAGCCACTGCGCCGCATTGTAGGCCGTAGTTACCCAAAAAGCCCAAGCCCACATGACCGGAGCGGTGATGCCGCTCGAACACCGCCAGTTTGACGATCTGCTGTGCCACGTCCACGCCGGGCGCTGTGCCCGGGTGCTGGCAGAACGGAACGATCTTTTCGGTGGTCAACAGCGAATGCGGGGTCAGGCAGATCACCCGCTGCCGGGTGCCGGTCTGCTTCAGCTGCAATTGCTCCGGGGTGATCTCATCCATGTTAAATGAATCGAACACCCGTGCAAAGCGTGCCTTGTCCACAGTAAGGGCGGCGGGTTGCAGCATTCTGCCCTGCTGCGCCACCAGTTTGCCCTTTTTGTACACCTGCTCCACCGTGAACTGTTCCAGATTTGACAGCACGATCAGGTCTGCGGTGTAACCGGGAGCTACCGCGCCGCTGTGCGCAAGACCGAAGTACTGACACGGGACAAGGGTGCCCATCCGCACCGCCACCACCGGGTCTACCCCGGCGGCAATGGCCTTGCGGATGATGTAGTCGATATGCCCGCCCTGCAATAGGTCTCCGGGGTGCTTATCGTCGGTCACCAGCATACAGCGGCTGCAATAGGGCTCCCGGAACAGGGGCAACAGGCTTTCCATGTTCTGAGCTGCGGTACCCTCCCGCACCATGATGTATTGTCCGCGCCGCAGTTTTTCCATGGCCTCGTGGAGTTCCGAGCACTCATGGTCGGACTGTACCCCGGCAACGACATAGGCGTTCAGCTCCTCCCCGCTGAGGAAGGGTGCGTGCCCATCGATGCGTTTACCCGCAGCGGTGCAGTCGCAGATCTTCTGCAGGATCTTTTCGTCCGCGCGCACTGTGCCGTAGGAGTTCATCAGCTCAGCCAGCCCCAGTACCCGGGGCTGCTGATAGTAGGGGCGCAGCTGCTCCGCTTCCAGCACCGCGCCGGACTCGTCCAGCCCGGTGGCAGGCACGCAGGAGGGCAGCATAAAGTAGACCGAAAGCGCCAGATCTCTGGTGGTCTCCAGCATAAAGTCCAGCCCCGCCGTACCGGCTACATTGGAGATCTCGTGCGGGTCGGTGACCACCGCCGTCGTGCCGTGGGGCAGCACCGCCTGTTCAAAGGCCGGGCCACAGAGCATGGAGCTTTCAATGTGGATGTGCCCATCCACAAGCCCCGGGCAAACATACTTGCCCTGCAAGTCCAGCTCAGTCTCGCCGGTATAGTGTCCCACGCCAAGGATGACCCCCTGACGGATGGCTACATCGGCCTGCTCGATCTCGTTTGTGAACACGTTGATGACCCGGGCGTTTTTCAGCACCAGCTCTGCCCGCACGTCACCCTTTGCTGTCAGGATCTGCTGCTTCAAGGTTTCCATTTTCATAAGGGCCCCCTTGTCCTGCTTTTACTGTTAAAAACTTGCGTTCTGCTGCCGGAAATACTGTTTTTGGTTTACATGGCGATCCAGCCAAAGGCGTTTGCCACCGAGCTTGCCAGAATGATGGCCGCAAAAATGGGGCACAGCCAGCGGATCATAAAATTGAACACCGGCTTGCGGCGGAAGCGCTGACCGTCCTGCTCCACCTCCTGCGCGATCTGCTCCACGCCGATGACGCGGGACACCAGCAGGCAGGTGGCAATGGCGGCAATAGGCATCATGACCGAGTTGGTCAAAAAGTCGAAGAAGTCCAAAAACTGCATCCCGAACACGGTCACCTCAGCCAGCGGGCCGTAGCCCAGTGCCGACAGGCTGCCCAGCACCACCATGATAGCACCGATGAGCACAGTAGAGCGGGTGCGGTCCCAGCCCAGCTCGTCCTCAAAGGTGGAGACGGCGCTCTCGGTCAGGGCAATGGAGCTGGTAATGGCTGCAAACAGCACCAGCACAAAGAACAGCACGCCCACCACGGTACCCAGACCCATGCTGGCAAACACCTTGGGGATGGTAATGAACATCAGCGCAGGGCCGGCCTGCAGGGTGTCCGGGTCGCCGCCGGAGAAGGCAAACACCGCCGGAATGATCATCAGACCTGCCATGATGGCAATGGCGGTATCAAACACCTCCACGTTCTCGGTGGACTCTTCGATGGAGACGTCCTTCTTCATATAAGAGCCGAAGGTGACCAGAATGCCCATGGCAATGGACAGAGAATAGAACATCTGCCCCATGGCGGTGACCACGGTCATCCAGGAGAAGTTTTTGGGGTTGGGCACCAGAAAATACTTTACACCCGCCAGTGCGCCGGGACGGGTGACCGAGTAGCCCGCAATGACCAGTGACAGCACCACCAGCACCGGCATCATCACCTTGGAGACGCGCTCCACGCCGTTGCGCACACCGGCAAAGATAATGCCCAGTGTGAACAGGGTGAACAGCAAAAAGGCCAGCTCAGCCTGCAAGCCGTTGGTGATAAAGGCGGAGAAGTAGCCGTCCGTTGCCAGATTGCCGCCGCGGCCACACAGATACTCGGCCAGATAGTGGATGACCCAGCCGCCGATGACCGAATAGTACGGCACGATCAGAATGGGGATAATGGCGTTGATCCAGCCGCCGAACCGGATGCCCTTGCCCTTACCGAAGTGGGCATAGGCGCTGACCGGGCTTTTGTGGGTCATACGGCCCAGCGCGGTCTCGGCCACGATCATGGTATAGCCAAAGGTGACTGCCAGCAGAATGTATACCAGCAGAAAAATGCCGCCGCCATATTTGGCCGCCAGATACGGGAAGCGCCAGATGTTGCCCAGACCCACCGAAGCGCCTGCGGCAGACAGCACGAACCCGATCTTACCGGAGAACGCGCTGCGCTTGTGTTGTTGTTCCATGTTGTTGTTCCTCTTTTCCTATCCTCTTTATATTGAATCAAGCAGAACAAGTGTACCACATCTGCGGACAACTGGCAAGCAACAGAACAAACACCCCGGTCAGCGCCTGACGGCGCTGACCGGGGTGTTTACCAGTTTTTTTACAGCTTATGGTACTTGCGGTCCTCTTCCTCGTAGACGGGATCGCAGGTCAGGTACATGCCCAGACGGTTCAGGGTGCTGCTGTCCACGCTGGAAAGCAGCACGGTGGAGTGCACATCGCAGCCCTTGAGGTTGGGCAGCTGGTGCATAGCTGCTGCGGCAAGCTCGCTGGAAGCGGCAGAGCTGGACAGGGCGATCAGGATCTCGTCGGTGTGCAGACGGGGGTTCTTGCCACCCAGATAGTTGGTTTTGAGGGTCTGGATAGGCTCGATGGCAGCGGCGCTGACCAGATCCGTCTCCTGCGGGATGCCCGCCAGATACTTGAGCGCATTGATCAGGGCACTTGCGGTAGCACCCAGCAGCGGGCCGGTCTTGCCGGTGATGACGGTGCCATCACTCAGTTCAATGGCAGCAGCCGGTGCGCCGCCGGTGGCTTCGCTGCGGGCGTGCGCCTGCTTTTCCACTTCCCGGGCGCCCATGGTCAGCCCGGCCTGATTCATCAGCAGCTCCAGCTTGTAGCGCTCGCTCTCCTTGGCAGTGCCGGTGATCTTCTGCTCGCACAGGCACTTGTAGTACCGGCGCACAATCTCCTTGCGGGAGGCTTCGCAGCAGACCGCATCGTCCACGATGCAGTTGCCAGCCATGTTCACGCCCATATCCGTGGGGGACTTATAGGGGCTCTGGCCTGCGATCAACTCGAACATCGCATTCACCACCGGGAAGATCTCGATGTCGCGGTTGTAGTTCACGGTGGTCACGCCGTAGGCTTCCAGATGGAAGGGGTCGATCATGTTCACATCGTTCAGGTCGGCGGTAGCAGCCTCGTAGGCCAGATTGACCGGGTGCTTCAGGGGAATGTTCCAGATGGGGAAGGTCTCGAACTTGGCGTAACCGGCCTTGACCCCGCGCTTGTATTCATGGTACAGCTGGGACAGGCAGACGGCCATTTTTCCGCTGCCGGGACCGGGTGCGGTGATGACCACCAGCGGGCGCTCGGTCTCAATGTACTCGTTGCGGCCGTAGCCCTCGTCACTGACGATGCGGGCTACATCGTTGGGGTAGCCGGGGATCTTGTAGTGGCGGAAGGTGCGGATGCCCAGACTGTTCAGCCGCTTTTCAAAGGCTTCCACCTCGGCGGCGGCGGTGTACTTGGTCACGCACACACTGCCCACATACAGCCCCATCTCCTGAAAAGCGTCGATGAGACGCAGCACGTCCAGATCGTAGGTGATGCCGTAGTCGCCGCGCACCTTGCTGCTGATGATGTCCTCGGCGCTGATGACGATGACGATCTCGGCCTGCTCCTTGAGCTGCAAAAGCATCTGCAGCTTGGAGTCCGGCTGAAAGCCGGGCAGCACGCGGGAAGCGTGGTAATCGTCGAACAGCTTGCCGCCGAATTCCAGATACAGCTTATTGTCAAACTTCTTGATGCGCTCGCGGATATGCTCGGACTGCATCGAAAGATATTTGTCGTTGTCAAATCCTATTTTCATCGTTCGTTTCCTCTCTGGTGGCCGGGCACACCATACCCGGACTTTAAAATCACAAGCATAAGTATACCACAGCCCGGGATGGGGTGCAATGCAAAACAACGCGCAGAATGCAATTCCGGCAGGATAGGCCGTTTTGGGCGGTACAGAGTTCTGTTTTTTGTTGCAGATGCCGTTTTGGGTCAGGTTTTTTGCCGGGCGGCAAGGTCTTTTTCCACCTTCCAGAAGGCCAGCAGCAAAAGCCCCGCCGCCACATAGCTGAGCGTTTCCACCCAGATATAACCGCCTGCGATCACATGGTGCACAGCGGCATTCTGGGCAGCAGTGCCCAGCGCCGTGCTGGCGCACTGGTCATAGCCGGTGCGCGCCAGCACCCCGTTGAACAGTGCACTCATCACCGAGCCGCCCGCCACGGACTGGGAACTGTACACCGACATGGTAAGTCCGTCGGTGCGGATGCCGCTGCGCATCTCCACATGGTCTACCACATCGGTCACCATGGCAAGGAGCAGACAGCAGGTAGGCGCAGAGCCGAAGCACTTGAGCGCAACACCGATGGCAACAGGGACCAGTCTGCCCTGCCCCAGCCCCGCGAGGACGCCGCCCGCAGCGCCCAGCAGCAGAAACCAGCCGCACACCTTGCGCTTGCCGAACCGGTCGGTCAGCGGCACCAGCAGCACCGAGGCCAGCGCCATGGGCAGCGCCCCCATCATGGTCAGCAGCGATTGAGATGCGCCCCATGCACCGGCGCTGCCCAAAAAGGTGTTGTCCACCACCCACTTACAATAGTAGGTCATGGTGCTGTTTTTTAAAGAGCCGCTCCACTGGAACAAAACGCATACACCCATGATGAGCCACCACATGGGGTCGGCAGCCACCGCCCGCAGCTGGCGGCGCAGCGAGACCCGCTGCACCGGTACAGACTCCGGCGGGGGTGCTTCTGTCTGCCGGGCGGCTTCAAATTCATCTTCCGGCCCGTACAGGCCTTCCAGAATGCGGCGCTCCTCGGTGACACGCTCCCGGGTAAAGGCGAACTGCAAGTAGATGGTAAACCCGGTGAACACCGCCACACCCAGCATGGTGAAAAACCAGCGGTGGATATTTTCTCGGAGGAAAAAGGACACCAGCATGGGGAACACCATGCTGCAAGTGCCCATCACGCCCAGACCCACCATGCTGTTGATAGAGGCCAGCAGCCCGCGCTGACGGCTGTCCCGGGTGGACACCGAGATCATGATGCTGCTGGCTGTGCTGTAAATGGGGGATGCAAAGGAGTAGTACAGGTTGTACGCCACGGCGATCCACACCATGCGCGCAATGCCCTGAAATGGCACGATGAACATGAGCACGCTGGCAGAGGAAAAGGTAAACACCGAAAGCAGCAGCCACGGCCTTGCCTTGCCCGCCGTGGCGCGGGTGCGCTCGATCAGCTGCCCTACCAGAAGGTTTGCCGCCACGATGAGCACAGTTGACACCAGCTGCAACCGGCTGAGGAACCGCAGATCCAGCCGGAGCACATCGGTAAAGTAGCTTTGCAGGATGCTGCCGAAAATACTGCCTGAGATGGAAGCACCCATAGGGCCCAGAATATAGCCGAAGAGCATTTCCGGCAACTGGACCTTCTCGCTTTTGATCCGGGTGCGGGTGAACCGGTGGTTCCAGAAGCTTTGTCTGTGCATGGAACGGATCGTTTCCTTTCTCCCCGCAAGTGCGGGGTCTTACACATTCCTATCATTTCTATGATAGCACATTTTCCACCGCCGGGGAACTGTCCGGTGCAAAAAACATCTTTTTACCGCAGACGGTCGGAAAACGCAAAAAGGACCGCCGCAGTGTGCGGCAGTCCCCTTTGCTCTTATGAAGAACTATCCGTATGGAGAAAGAAAATGGCTTGTTACTTTGCCTCAGCAGGCTGGGTCTTTTTGACAAAGCTCAGGATCACTGCACCCAGCACACTACCCACAGCCAGCGCCACACAGTACAGCGCAGCGTGATCCACCACCGGGAATACGAAGATGCCGCCGTGGGGTGCGCGCAGTGCGCAGCCGAAGGTCATGGAGAGTGCACCGGCGACCGCAGAGCCAATGACACAGCTGGGCAGGACGCGCAGCGGGTCGGCTGCTGCATAGGGGATGGCACCCTCAGACACGAAGCACAGACCCATGACGTAGTTCACGATGCCGTTGCGGCGCTCGTCCGGAGTCCACTTGCGGGGGCAGAAGGTGGTGGACAGGGCAATAGCGATGGGAGGCACCATGCCGCCCACCATGACGGCGGCCATCACCTCGTAGTTGCCGGAGGCAAGGGCTGCGGTGCCAAAGACGTAGGCTGCCTTGTTGACCGGGCCACCCATATCCACGCTCATCATACCGGCCACGATAGCACCCAGCAGCACCTTGGAGCTGCCGCCCAGTGCGTTGAGCCAGTCGGTCATGGCGGTGTTGATCATGCCCATCACCGGGTTCACGGCGCACATCATCGCACCCACGATCAGGATGCCGCCCAGCGGGTAAATGAGCATGGGGCGGATACCATTCAGGCTGGCGGGCAGCTTTTCGGTGATCTTTTTAAGGAACTGCACGATGTAGCCCGCCGCAAAGCCGGCCAGCAGCGCTGCAAGGAAGCCGCCGGAGATGCCGGTGGTGCTGCCTGCGGCAAGGTCGGTGAAGTTGGTGCCGTTCATGGCCAGCACACCGCCGGCAAAGCCTACGGCCAAGCCCGGACGGTCGGCGATGGACATGGCGATGAAGCCGGCCAGAATGGGCAGCATATAGCCGAAGGCTGCGTTGCCCACCGTCTTGAAGAAGGCGGCAACGGGGGTGTTCATGCCGAAGTTTGCGGGGTTGATGCTGTAATCATCCAGCAGGAAGGCCAGCGCGATCATGATGCCGCCGCCCACCACAAAGGGCAGCATGTGGGAAACGCCGTTCATCAGGTTCTTGTACAGGCTGCGGCCGAAGCTGTCCTTGGTGGAGCTGTCGTCCTCGGCTGCTGCGCCGCCCTCGGCGTGGTACGCAGGCACCTCGCCGTGGGCGATTTTCTTAATGAGCTCCTCCGGCTTATGGATGCCGTCATCCACGCGGGTGAACAGCACCGGTTTGCCGTCGAAGCGGGCGGTTTCCACCTTTTTCTCCGCTGCCACGATGATGCCGTCACAGGCGGCGATCTCGGCGCGGGTCAGGATATTCTTTGCGCCGTCCGAGCCGTTGGTCTCCACCTTGGTGGGCAGACCCAGCTTGTCACCGGCCTTGGTCAGCGCTTCTGCGGCCATGTAGGTGTGGGCGATGCCGTTGACGCAGGCAGTCACAGCCAGAATGCGGTAGCCGTCCTGCGGGATGGCCTGCTGGGTAAAGCTTTCTGCGCCGAACTGTGCTTCCTCCTGCGCGTCGATGCACTCCAAAAACTCCTTGGGGGTCTTGGCGGCTTTCAGCTTTTCCACAAAGTCCTCGTTCATCAGCATCTGCATCATACGCGCCAGCATATCCACATGCAGGCTGCCGTTTTCCGGGGCGGCAATGGCAAACAGCAGGTCGGTGGTGCCGTCATCCTCAGCGTTGTACTGTACCGGGGTGCTCAGCCGCAGAGCGGCCAGACTGGGGCGGGTGACCACATTGGTCTTGGCGTGGGGCACGGTGATGCCGTTGTCCACATAGGTAGAGCCCTCGGCCTCGCGGGCGTAGAGCGCCTTTTTGTAGGCCTCCTTATCGGTGATGTTGCCATGGGTAGCCTGCAGCTCCACCAGTCGGCTCAGGATCTGCTCCTGCGTTTGCAGCGCCTCGTCCAGCGCAATGGACTGTGCGGTGAATAACTCGGTGATGCGCATAAACGTTCCTCCTTTGTTCCTTTTATCCTATCAAAGCTGCGCCAGCAGCTCGTCGATCTTTTCCTTTGTGGCAAGCCCAAGGCTGAAGGCCGTTGCGCTGCCGCAGGCGGTGCCCAGACGCAGTGCCTGCGCGTAGCTGCGGCTTTGCAGATATCCGGCCACAAAACCGGCCACCATGCTGTCGCCCGCGCCCACGCTGTTGACCACCTTGCCCTTGGGGCAGCCGATGCGGTGCACCTGTCCCTGCTCGTCCAGCAGCAGCGCACCGTCCCCGGCCATGCTTACCAGCACGTTGCGCGCGCCCTTTTCCTGCAAAGTACGGGCAGCGGCCACGATCTCGGCGTCACCGGTCAGCACCCTGCCCACGATCTCGCCCAGCTCATGGTTGTTGGGCTTGATGAGGAAGGGGTGGTAGGGCAGCACGTTCACCAGCAGGTCGCGGGTGGCGTCCACCACTGCGCGCACGCCCCTGCCCTGCAGCCGCGCCAGCAACCGTTCGTAGACGCTTTGCGGCAGGCTTGCCGGGATGCTGCCTGCCAGAATAAGGATATCCCCCTCGGTCAGCTTATCCAGCTGGGCTTCCAGCTGCTGCAACGCACTTTCCGGGATGGCCGGGCCTGCGCCGTTCAGCTCGGTCTCCTGCCCTGCCTTGATCTTGACGTTGATACGGGTCATGCCGTTTTCCAGATGCACAAAGTCGGTCTTGAGCCCCTGTGCCGCCAGACCGCGCTCCAGCCATGCGCCGGTCTCGCCGGCCACAAAGCCCAGCGCCACGCTCTCGCAGCCCAGCTGCGCCAGCACGCCGGACACGTTGATGCCCTTGCCGCCCAGCACGCAGTCCTCACCTTGGGCGCGGTTCACTTCGCCCACCTCCAGCGGTGCGTCCAGACGCACAACATAGTCGATGGCCGGATTAAAAGTAACAGTGTAGATCATACTTCTGCCTCCTTTACAAATGTTTGCTGCTTATATTTCGGGTTCGGGCAGCGGTTAGTCAGGATGGCACCGCCGTGCAGATCCGTGATGACCGCCGGGTAGATCTTTGCAAACTTGGCGTCGTCCACAAGGAACCAGCTTTCCCTTGCGCGGTAGACGGCTGCGGCCTTTACCGCTGCTTCCTCGGGGTCCGGGGTGGTAAAGCCCGCTTCCAGCGCCACGCCGTTGGCTCCCATAAATGCCTTGGTGAAGTTATACTGCTGGATGCTGCTGACTGCCGGGGCGCCCACGATGGCCTCGGTCTGGGGGCGCAGCAGCCCGCCGGGCAGATACACCCGGCAGCCCTTCTGCGCCAGTAGCCGGGCGTGCGCCACGCCGTTGGTCACATAGGTGGCCTTGAGCGCCGCACCCGTCAGCGCCCGCACCAGCTCCAGCGTGGTGGTACCTGCGTCAATGAACACAAAATCCTCGGCGGTGATGAGTGCTGCGGCCGCCGCGGCAATGCTGCGCTTTTCTGCCACAGCCAGCGTCTCCTTGGCTTCCATGGTAGGCTCGTCTGCCAGAAAACGGCTGTCCGGCAGGGTAGCTCCCCCGTGCACCTTGGTCAGCCTGCCCTGCCGGTCCAGCTCGGTCAGGTCACGCCGGATGGTGGATTCGCTGGTGTGCAGCGCCTCGCACAGCTGCTGCACCGTCACGGTGCGTTTCTCGTTCAGCTGTTCTAAGATCAGTGCAAATCGTTCCTCTGCCAGCATGGTGTCTGTCCCCTTCTTTCCTTCCCACGTCTGACCGTTTCTGCACGGTCTTGGCGTGTTTTGGTTGTCCGCATCTTTATTATAGCAAAAACCCCGTCAAAATCAATCAGTTTCGGTCATTTTCGCGCACCAAAAAACATCCTCGATTTTTGTGCACCGTTGCCAAAATCTGGGATACAAGAGCGTTTTTGCGCGCAAAAAGACCACCGCACTTGTGTATGCGGTGGTCTTTTCTGCGTTTATGTGACCGGTCGAGACCGGTTTTGGTGCTCAGGCTGGTTTACATCAGGCATCCGAGCGGGAATAGGCATTCTTCATCTGGCTGCTCAGTTCAAACAGGACTTTATCCAGCGTGTCAGCGGCCTTCTCCTGCAGCATGGCAGCGATGGCGGTGTTGGCTTCCTCCCGCAAGGCGGCGCGGCGGGCAGCGTCCGGCTCGGCGGCAAGCTTTGCGTCGTACCCGTTCACCAGTGCGCGTCCAGCGGAGAGCACAGCCTCCTCGTAGCGCTCGAGGTGGAACAGAGACTTATTATAGGAAGCATCTGCCATGGCAGCGATCAGACGGCTGGTCCAGTAGAAGTTATCGGTGGACACAGTGCCGGTGGTGTTGGCCAGATACTCCGGGGTGCGCTCCACGTTGGCGTAGAAGGGCACCATGGTGTTGAAGGCGTTGGAGGCATAGGCCACCCACTCCACTGCGCGGGACTCCTCCGGCTGGTCGGGACGCATCTGCAGCAGCGCCATAAAGTCGTTGCGGTTGATACCGATGGAGCGGTACGCGCCCTTTGCGGACTTGTCGCCGTAGCTCAGGTAGGGGTCGTAGGGGGTGCCCTGATAGTGGCTGGACAGCATATACTTGATGTCCTCCGGGGTCACCTTGCGCTCCGGCACCATGCACCACGGCAGGTCGTCGGACATGGGAGTGTAGTCGGCGTCAGCGCCCTCCCACACCCATGTGCGGGGGTTGAGGTAGCGCAGCATGTACCATGCGCGTGGGGTGTTGTAAACGTGGTCGGCGTCATCGTGGCTGCCAAAGGCGTCCCGGGGGTTCAGCGCGCCGTCCAAAGAGAGGTCGAGGTGGTTCTTGGCAATAAACTCCCGCAGGTCGGCAGAGCAGAGGTAATTTTCCTGTGCGCCGAAGGCATCTTCCAGATCAAAGGTGTCGATGCCCAGCTGGTTGGGCATGACCACATACACATCGTCCGGCACGCGGCGGGCGATCCAGTGGTGACCGCCGATGGTCTCCAGCCACCAGATCTCGTTTACGTCCTGAAAAGCGATGCCGTTCATCTCGTAAGTACCGTACTGCTCCAGCAGACTGCCCAGACGCAGCACGCCCTCACGGGCAGAGTGGATATAGGGCAGCACCAGATAGACGATATCCTCCTCGCCGATGCCGCCGGGCACCTCGGGCTTTTCGCCCTTGGCAGGCTGATACTCCACCAGCGGGTCTGCGCCCAGCACACGGGGGTTGGAGGTGATGGTCTCGGTGGCGGTCATGCCCACGTTGGCGGCGTTGACACCGGAAGCTGCCCAGATACCCTTGCCCTCCACGGCGTTGGGCATGGCGGTAAACCGCAGTGCGCCCTCCGGCAGAGGGATCTCTACATGGGAGAGGACGCTGCGGTAGGTCTTGGGCAGCTCCTCCGGGTGGATCACGGTGAATTTTTTAGCGGTGAAATGGCCGGAGCCGGAGTCATCGTTGCGGGCGATCATGGTAGAGCCATCGTACGATGCTGCCTTGCCGACCAGAATGGTAGTGCAAGCCATAGGTTTTCCCTCCATATTCTATAATGTGCCTCTATTGTAGAACTTTTGCGGCGGAATTGCAACCGGGACGATTTAAAATGGCCTCCGCTGGCGCTCTGGCCATGTTCAGCGGAAGGATTATTTTTATTTTGCAATTCTGGAAAATCTGCGGATTTTCCAGAATTGCCTTTTTACGGGAGGGGTTTGGGAACGAACTCCCTCAGTCAAAACCTGACGGTTTTGCCAGCTCCCTCTGAGAGGGAGCCCTTGGCATGGCGGGAAGGTTTCGGGCTAAAGCGCAAAGTTTGCGGGTGTGCCCCTCCCCCTTGGGGGAGCTGTCGCGCAGCGACTGAGGGGTTATAAATCGGCGGAGCCGGAAAAAACGGTTAAAAGATCTTCACGCCGAACAGGCGTGAATCTTCAGTTTTTTCCGGTGTAGCCCACCCCTTTGGGGTTAAAAGGGGCGAGCAGCCCCTTTTTCGTGGCTCCAGCGCGTCGAAATCGCTGGCACTTTTCTGGTTCTCTTTTGGTGTCAAAAGAGAACATCCCTCGGCAAGCAGAAACTCTCCCAGCGGAAGCCATTCAAAATCGTTTTCCAACAAAAACCGCCGCGCTGCGTACCACGGCAGAGCGGCGGGAGATGGAATGCTATTTCAGGCTGTTACTGGGCTGTCCAGTAGAAGTCCTCGCCGGGCAGCGTGCCGCCCACGGCGGCAGGGTCGGCATCGTAGAGCACCTGCAGGTAACCGGAGACGTCTGCCTTCAGTTCCTCGCCGGTCAGGCAGACGATGTTGCAGTTGGGCAGTGCCTTTTTGGCGATAGCGGCTTTTGCCACCACGCCCTGCTCCTCGCACAGAGCGGCGGTGCCATCCAGATCGGTGTTGGCGGCGTTCACGCTCTGGGCATAGTCTGCCAGAAAAGCGGCTACCACATCCGGGTGCTCCTCAGCGTAGGCCTTGCGCACCACGGTCACACCGGTGATCAGCTGGGTGTCTGCCACCTTGTCCCACTCGGCGGTCAGGTCAAGGGCTACCCGCAGGGTGTCGTCCTTCAGCCCGGCAGCGGTTACATAGGGCTGGGGCAGCACCGCAATGGCGTCCTGCGTGGCGGCCATCTGGGCGGTCACCTCGGTGGCTTCGCTGTAATACTGGATGTCCACATCCTTGTCCGGGTCAAGGCCGTTGGCGGTAAGCAGATAGCGCAGCACATACTCCGGGGTAGTGCCCTTGCCGGTGGACAGGATGGTGCGGCCCTTGAGGTCGGCCATGCTGTGGATGGTATCGCCCTGCTCCACCACATACAAAACGCCCAAGGTGTTCACTGCCACAGCCTGAATGCCGCCGTTGGTTTTCTGGTACAGGGTCGCAGCCAGATTGGCCGGGATGGCGGCCATATCCAGCTCGCCCTTGATGAGCAGCGGCACGATCTCATCTGCAGCGCCGTAGAGCTGCAAATCGTAGTCCATGGCGGCGGTACCGGCCTGCTCCATCGAGAGCAGGTTGACCAGCCCCATGGTGGTGGGGCCCTTCAGGCCCGCAATGCGCAGCGGCTCTGTGGCAGACAGCGGCGCTACGGTCTCTTCCTCGGAAGCAGCCGCAGAAGAAGCAGCCTCGGACGCCGCTGTACTGGAAGCAGCAGAGCTTGCGCTGCCGCCGCAGGCTGCAAGGCTCAGTGCAAGGCTGAACGCCAGCAGTAAGGACAGGATCTTTTTCATGAAATACTCCTTTTCACACCCGGCACGCCCCGCTGCGGGGACGGAAACCGGCCTTTTTTGAAAAATTTTGCAAAATCATTTGCTTTGCGCGTTCCAGTTTACTATAATAGGGGTAAAAATACCGTTGCGTGTGCAACGCAATTGCAGGAGGCTGCGGAGAACACTATCTTCTCTGCGGAGTTGCGATGAATAATTATCTGCCGCTGTTACAAACCACCACGCTGTTTGCGGGTCTTTCCGCTGCGGAGCTCAGCACGCTGCTGTCCCGGCTGGGGGCAAGCGTGCGCAGCTATGGCAAGGGCGAAGCCCTTGTGCTGGCGGGGGAACCCAGCCGCCGGGTAGGCATCGTGCTGTCCGGTGAGCTGGAGGCCTACCGCCCGGCACCGGGCGGGGTGCGCATCCCCATTGCCCGGGTAGAGCCGGGCGGGGTGTTCGGGGACGTGCTGGGCGGTTCCAGCCTGTCCAGCCCGGTCACCGTGCTGGCTGCTGCCCCATGTGAGGTACTGCTGCTGCCCTACGAGCGGCTGCTGCTCTCGGACGGCAGCCCCGCCCACCAACGGGTGGTGCAAAACCTTGTGCGCACCATCAGCGATAAGTATTTTTCCCTCTCCCACCGCATCGACCTGCTGGTGATGAAGAGCCTGCGCGCCAAGGTGGCGGCTTATCTGCTCAGCGAGGCCGCCCGCGCCCACAGCCTGACCTTCAGCATCCCCTTCTCCCGCATCCAGCTGGCGGACTACCTCAACTGCGACCGCAGCGCCCTTTCCCGGGAGCTGAGCACCATGCAGCGGGAAGGGCTCATCGACACTTACCGCAGCAGCTTCAAGCTGCTGGAGCCGGATGCTTTGCAGCAGATGGTGCAGTAGCCTTTTGCCAACTATTTTATAATTAAGGAGCAATCAAGCAATGTCCAAGCCTGTTCTCTGGATCGTGATCCCCTGCTACAACGAGGAGCAGGTGCTGCCCATTACAGCACCCATGTTTCTGGAAAAGATCCACAGTCTGACCGCACAGGGGCTGGTCAGCGATAAAAGCCGGGTGCTCTTTGTCAACGATGGCTCCCGCGACAAAACGTGGGAGCTGATCCAAGGCTTTGCCGCACAGGACGAGCACTATATCGGCATTTCCCAAAGCCGCAACCGCGGCCACCAAAACGCCGTGCTGGCGGGGCTGATGGAGGCGCTGCACAGCGACAGCTGCGACATTACCATCTCCATTGACTGCGACGGTCAGGACGATATCAACGCCATGGACGAGATGGTGAAAAAGTATCTGGACGGTGCCGAGGTGGTGTACGGCGTGCGCAGCCGCCGGGACACCGACACCTTCTTTAAACGGTTCACCGCCGAAGGCTTTTATCATGTGATGAACGCCTTGGGCGCGGATATCGTGTTCAATCACGCAGACTACCGCCTGATCAGCACCCGCGTGCTGGAAAGCTTTGCGGATTACAAGGAGGTCAACATCTTTTTGCGGGGCATGGTGCCGCTGGTGGGCTTTGCCCACGATGTGGTCACCTACGAGCGCCACGAACGTCTGGCCGGTGAGAGCCACTACCCCCTGAGCAAGATGCTGGCGCTGGCCTTTGACGGCATTACCAGCCTTTCCAACAAACCTATCCGCATCATCACCGGGGCGGGCATCGTGGTGAGCCTTGTCAGCTTTATCGGGGTCATCTGGGCCATCGTGTGCGCTGCCATGGGCAGCAGCGTGGCAGGCTGGGCCTCCACCGTCTGCATCGTCTGCTTTATGGGCGGCGTGCAGCTGGTGTGTCTGGGCGTGATCGGCGAGTATATCGGCAAGATCTATATGGAGACCAAAGCCCGCCCGCGCTATATCATCTCGGAGCGCACATGGGCTCCCTACGAAAGGAAATATCACGGATGAGCAAACAAAGCTGGAAGGGCAGCACCCTTCTGAACCCGGAACCGCCGGTACTGGTATCCTGCGGCGGGCTGGATAAGCCCAACCTTATCACCATCGGCTGGACAGGCACCATCTGCACCCAGCCCAGCATGGTATCCATCAGCGTGCGCCCGGAGCGGTACAGCCATCAGCTGCTGTGCGAGCGTGGGCAGTTCGCCATCAATCTGCCCACCGAAAAGCTGGTGCGCGCCATCGACTGGTGCGGCGTAAAGAGCGGCCGCGACGTGGACAAGTTTGCCGCCTGCGGCCTGCACGCAGCACCCGGCAGCGTGCTGACCGACTGCCCGGTGCTGGAGGAAAGCCCGGTCAATCTGGAATGCCGCATCACCCAGCGCATCCCGCTGGGCAGCCACGACCTGTTTTTAGCCGAGGTGGTGGCCTGCGATGTGGACGAGAGCCTGCTGGACGAAAAAGGCAAGCTGTGTCTGGACAAGGCAAATCTCATCGTGTACAGCCACGGCGAGTATCTGGCGCTTGGCAAAAAACTGGGCACCTTTGGTTACAGCGTGCGGAAGAAAAAGCCCGCAAAGTACAAAAAATAATCCATCATGCAAAAAGGAACCCTCTGCAAGTTTTTTGCTTTGAGAGGGTTCCTTTTTTACGGAATCAAGTCCGGGCAGGCCGCGACTTTATCAATGCAGCTTCAGCATGGCAGTCTCATATTTTTGATACCAGCTGCCCATCCATTTCAGTATTTTTTCACTTACCCTTGCTGTTATCTTTTGAATACTCTTTTCGTAAAGCAGGCTGAGTACAAGTGCTGCAAGCAGCCAGCCAGCTGCGTACAAAAAGACCCACAAAAACAAATGGGCATACCCGTACCGGTTAAAAATGCAATGCCAGAGATAGGGTCTTGTATAGGTTCGCAGCAAAATGTTTTCATGGATGATATAGATCAGCATGGAACACTTTGCAATGTGATTTACCCTTTTATTTTTAAAGTGGTTTTTTCTGGCCAGCCCAAACGCCGCAATGGCGATCAGGATCAAAAAAAGATTAAAATTGCTCACCCACCGCAAAAGCTGATCCGACAGCGCAGCGATCTTCAATCCAAGCAGGTCGGTCAGAATCACGATGCCCACTGCCCCCGCCGCACCGCACAGCAGCAGAATGCTATTCACTTTTGCGCTGGAATACAGCTCCATGCAATAGCGCTTGATGTAGGCAACGATCAGATATACGCTGATCCAAAGAAGCAGCATATTCGGGAAGAAAAACCTGCTTTCTATAAAGTTAAAGCCGATATACAGTACCGCCAGTACAGAAACCACCTTCAGATGTTCTTTTTGCGTCATCGCGGCGATCAGACGGTTCAAATACGGATGGATGGGATAGATTAGCAGATAGCAGGTCAAATACCAGTTATTTGCAAAGAGCGTTGGGAAAAGCGAAAAAATGAAAAGTTTACCGCTTACCTCACCCCGGAGCAAAAGCGTTATTCCAAGGAACAGGACGGAGATCACCCAGATATCCAGCAGCATTCCCATCATTTTCTTGCCGGACGCTTTTGTGCTGTCCAGCAAAAACCATGCAGAAGCAACGAAGAAGATCCAGTTCCCCAGCGCGCCAAAATGCCGCATGACCGCTAAAAGCAGAACCGTACCATTGGTCGTTGCATGGGTACAATCCAGAAGGTAGTCGCTATATGGAATATATTCATTTTCCGTTATCAGTGTCAGCACCACATGGCTGATTACGATCAGAATGACCGTAATGATCTTTAAAAGCTCAACGCCGGAATCCCGCATTCTGCTTTTGTCCGCACAAATATTATGTTCCACGATTCCACCCTTTCTGTTTTCGCCTTTTTCAGACGATCTATGTATTTTATTGTACCACCTGTACTATTTTCATACAATACCTGCCTGTACAGAAAAGCCGCCGGGCAGTTTTTCTGCGCGGCGGCTTCTGATGTTTCTTATGCTTCTTCGTGCTTGACCCGCTGGATATCCCCCAGATCGTAGGGGGTGTTCTGGTAAACATAATAGTTCAGCCAGTTTTCATACAGCAGGTGGGCGTGGGCGCGCCAGCGGAACAGCGGCGGCTTTGCGGGGTCGTCGTCCGGGTAGTAGTTGACGGGCACATGAATGGGCAAGCCCTTGGCTACGTCCCGCTTATACTCGGCATCCAGCGTATACTTATCGTACTCCGGGTGACCGGTAACAAAGATCTGCCGCCCGTTCTCGGTGCTCATGAGGAAGGGTCCGGCGGCGTCGCTCTCGGCCAGAATGCGCAGGGCGGCGCAGTTGTCCACATCCTCCCGGCAGATGCCAGTGTGGCGGCTGTGGGGAGCGTAGAACACCTCATCAAAGCCGCGCACAAGCGGGTTTGCCGGGCGGGTGACCCGGTGCTCGAACACGCCGAACATCTTTTCCGGCAGCAACTGTTTGCGCACGCCGTAGTGGTAGTACAGCCCGGCCTGTGCGCCCCAGCAGACATGGAGGGTGGAATAGACGTTCGTTTCGCTGAAGTCCATGATCTCGCACAGCTCGTTCCAGTAGTCCACCTGCTCAAAATCCATGGTCTCCACCGGCGCGCCGGTGATGATCATTCCGTCGTAGCGGTTGTTCTTCACCTCGTCAAAGGTCTTGTAAAAGGCCTCAAGGTGGGCAGCCGACACATGGGTGGCAGAGTGGCTGGCAGTTTGCAGCAGGGTCATGTGCACCTGCAGCGGGGTGTTGGCCAGCAGCCGGGCGATCTGGGTCTCGGTGGCGATCTTGGTGGGCATCAGGTTCAGGATCAGGATCTCCAGCGGGCGGATATGCTGCGCCAGCGCCCGCTCCCGGTGCATGACAAAAACGTTTTCCTCATACAGAGCATCAAAGGCAGGTAAGGTCTTGGGGATAATCAGCGGCATAGGATGGTTGCTCCTTTCATACCTTATCCAGTGCCTGCGCGATATCGGCGATGAGGTCCTCGGCAGATTCCAGACCGCAGCTCATGCGCACCAGCTCAGCGGGCACACCGGCGGCAGCCAGCTGCTCGTCGTTCATCTGACGGTGGGTGCTGGAGGCGGGGTTCAGGCAGCAGGTGCGGGCATCCGCCACATGGGTCTCAATGGCGGCAAGCTTCAGCGCCTTCATAAAGGTGCTGGCAGCCTGACGTCCGCCCGCCAGACCAAAGCTCACCACGCCGCAGCTGCCATTGGGCAGGTACTTCTGCGCCAGTGCGTGGTAGGGGCTGCTTTCCAGACCGCAGTAGTTCACATAGGCCACCTTGGGGTGGTTCTCCAAGAACTGTGCCACCGCCATGCCGTTGGCGCAGTGTCGCTGCATCCGAACGTGCAGGCTTTCCAGACCTAGGTTCAGCATATAGGCGTTCATGGGGGACTGCATGGAGCCGAAGTCCCGCATCAGCTGCGCGGTGGCCTTGGTGATGAAGGCACCCTCCTTGCCAAATCGCTCGGCGTAGGTAATGCCGTGGTAGCTGTCATCCGGGGTGCACAGACCCGGGAACTTCTCGGCGTGCGCCATCCAGTCGAACTTGCCGCCGTCCACGATGGCACCGCCCAACACTGCGCCGTGGCCGTCCATGTACTTGGTGGTGGAGTGGGTCACGATGTCCGCGCCCCACTCAAAGGGGCGGCAGTTGACCGGCGTGGGGAAGGTGTTGTCCACAATCAGCGGCACGCCGTGGGCGTGGGCGGCCTTGGCAAACTTTTCAATGTCCAGCACGGTCAGGGCGGGGTTTGCGATGGTCTCGCCGAACACCACCTTGGTGTTGGGCTGGAAAGCAGCGTTCAGCTCCTCCTCGGTGCACAGAGGGTCCACGAAGGTGGCAGTGATGCCCATTTTAGCCATGGTGACCGAGATGAGGTTGAAGGTGCCGCCGTAGATGGTGCTGGAGGCTACGATGTGGTCTCCGGCCTCGCAGATATTGAACAGGGCAAAGAAGTTTGCGGCCTGTCCGCTGGAGGTAAGCATAGCGGCAGTGCCGCCTTCCAGCTCGCAGATCTTTTTGGCTACCATGTCGCAGGTAGGGTTCTGCAGGCGGGAATAGAAATAGCCGTCTGCCTCCAGATCGAACAGCTTGCCCATATCCTCGCTGGTGGCGTACTTGAAGGTGGTGGACTGAATGATGGGGATCTGACGGGGCTCGCCGTTGCCGGGGGTATAGCCGCCCTGCACGCAGATAGTATCACGGTTCATACAACATACTCCTTTGCTGGTTTTTTGGTCGGGAAGGACGATTCCCCGCAGGAGGGGCTGCCTCCGGCGGGGAATCGAAAATTCAAAGATTCTTATTTCCGCAGGCGCTTATCGCTCTTGGTGGCCCACAGGGTACCCACAGACTGGAACGCCTGCACCATCAGCACCAGCAGCACCACACAGACGATCATGATGTTGGTCTGGTAGCGGTAGTAGCCATAGGACAGGGCGATCTTGCCCAGACCGCCGCCGCCGATGACGCCGGACATGGCGGAGTAGCCCAGAATGGTGGTCAGTGCGGTGGTCATGCTGGAGATCAGGCCGGGCAGGCACTCCGGGATCATGACCTTGGTGATGATCTGGAACGGAGTAGCACCCATGCTCTGGGCAGCTTCCACCACGCCCTCGTCCAGCTCCCGCAGGCTGGTCTCCACCAGACGTGCCACAAAGGGGAAGGCGGCGACCACCAGCGGAACGATGGTGGCCTTGGTGCCCACCGTAGTGCCCACGATGGCGCGGGTAAGCGGGAACACACAGATCATCAGAATCAGGAAAGGCACACTGCGCAGAATGTTGATGACGATGTTGATCAGGTGCATCAGCCAGCCGGGCAGGGGCAGGATGCCGTCCTTGTCACCGGCTACCAGCAGCACACCCAGCGGCAGACCCAGCACCAGCGCAAAGGCGGTGGAAAGCATCGTTACATAAAAGGTCTCCCAGATGGCAAAGCCGTAATCTGCGATATTCATATACCGGTCACCTCCTCTACCGTTACGCCGGACTGGCTGCGCATATACTCCATAGCCTGCTGTGCGACAGCAAGTTCTGCGGGCAACTTGAGCAGCATAGAGCCGTAGCACTGGCCGCTCAGATCGCGGGTATCAGCGCTGAGCACCGACACCAGAATGCCTTTTTCGGCGGCAAGGCTTGCCACCAGCGGCTTTGCGGTGGAGGAACCATTAAAGGTAACGCGCACCACATGGTCATCCGGCGCAAAGCAGGAAAGATCCCGCGCTGCGCTGCCGCCGTTGGGAGCCACCAGACGCTTGGCAGCCGCCGTTTTGGGGTTTGCAAAAATTTCCTGTACCGAGCCCTGTTCCACGACCACACCGCCGTCCAGAATGGCCACGCTGTCGCAGATCTCCTCCACCACGCTCATCTGGTGGGTAATGACCACCACGGTGATACCCAGCTTACGGTTGATATCCTTGATCAGGGTCAGGATGGAGTGGGTGGTGTTGGGGTCCAGCGCACTGGTAGCCTCGTCGCACAGCAACACCTTGGGGTTGGTTGCCAGTGCGCGGGCAATGGCGATGCGCTGCTTCTGACCGCCGGACAGCTGTGCCGGGTAGGCGTTTGCCTTATCCGGCAGACCCACCATCTCCAGCAGCTCCATGGCGCGCTTTTCGGCCTCCGCCTTTTTTACGCCTGCCAGCTCCATGGGGAAGCAGACATTCTTCAGGCAGGTGCGCTGCATAAGCAGGTTGAACTGCTGGAAAATCATGGTGATCTCCCGGCGGCGCTTGCGCAGCGAGGCGGGAGACAAAGTCTCCATTGCCACGCCGTCGATCACCACGCTGCCGCCGGTGGGGCGCTCCAGCAGGTTGATGCAGCGCACCAGCGTGGATTTGCCCGCACCGGACATACCGATGATGCCGTAGATCGCGCCATCGGGAATGGTGAGGTTGATGTTTTGCAGCGCTTTCACCGCGCCATCCTTCATCTGAAAGGTCTTGGAAAGGTACTTGAGTTCGATCACAGAAATTGCTCCTTTAGATTATCCCTCGATGATAGATTATCCCTCGATGGGTGCCAGACTGTCCTGCTTGCCGCCGTAGACGCCCATGGGCTCTACGTGAATACCGGCAACAGTGACCAGATGGGTACCCTTTTCGGCGTTGAAATTGTCCAGATACGGCTGATGCTGGAAGTAGTTGGTGTCTACCTGACCGTCCTCGACGATCTGGTTGGGGATCACATAGTCGTCGTACTCCTGAATATCCAGCGTGATGCCCTTGGCAGCAAGGATCTCCTTGCACACCTCCAGCACCTCGCAGTGGGGAGCGGGAGTAGCGGCGCAGCTGACGGTCTGGCCGTTCAGAGCGTCATAATCCACAGTGGAATCGTAGCCGTCGGTGGGGTTCTCCACAACGGACACCACGGAGCCCTTGTAGGTCTCGTCCATGAAGTCCTTCACCTTCTGGCTCTGCAGGGCAGCAGCCAGAGCCTTGATCTTGGGCTCCTCCTGATTGCCGTCCTTGCACACCAGAATGTTGACGTAAGCAGAAGAGCCGTCCTCCATGGCCAGTGCATCGGTCATGGGGTTCAGACCGGCAGAGATGGCGTAGTTGGAGTTGATGACGGCGTAGTCCTCGTCCTGCAGGACGTTGGGCACCTGAGCGGCCTCCACCTCGTCCACGGTGACGTTCAGGGGATTCTCCTCGATGTCGTTCTTGGTGGCGGTCAGGCCTGCGTCTGCCTTCAGCTTGAAGAAGCCGTTCTTCTCCAGCAGGGTCAGGGCACGAGCCTCGTTGGTGGTATCGTTGGGCACAGCCACCTTGATCTTATCCAGCTTAGCTGCGGCAGAGGATGCCACGCTGCCGGATGCAGCGGCGGAAGAAGCAGTGGAAGAAGAACCACCGCAGGCAGTCAGGGCAGCGGCTGCGGCTGCCACACCGGTAACTTTCAGAAAATCGCGACGAGTAATCATAATTTTGTTCCCTCTCTATTTGTTCTCTATTATGTACTGTGGCCCGCACGGCACCTTTCCGCGCGCGGCCTTGAACGGATGAATGAAAAAATGCCTCCGTCCTTACGAGCCCTAGACTCTGCAAGGACGGAGGCATGAACATACTTCCGTGGTACCACCTTGGTTCACTGTACCCTTACGGATACAGCCTCGATGCTGCGGCAGCGTATACTGCTTACAGCCGGACGCTGTAACGGGCGCATCCCGTTGCGGGCTTAGCACTCCTGCGCCTCGTCCGCACGGCTCCGAGACCATTTTCAGCTTCCTGTTTCCTGCCCTTTTCCACCGCCCGGGCTCTCTGGTAAGGATCAATGCGAAGGCCTACTCTTCTCTTCACAGCCATTTTTGTGATATTGACACTATAATAAACCCATCGGCGGCATTTGTCAACACCTTCAACGAAGTTTTTGGGTAGGGATATGGCTTCCGGCCTTTTGCCGCGCCCATTTTGCTTGACAATGCGCACAAAAAGGGTTATACTATAACTACAAAAGGCACTGCGACAAGCGGTTGGCCCTTTAGGTTTTTAGTTTAACTTTTATCCAAAGAAAAACCGTCACCTGTGGGGGGTGGCGGTTTTTACTTTCTTACCTTGATCGTAAACGTAAATCCAAACAAGTGGAATGTCAAAGTAATAGGCATGTTCTCACCTCCTTCCGGAAGTGAGGGCCAACCGCCTGCCGTATGTGCAGTACCTTTCGGTCACTTTTCAGAGACAGGACGATTATAACATATTCCGACCCTTTTCGCAAGAAAGCTCTGGTGTTTCCAGAGCTTTTAATTATATGCTCTTGTATGCGGCTGGTGCACATGATAAAATAGGGTATCATCTTTTGCAAGGAGAGCAGGCAATGAACAGCAGAGACCCTTTTCCCGATGAAGAGCTGCGCCGCCGCATCATGGATTTTATCATGGCCGCAGGGCAGACCCTGCTGGAAAACGGCGCAGAGGTGTTCCGGGTGGAGCAGACCATGGAGATCATGGCGCGCAGCTTCCATTTGCGGGAGTTCCACGTTTATGTGCTGACCAACGGCATTTTTGCCAGTGCCGGCACTGCCGAGATCAGCGAGGTGCGCAACGTACCGGTGCGCACCACCCATCTGGGGCGGGTGGCGGCGGTGAACGCGCTTTCCCGCCAGATCGCCCAGACCGGGATGACCTTGGATGAAGCCGAGAGCCGTCTGGTGCTGGCGCGTCAGCTGCCCTTCCCCAAAGATCATGTGCAGCTGCTGTCCGGGCTGTGCGGGGCGTTCTGCTTTGCCATGATGTTCGGCGGCAACCTGCGCAGTGCACTGGCAGCTGCCGGGGCGGGACTGGTGGCCAGCTGGTATCTGCTGTGGTGCGGGCGGCGTGAGGTGCCCGGCGGCTTTCAGAAGATCAGCACCGCCGCGCTGATCACGCTGGTGTGCATTCTGCTGTGCAATCTGCTGCACACTTCTGCCAGCCACGCCATCATCGGTACGCTGATGATTTTGACCCCGGGCATCGCCTTTACCATGGGCATCCGGGACTTTGTGCAGGGCGACTACCTTTCCGGCACCATCCGCATGATCGACGCTTTGCTCATTGCCGCCAGCATTGCCATAGGCACCGGCCTTGTGCTGCGGCTGTACACGGTATTTACGGGGGTGGTCGTGGTATGATGTCCCTTGCAGCTGTACAGATCAGCGAGCTGACCGCGCAGTTTTTTCTGGCCGCGGCGGGCACGCTGAGTTTTGCCATTCTGTTTGCGTGCCCCCGGCGCTGCCTGCCTTACTGCGCACTGGTGGGTGCTGTGGGCTGGCTGTGGTATGAACTGCTGACCCTGCTGGGCGCAGACGCCGCCACGGCCTCCCTGCTGGCGGTCATTCCGCTTACCATCCTTACCCGCGTGTTTGCCATTACCCAAAAAACGCCGGTCACGGTGTTTTTGCTGACCGGCATTTTCCCGCTTGTGCCGGGCGCGGGCATCTACTACACCGCCTACTACTTCATCCAGAACGAAAACGCCCTTGCCCTTGCCAAGGGCATCAGCACCTTTAAAATTGCGGTGGCGCTGGCCATCGGCATCAGTCTGGTGCTGTGCGTGCCGCTGCCGAAGAGGAAGTAAGACGGCGTTTTACCCCCTCAGTCACGCCTGACGGCGTGCCAGCTCCCCCAAGGGGACGCCTTTGGGCTATGCCGGAAACTTTACCGCCGCTGCGAAAGCCGTCCCCTTGAGGGCTGACTTCCCCCGGCCGGGGGAAGATGTCGCGTAGCGACAAAAGGGGGAGTGTGGCAAAGCCGCAGGCTTTGACGGAAGGGGCTGCACGCTGCTGGAAAAGCGGTAGAACTGACTATAAGCACAAAAAAGGACGGCAGTCATACGACTGCCGTCCTTTCTATCGTCACGCAACGAGTATTCTACAATCACACGTGCTGAATTGCAAACATCATATCAGCGCTGATGGGATAATCCACATCTGCCTCATATGCACCCGGGAAAAACTCATAGCCCTCAGGCAGTTTGATCTGACCAATGCGAATAGTAGTTGCATCCTTGGCAACAGTGACCTTAACAATCTTCTTAGGGTCTTCGCCCAGAGTCGGGTTCGTCACATGCAACGTGACTTCAACTTCCTTGGTAGCGTAGGTTACATCAGTCACAAAGACGATGATGTACTCGCCCTTAGAGGCATCCTTGCGAATCTCGACGACTGCCTTTTCGTTCTCCAGATGGTAACCTTCGGGCAACAGCTTCTTATCGATGTCAGCAACCTTCACAGAGTCCTCGGTCTTCAGAACATCAATCTTGGCAGTCTCACCCACAACCACGGTCTCGCCATTGCCTTTGTCTGCCATAAAGATGACCATCACAGGACGAGTGGTCACTTCAGGAATCACAGGAACATCCTCCTTGGAGCAGCCAGCCAGCACGCCAGCAGCAGCAACAGCCAGAGTGGCAACACCTGCGCTCTTCAGAAACTGACGACGAGAGATATTAGACATAATAATCAACCTCACAATCTTTCTTTCAAGCACGCCTTACACTGCATGTAATGCGTTTACACCTATATAATACCTTTACCTACCCCCCATTGTCAAGTGCTTTATGGAAAGATTCACCAAAAAATACAAGGATACAAGAATAAATGTCACTATCCTTTACAATACAGCCGCCGTATCCGCAAAAAACCACGCCGCAGCCATTGCTGTGCGCCGGTGCATCTGCTATACTTTATATATAGTTATAGTTTCTCTCATTTTTGTATTTTACCGGATAAAGGAGCGATTTATAATGTCTGTTATGGAACTTCTGACTACCCGCCGCACCTACCGCCGGTTTGCACAAAAGGCCGTGCCGCAGGATGTGGTGGACGATATCGTACAGGCCGTGCGGCTGTCCTCCTGCGGGGCAAACCGGCAGGCGGTGCGTCTGGTGCTGGTGCAAAGCCCGGAGATGGTGGCCAAGGTACAGCCGCTGGTCAAATGGGCTGGCTATCTGCCGCCGGAGCAGGGCACGCCCAAGGCGGACGAGCTGCCCACCTTTTATGCAGCTGTGGTGCAGGATACCGCCATCCCCGGCGACCTTGCCACCGACACCGGCATTGTGCTGGCAAACATGACCCTTGCCGCATGGGACAAGGGCGTGGGCAGCTGCATCATGGGCGCGATCAATAAGCCCGCCCTGACCACGCTGCTGGGCATTGAGGAGCCGCAGAAACTGGCCTTTATGGTGGCTTTCGGCTACCCCACCCACAAAGCCAGCATCGTACCCATGACCGAGCAGACCGGCGTAAAGTACTATCTGGACGAAAACCGCGACTACTGTGTGCCCAAGCGCAGCGCCGAGGAGATTGCAAGAAGCGTATAAGCGCCGCAGTGCAAGTTCGCCCTCTCAGGCTGAACTCCCCCAGTCATCGCTACGCGATGCCAGCCCCCTCTGAGATGGGGCCTTTGGCATGGCGGCAAAGTTACCGGCTCAAGTGCAAAGTGTCCGGGCGCGCCAGAGGCTCCCTCCCCGAGGGAGCTGGCAAAGCCGTCAGGCTTTGACTGAGGGAGTTTATACTGCATATATTCATACATTTTCTCCGTTATTGCATAAATGTTTGCAAAATCGTTTCAATTTCACGGATTATTATGCACAAGTATTGACTTTTTGTTTTGTACAAACTATACTAAGTGCGTTCCCCGAAAGCGCGATGAATCGCATCCCATCGGGGCAAAGCAAACTATATTGCATAGATTGAGGAGTGTTTGAATATGAAAAAGATCTCTCGCCGCAGCTTCATGGCTGCCGCTGCTGTTTCCGTTGCTGCTCTGGCTATGACCGCCTGCGGTGGTTCTGCAAGCTCTGCTGCTTCTTCTGTGGCAAGCTCTGCCGCTTCCTCCGAGGCTGCTTCTTCTGCCGCTGCTGCTGAGCTGACCACCGTGGAAGCCGGCAAGCTGACCATGGCTACCAACGCCGCCTTCCCTCCGTACGAGATGACCACCGATGCCGGCGAGTTCGAGGGCATCGACGTGGACACCGCCAAGGCCATTGCTGAGAAGCTGGGTCTGGAGCTGCAGATCGATGACATGGATTTTGACGCCGCACTGCTCAGCGTGCAGCAGGGCAAGGCCGACATCGTGATGGCAGGCGTTACCGTGACCGACGAGCGCAAGGCTGTGATGGACTTCTCCGACAGCTACGCCACCGGCATCCAGTCCATCATCGTGCCTAACGATTCCGAGATTGCTTCTCCCGACGATCTGGCCGGTAAGACGATCGGCACCCAGCGCGGCACCACCGGCTACATCTACTGCTCCGATGATTTCGGCGATGAGAATGTGGTTGCTTACGACGATGGTCTGACCGCTGTGCAGGCCCTGAACAATGGTCAGGTGGACGCTGTGGTCATCGACAACGCTCCCGCACAGGAGTTCGTGGCTGCCAACCCCGGCCTGAAGGTGCTGGACACCAGCTACGCCGAAGAGGATTACGCCATCGGCATGGCAAAGGGTTCTGCTCTGGAGGACGCTGTCAACAAGGCTCTGGAGGAGCTGAAGGCTGACGGCACCCTGCAGTCCATCGTGGACAAGTACATCAACGCCAACTAAGTCGCGTGCCCTGTACCATTCCCGTACCCAAGGAGGCGCCCCGCTCCGGGGCACCTCTTTTTTTAGAAAAAAGTGGTTACAATTTATTGACAAACAGAAAGCGAGGATGTGAATGGCTGCGCAATACGAACTGCTCAAAGAGCTGCTCAACAGCGGCACAAAGCTAAGCTTTGGACAGGATTTCTTTTTTAAGTTTTATCAGGCCTTTCTGCTGAAGGACCGCTGGATGCAGTACATCAACGGCGTGGGCACCACCCTGCTGGTCACCGCGCTGGCGCTGGCGCTGGGCGTGGTGCTGGGCAGCGTGGTGGCGCTGGTGCGCGTGACCCACGACCAGCAGCGTCCCGGCCACAAAAATGCGGTGCTGGGCTTTTTTAACGCGGTGTGTCAGGTGTACACCACCATCATCCGCGGCACGCCCATGATGGTGCAGCTGCTGATCATGAGCATGGTCATTTTTTCCAACAGCCGCAACTTTACCATGGTAGGTGCGCTGACTTTGGGCATCAACTCCGGCGCGTATGTATCCGAGATCATCCGCGGCGGCCTGATGGCTGTGGACCCCGGCCAGATGGAAGCCGGGCGCAGCCTTGGCCTGAACTACATGACCACCATGGTGGTCATCATCATCCCGCAGGCCATCCGTGCGGTGCTGCCTGCACTGGGCAACGAGTTTATCGTTCTGCTCAAGGATACCTCCCTGATCACCACCATCGGCGGCAAGGAGCTGCTGTATGCTGCACAGGGCATTATGAACCGCACCTACGAGGCCATGTTCCCCCTGCTGGGCGTTGCACTGATCTACCTGATCCTTGTTATGCTGTTTACATGGCTGCTGAGCAAGTTTGAGAGGAGGCTGGCACAAAGTGACCGATAAGATTTTGGAAGTACGCGGCCTGACCAAGACCTATGGCGGCGTAAAGAAGCGCGGCGCAAAAAAAGCCGACCCCACGCTGGACGTGCTGAAAGGCATCGACCTTGACATCTACCGCGGCGATGTGGTGTGCCTGATCGGCCCTTCCGGCTGCGGCAAGTCCACCTTTCTGCGCTGCCTGAACCGGCTGGAGACTCCCACCTCCGGTTCCATCAAGTTTGAGGGTGTGGAGGTAAACGAGACACACATCGATGCCGTGCGCCAGAAGATGGGCATGGTGTTCCAGCACTTCAACCTGTTCCCCCACCTGACCGTGAAAAAGAACCTTGAGCTGGCACCCAGCTTGCTGAAGCTGAAGGACAAAGAGGCCATCTCTGCCCGCGCAGACGAGCTGCTGGCCCGCGTAGGTCTGGCCGACAAGGCCAACGCCTACCCCAAGAGCCTGTCCGGTGGTCAGCAGCAGCGCATTGCCATCGCCCGCGCGCTGGCCATGGATCCGGATGTGATCCTGTTCGACGAGCCCACCAGCGCCCTTGACCCCGAGATGGTGGGCGAGGTGCTGGAGCTGATGAAGGAGCTGGCACACACCGGTATCACCATGCTGGTGGTCACCCACGAAATGGGCTTTGCCCGTGAGGTGTCCAACCGGGTCATCTTCATCGACGATGGCAAAATTCAGGAGGATGAGCCGCCGCAGGAGCTGTTCACCAACCCCAAGCACCCCCGCCTGAAAGCCTTCCTCTCCAAGATGCTGTAATAATAATATAGAAAATTCAAGCCCGGAAGGTCGGTAGACCTTCCGGGCTTGTTTCATTAAAAATAGCGCTGCGGCTTAAAGCTCTGCCAAAATGGCGTCGCCCATGGCGGTGCAGCCAAGGCAGGTGCAGCCGTCGCTCATGTTGTCGGCGGTGCGCAGGCCCTTATCCAACACACGACTCACAGCGTTCTCAATGGCATCGGCTTCCTCTGCCATGCCAAAGGAGTACCGCAGCATCATGGCGGCGGACAGGATGCAGGCGGTGGGGTTTACGATGTCCTTGCCTGCAATGTCCGGGGCCGAGCCGTGGATGGGCTCGTACAGACCCCGGGTGCCGTCGCCAAGGCTGGAGGATGGGATCATGCCAATGGAACCGGTGATCATGGAAGCCTCGTCCGACAGGATATCGCCGAACATATTCTCGGTGACGATCACGTCGAACTGCGCGGGGTTCTTCACGATCTGCATAGCGCAGTTGTCCACGAACATCTCGCTGTACTCCACGTCCGGGTACTCGGCCTGCAGCCGGTGCATCACGGTGCGCCACAGGCGGCTAGTGTCCAGCACGTTGGCCTTGTCCACGCAGCACAGCTTTTTGCGGCGCTTGCGGGCGGTCTCGAAGCCGATGCGGCCAATGCGCTCGATCTCGTGCTCTGCATAGGGCATGGTATCCACAGCCTGCTTTTCGCCGTTTTCCAGCGTGTGGGTCTGGTGCTGGCCGAAGTACACACCGCCGATCAGCTCCCGCACGATGATAAAGTCAATGCCCTGTGCCACGATCTCGGGCTTTAAGGGGCTGGCAGGTGCCAGCTGCGGCCAGATCTTGGCGGGGCGGTTGTTGGCGTACAGCCCCATGCCGGCGCGCAGCCGCAGCAGGCCTTTTTCCGGTCGCTGCTCTCCGGGCAGACCCTCCCACTTGGGGCCGCCCACCGCGCCCAGCAGCACGCTGTCGGCAGCAAGGCACTTGTCCAGCTCGTGCTGGGGCAGCGGGTCGCCGTACTTGTCAATGGCCTCGCCGCCCATGGCGGCAGCGGTGTAGTGGAAGGTATGGCCGTACTTTTCGGCCACCTTATCCAGCACCCGGAGGGTCTGCTTTACGATCTCCGGGCTGGAGCAATCGCCCCAGATGACAGCAATATTTTTTTCCATGAGGTACTCCTTTTATGCTCCAAACACATTTTCACGGATGGGGATGGGCTTATTTCTGGATTGCCTTCATCAGACCACCGGCGGAGATGATGTTCTGGATAAAGGGCGGGAAGGGCTCGGCGTGGAACACCTTGCCGTTGGTCTCGTCGGTGATGACGCCGGTGTCAAAGTCTACCTGAACGGTGTCCCCTGCCTCGATGGCGTCCACAGCCTCCGGGCACTCCATGATGGGCAGGCCGATGTTGATGCTGTTGCGGTAGAAGATGCGGGCAAAGCTTTTGGCAATGACCACCGCGATGCCGGCGGTCTTGATGCACAGGGGTGCGTGCTCGCGGGAGGAGCCGCAGCCAAAGTTCCAGCCGCCCACCATGATATCGCCGGGCTGCACCCGGTTCACAAAGTCTTTGTCGATATCCTCCATGCAGTGGCTGGCAAGCTCCTTGGCGTCCTGCGTGTTCAGGTGGCGTGCCGGGATGATGACGTCGGTATCCACGTTATCCGGGTATTTGAAAACAGAACCTCTTGCGTTCATGCTCATGCTCCTTTCGGGTCAGACCGTGCGCGGGTCGGTGATGTAGCCGGTCAGGGCGCTGGCGGCGGCGGTAGCGGGAGAGGCCAGATAGACTTCACTGTCCACATGACCCATGCGTCCCACAAAGTTGCGGTTGGTGGTGGAAACGCAGCGCTCGCCCGCTGCCAGAATGCCCATGTAGCCGCCCAGACAGGGGCCGCAGGTGGGGGTGGACACGATGCAGCCCGCATCAATAAAGGCGGTGGTCCAGCCCCGCAGGATGCACTCCTTATAAACAGCCATGGTGGCGGGGATGATGATGCCGCGCACGCCCTTGGCGATGTGCTTGCCCTTGAGGATGTTGTAGGCGGCCTCCATATCCTCTAAGCGGCCGTTGGTGCAGCTGCCGATGACCACCTGATCGATCTTGATGTCCTTGCCCTCGCTGGCAACATGGGTGTTCTCGGGCAGATGGGGGTAGCTGACGGTGGGCTCCAGTGCGCTCAGGTCGATCTCGATGGTTTTTTCATACACGGCATCGGGGTCAGCCTCGTAGAACACCGGCGGACGCTGGCTGCGGCCTGCAAGATAAGCCTTGGTCACCTCGTCCACCGGGAAGATACCGTTCTTGGCACCGGCCTCAATGGCCATATTGCAGATGCACAGGCGGTCGTCCATGGTAAGGCTTTCCACGCCCGGGCCGGTGAACTCCATAGACTTATACAGTGCGCCGTCCACACCGATCATGCCGATGATGTGCAGGATCAGATCCTTGCCGGACACCCGGGGGTTAAACTTGCCGGTAAGCACGAACTTGATGGCAGAGGGCACCTTGAACCATGCCATGCCGGTGGCCATGCCTGCGGCCATATCGGTAGAGCCTACACCGGTGGAGAAGGCCCCCAGCGCACCGTAGGTGCAGGTGTGGCTGTCCGCGCCGATCACGCAGTCACCGGCGGTGACGATGCCTTTTTCCGGCAGCAGGGCATGCTCGATGCCCATCTGGCCGACATCGTAGAAGTTAAGGATATCGTATTTATTGGCGAACTCCCGGCACTGCTTGGACTGGGTAGCGCTCTTGATATCCTTATTGGGTACAAAGTGATCCAGCACAATGGCGATATGCTCTTTATCAAACACGCGGTCAAAACCGGCGCGTTCAAACTCGTTGATGGCCACCGGGGTGGTGATATCATTGCCCAGCACAATGTCCAACTTTGCATTGATGAGCTGGCCTGCCTTGACCTCCGGCAGTCCGGCGTGTGCGGCAAGGATCTTCTGCGTCAGGGTCATTCCCATGGTAGTTTTCTCCTTTTTACTTATAACCCTCTCAGTCAATGCCTTACGGCATTGCCAGCTCCCCCGAAAGGGGGAGCTTTTTGCATGAGCGGGCAAGTTTTCCTTCTGATTCAAAGCTCCCCCTTCGGGGGAGCTGGCGCAAAGCGCCTGAGAGGGTTCGTTCTTTACTTGTTATTGATCGCGCTGACAAGGGCACGGACACCGGCCACGATGATGTCGGTGTCGGTACCGGCACCCCATGTGACTGTGTTGTCGCCCCAGACAAGGCCCACATAAGAGGCTGCGCGGGAGGTAGAGCCCTCATCCAAGCTGTGCTCAGAGTAGTTTTCCAGATGGAAGTCCATGCCGGTGGCGCTCTGGATCGCGTTGGCTACGGCATCCAGACGACCGTTGCCAACCGAGGTGACCACCTTGCGCTGCCCGTTCAGCTCCAGCGTGACTGTGGCGGTAATGCCGTTCACCTGTGCAAAGTGGGCTTCCACCACATTCAGCGGCTTTGCACGGTTGAGGTAGGTATCCTCGAAGATGTGCAGCACCTCGGCAGCGCTCAGCTCCTTGTGGCTGTGGTCGGACACGCTCTTGACCTTGTAGCCCAGTGCCTCCCGCATCTTGGGGGGCAGATTGTAGCCGTAGTTCTGCTCCAGCACAAAACCGATGCCGCCCTTGCCGCTCTGGCTGTTGATGCGGATGACATCGGCGTCGTAGGTGCGGCCGATGTCGTGGGGGTCCACCGGGATGTAGGGGCAGGTCCAGCGGTGCTCGCCGGTCTGCTTGCGGTACGCCATGCCCTTGGCAATAGCGTCCTGATGGCTGCCGGAGAAGGCGGCAAACACCAGCTGTCCGGCGTAGGGGGTGCGCTCGTAGATATGCATCCGGGTCACTCGCTCGTAGGTGGCGCAGATGGCGGGCATATCCGAGAAGTCCAGCTTGGGGTCTACGCCGTGGCTGTACATATTCATTGCCAGCGTCACGGCGTCCACGTTGCCGGTGCGCTCGCCGTTGCCGAACAGGCAGCACTCCACACGCTGTGCGCCCGCCAGCACTGCCAGCTCTGCGCAGGCTACGCCGGTGCCGCGGTCGTTGTGGGGGTGGGTAGAGATGATCGCGCTATCGCGGTACTTCAGGTGCTTGTCGCAGTACTCGATCTGGTTGGCGTACACATGGGGCATGCTCATCTCCACGGTCACCGGCAGGTTGATGATCATGGGGCGCTCCGGGGTGGGCTGCATGATATCCAGCACGGCGTTGCACACCTCTACGGCGTAGTCCACCTCGGTGCCGGTAAAGCTTTCGGGGCTGTACTCAAACAGGAAGTTGCCCTCGTACTCCTCGCTGAGCTGTTTGACCAGCTTTGCGCCGTCTACGGCGATCTGCTTGATCTCCTCCTTGGACTTGTGGAACACCTGCTCCCGCTGCGCCACGGAGGTGGAGTTGTAGAAGTGGATCACCGCCCGGGGTGCGCCCTTGACTGCCTCGAAGGTGCGGCGGATGATGTGGTCGCGGCACTGGGTCAGCACCTGCACGGTGACATCGGCGGGGATCATGTCCTTTTCGATCAGGGTGCGCAGGAACTCGTACTCGGTCTCGCTGGCGGCGGGGAAGCCCACCTCGATCTCCTTGAAGCCGATCTTCACCAGCATCTGGAAGAACTCCAGCTTTTCTGCAAGGCTCATGGGCACGATCAGCGCCTGATTGCCGTCCCGCAGATCCACGCTGCACCATGCGGGAGCCTTTTCAATATGGTCCTTTTTTACCCAGCTGTCATAACCGGCGGGTACCGGGTAGTACCCCGGTGCGTACTTGGTAGCGTCCATCATCCTGTTGTCCTCCTGATGTTGTGGTGCATAAAAATGCACCCCTTCCGTCTGCTCGTTTCACTCGCATCCGCCTTCCCCAAGGGAACGGCTTTCCGGAATGCGGTAAAGTTTGCGGCATTGCCCAAAGGCGCCCCCTTGGGGGAGCTGGCATCGCTACGCGATGCCTGAAGGGGTATCCGCATACAAAAAGGCTCTCGTCTTTCAAGGCGAAAACCTTGAGAGACGAGAGCCTGTAAATTACTTTTACAGGGCACCCGTGGTACCACTCTCCTTGCTGCACGGTCAGGTACAGCCACTTTGCACGATCGGCCAAAACAGCGAATCGCTGCCCCTGTAACGGTGGGCGTCCGTCAGAACCTACTTGTCCGTTCAGCTCTGCCGCTCAGGGGCCAGTATCCGAAGTTCTCTGCACCCGCCTTGCACCACCCGGCGGCTCTCTGCACGCAGAAGAAAGATCGTTTTATCCCCGTCAACGCATTTGCACTTTGTTGAAAGTGAGATAATTTTAGCACGCCTGCCAGAAAGTGTCAAGAAGTTTCGTTCAGGATAAAGATGAAAGCATTTCATAATACCATGGGGTAAATCATGCAAAATTGAGGGTTGTCCCCTCTTTGTTAAGAAACTGCTAAGTTTTTGCAAAGTTGCCCTCGCTGCGCTGTTGCCGGGCGGCAAGGTGTGGTATACTGGACGCAGCAACCGGGTGGAAGCCCACCTTATATAGAAGGAGGAACATCCCATGAAAGAAGTCAAGCCATCCAAAAAGCCGCTGGCCATCTACTATGCCATCGTGCTGCTGGTGCTGCTGGTCATCAACCTTGTGGTCATGCCGTGGCTGGCCGAGCGTCAGGTGCAGGAGGTAGACTACGGCACCTTTATGAGCATGACCGAGCAGGAGAATATCGGCAAGGTAGATATCCAGTCCAACCAGATCATTTTTACGGATAAGGACAACAAGCAGATCTACAAGACCGGCCTGATGAACGACCCCGGCCTGACCGAGCGTCTGTACGATGCCGGTGCGCAATTCTCCAGCGAGATCGTGGAGCAGGGTTCGCCGGTGCTCAGCTTTCTGCTGTGGTTCGTGCTGCCCATTCTGCTGTTCAGCTTCATCGGCAACCAGATGAACAAAAAGCTGATGGAAAAGGCAGGCGGCGGTCCGGGTGCCATGATGTTTGGCGGCGCGGGCAAATCCAACGCAAAGGTGTATGTGCAGTCCACCCACGGCATTCGCTTTGCGGACGTTGCCGGTGAGGACGAAGCTAAGGAGAACCTGCAGGAGATCGTCAATTATCTGCACGACCCCAAGAAGTACGAGGAGATCGGTGCTTCCATGCCCAAGGGCATTCTGCTGGTAGGCCCTCCGGGCACCGGCAAGACCATGCTGGCCAAGGCCGTGGCAGGCGAATCCAACGTGCCCTTCTTCTCCATCTCCGGCTCGGAGTTCGTGGAGATGTTCGTGGGCATGGGTGCCTCCAAGGTGCGTGACCTGTTCAAGCAGGCCAAAGAAAAAGCACCCTGCATCGTGTTCATTGATGAGATCGACGCCATTGGCCAGAAGCGCAACAGCGGCCAGTTTGGCGGCAACGACGAGCGCGAGCAGACCCTGAACCAGCTGCTTACCGAGATGGACGGCTTTGAGGGCAACACCGGCGTCATTATTCTGGCAGCCACCAACCGCCCGGATTCCCTCGACCCTGCCTTGACCCGCCCCGGCCGGTTCGACCGCCGTGTACCCGTGGAACTGCCCGACCTGAAGGGCCGCGAAGAGATTTTGAAGGTACACGCCAAAAAGGTAAAGATCGCCCCGGGTGTGGACTTCAACACCGTGGCACGCATGGCCTCCGGTGCTTCCGGCGCAGAGCTTGCCAACATTGTAAACGAAGCCGCCCTGCGTGCCGTGCGGGCGGGCCGCAAGAGCGTGACGCAGGCCGACCTTGAGGAGAGCATCGAGGTGGTCATTGCCGGCTACCAGAAGAAGAACTCCATCCTGACCGACCACGAAAAGTGCATCGTAGCCTACCACGAGATCGGCCATGCCCTTGTGGCAGCCAAGCAGTCCAACTCTGCCCCGGTGCAGAAGATCACCATCATTCCCCGCACCTCCGGCGCATTGGGCTATACCATGCAGGTGGACGAGGGCAACCACTACCTGATGAACAAGGCCGAGCTGGAAAACAAGATCGCCACCCTGACCGGCGGCCGCGCCGCCGAGGAGGTGGCCTTCAACTCCATCACCACCGGCGCATCCAATGATATCGAGCAGGCCACAAAGCTTGCCCGCGCCATGTTGACCCGCTACGGCATGAGCGATGAATTTGACATGGTGGCGCTGGAGACCGTGAACAACCAGTATCTGGGCGGCGATACCTCGCTGGCCTGCAGTGCCCAGACCCAGCGCGAGATCGATCAGAAGGTGGTAGAGCTGGTCAAGACCCAGCACGAAAAGGCCATTCGCATCCTGACCGAGAACCGCGCAAAGCTGGACGAGCTGGCACAGTACCTGTACCAGAAAGAGACCATCACCGGCGAGGAGTTTATGGATATCCTCAACCGCGATGACACCGAAAACAAACCAGAAAATACCTGAAAATAAAAATTTTTGAATCTTTTGCAATAATCCGACCGCCGTATCCGTTTATAGAGCAGATACGGCGGTTTTCCATTGTGAATGCGCCGCAGCTGAACCATGGTTCCCAAAAAGATTATGATGCAAAAAACAAAGGCAGTCCCTGCGGCTGCCGTTTTCAGGAGGTATTTCCTATGAAGATGCTGAACAAAAAGTTTGTCCGTTCCCTGAGCTGTGCCACTGTGGCGGTGTGTGCCGCCGCCATGCTGAGCGTGGGCGCTTTTGCCGCCGAGGTGGATTCTACCTGCGTGGAGGGCTATCTGCCCCCGCAGGAGCAGATGGTGCAGGGTGACATTGCACTGCACAGTGCCGACGTTGCCGTGGGCGAAAAAGATCCCAGCTACGGCGGCTACGGTGCCCCGGAGGGCAACCCCATTCAAGGCAACATTATGCTGATCTCCGGCGACGAGCTGGCTGACACCGCAAAGACCGAGGCGCGCTACACCGTCAAGGGTCTGCTGGGCAAGCAGCTGCTGTACACCGCCCGCCAGAAGGACGGCGTGCTGACGCTGGATGTCCCCGCCGAGGTGGCTACCTTCCGCACCACCATCGAGGATATGCAGACTTTGCAGGCCAACGGCGTGAAAACGCTGGTGCTGGTGACCGAGAAGAACACCACCACCCTGAACCTCTCGCTGCTGTGCGAGGGACAGAAGTCCGGCACCCGCGTCACCCTGCGGCACCTGGGCAGCAGCGCCACCCTCTCTGTGGGTCTGCGCTGCCGCCGCGACCTGCTGATCGGTCGCTAATCGGAAAAACGGCAGTATAATTTGTGGTTCAGAAACGCCCACAGGCGTTTCTGAACCACTTTTTTTAATGATGACAAGACCCCCGGCGGGCAGCCGGGGGTCTTGTCGCACACTTATGGAGACTAGGACAGGAATAAAAGGAAGATCACATTCCCTTTGCGGGAAAGAGAATCGCTGCTTACTTGCCGCGGACGGCTGCGAAGCCGGCTTCCAGATCGGCAAGGATATCATCAATGTGCTCGGTGCCGATGGACAGGCGGATAGTGTTCTGGTAGATCTGCTGCTCGGCCAGTTCGGCATCGGTCAGCTGGCTGTGAGTGGTGGAGGCTGGGTGGATGACAAGGCTCTTCACGTCCGCTACGTTGGCCAGCAGAGAGAAGATCTTGAGGTTATCAATGAAGGTAAAGGCCTCCTCGCGGCCGCCCTTGATGTTAAAGGTAAAGATGGATGCGCCGCCGTTGGGGAAATACTTCTGGTACAGGGCGTGATCCGGGTGATCCGGCAGCGAGGGATGGTTCACCTTTTCCACCTGCGGGTGGTTGGCAAGGAACTCCACCACCTTTTTGGTGTTCTCTACATGACGCTCGATGCGCAGGCTCAGGGTCTCGGTGCCCTGCAGCAGCAGGAAGGCGTTGAAGGGGGAGATGGTCGCGCCGGTATCACGCAGCAGGATGGCGCGGATATAGGTGACAAAGGCGGCAGGGCCTGCGGCATCCGCAAAGGAGACGCCGTGGTAGCTGGGGTTGGGGGCAGCAATGTTGGGGTAACGGCCGCTGGCCTTCCAGTCGAAGTTGCCGCTGTCCACGATGATGCCGCCCAGCGTAGTGCCGTGGCCGCCGATGAACTTGGTGGCAGAGTGCACCACGATATCCGCACCGTGCTCGATGGGACGGATGAGGTACGGGGTGCCGAAGGTGTTGTCAATGACCAGCGGCAGACCGTGCTTGTGGGCGATGGCGGCAATGGCGTCGATATCCGGGATATCACTGTTGGGGTTGCCCAGCGTCTCCAGATACACAGCCTTGGTGTTGGGCTGGATCGCGGCCTCCACCTGTGCAAGGTCGTGGGCATCCACGAAGGTGGTGTTGACGCCGAACTGGGTCAGGGTGTGAGCCAGCAGGTTGTAGCTGCCGCCGTAGATGGTCTTTTGTGCCACGATGTGGTCACC